>Ga0187808_10000090_pt1 | contig 20070 bp, 14 predicted proteins | sample NC_wetland_sal_i_5_FD_132427 | JGI IMG/M metagenome (GOLD analysis project Ga0187808, IMG submission 132427) | Wetland sediment microbial communities from Neuse River Estuary, North Carolina, USA - ASW_3 | ecosystem: Environmental > Aquatic > Freshwater > Wetlands > Sediment | place: USA: North...
CGTCCAGGCGCGCCGCTCAGCCACCAGATCTACGTGAAAAGCCAGGGTTAGGAACCGCCATGGTGTTCAACCGATGCGTTGCATCCGTTGAACACGGTACGGGTCGGCAGCCGTCAGCCTGGGCGCGATGAGCGGCCAGCCAACCAGTCGGGCCACCTGCCGCCACGGGTCGCGAAACCGCCCGGCCTAGCAAGAAAAACTGTCGGCGAACATGACAGCCTGGCACATACTGATTACGACCTCGCCGGGCAGACGAATGAGCTTGCGCAACTTCGATCCAACCCCCGGTGAGGCCGGCGTCGGCCCCCGTCCCGGCGAACGCCCTCCAGCCGCGCACAACTTATAGATAAGCGCTTAACCGCACCTCAATCGGGCTGCTTGTCTCGGGCACATTTGCTCTGCACATAATGGGCTCTAGTTCCGGTCGAACAGGGCGCAGGAATCCTTCCGAGAGATAGGGGGTAATCCTCCCCATGGTAACCCCATTGCTTGATATAGCACTGCGGGTCAATTCGAAGTGGGTGGCGGCGCGTCAGCCTAAAGCCTGAATCCTATAACCTCGCTGACTCCATCAAATACAGGACGGCACGGGGCCTAGTTGAAGATCTAGAGGGAGCTGGTCGGCTTCGTCCCGGGATAAAGGAGAGTTAACTGGAATCAATGCGAGGAAAGATGGCATAACTCACTTGAGCACTGACCTGCCGCATGCCGTTGACTTGACAACGTCATACGCTGAGATTAAATTTATATAGCATTCGGAAGGAGAAGGCGATGAGGGTAATCCATGTTGTCAACAGCGCCCAAAAGAGCACTGCTGGGATTGAAAAAGCGGCAACGAGCCTAGCTATGGCGCAGAAGGCGCGCGGATTTGACGTTATGCTGGCGATCGATAGTGCCGGGACATTCACAGCGGAATGCCAGGGTCAAGGAATACCGGTAATGGTGCACGAAGGCCTGGGACTGACGCTGGACGGGTCAACTCCAATAGCGAGCACAGAGGCTGCCATACGAGATTTCATTGAATGCATAAAAAGCTTTAGCCCAGATATCATTCATTGTTACTACGGAAATTCTGCATTGGTTGCGATTACGGCAGGAAACCGCATGGACATCCCGTGCGCATTTACTACTGACGGCACGAGGCCGGTTATTGAAGGCTTGAGGAGAGGGCTGCGGTTCGCCGTCGTATGCCTTACCGTTGAAAGTTTCGAAGAATTGAAGCGCGAAACAATTGATATGGGACTCTTCCGTATCCCGAATGGAAGTAGAGTCGTACCAGCGCAACCGCGGGAAACGGAAGCCGGCCATTCCGCCAGTCTCATACTTGCTGGAAGCCTGGTCGCGCAAAAAGGTATTGATATCGCCATTATAGCGATGGTCGAATTGCGACGGAGACTTGGCCGGAACTGTCCTGTCCTTAATATCTATGGTGACGGCTTTCAGGAGAAATATCTGACCGAGATGGCCGCCGTGCTTGAGCTGAATGATATCGTTCGGTTCCACGGATTCAAGTCTGGAATTCTGGAGCACTGTTCCAGTGCTGACATCCTTGTCGTGCCATCCCGTTGGGAGGCGGGTCCGCTAGTCGTATTGGAGGCGATGAGTCGCGGAATGCCTATCGTAGCCTCGGACACCGGTGAGGTGAGTAAGATGCTTCCAGACCGCAGATACGGACGAGTCATCCCCCGCGACTCTATTACAGCGCTGGCCGACGCGATCGAATCGCTTCTCACGGACATCGCTGACAAGAAATTCGATCCGAATTTGCTCATTGAGCGGCATCGGTCGCTCTACTCAATTGAGAAATGGGCGGAACGTATCGAGGACGCGTACGACCAGATTCTTCTGAATAACACGGCACCAAGATCGTGATGAGGACCGTCTAGCATGCATGAGTTCCGCGTCGTCGGAAGCAGCATCGTCCGGGGATCATCGCCCGGAACAGGCCGCAGATTATGGACGAGGTCCGACGGACCTACCTGTCGCACGAGGCGGGCGATTCGGTTAATCCCGACAGCTACTTCCTGCGTTTCCCCGACAAGCCCGAGAGCAGGATCATCGCGCTGCCCGCCTACCTTGGCGCGGGCCACGGCATGGCAGGCATCAAGTGGATAAGCAGTTTCCCCGCCAATATCACGCGCGGGATACCGCGAGCCTCGGCCACCTTGTCCTGAACGACTACGAGACAGGCTACCCGGCCGCGTTGCTGGAGGCATCGCAGATCAGGGCTGCCCGCACGGCAGCGTCGGCTGTCCTGGCCGCCGAGATCCTGCATGCTGAGCGGAGCGCCGAGAGGCCAGCCGTCATTGGCGCTGGGATTATCGGGCGCAATATCCTGGAGTTCTTCGCCGCTGCGCAGTGGCATATCGGGGACCTGATCATTTACGACAAGGTCGCCGGCTATGCGGCGGCGATGAGCAATTTCGCGAGAACTCAGCTCGACTACCCAGGCCGGGTGGGCCCAAGCTTGTCAGGAGCCCTGAGTGGCGCCGACCTCGTGGTCCTAGCCACCACCGCGGCCGCGCCCTATCTCAGCGACCCTGGTGCCTTCCGGCCTGGAGAGGTGGTGCTGAACATCTCGCTTCGCGACATCGCCCCAGTCATCATCGCTGGCGCCAGCATTGTCCTCGACGACATCGAGCACTGCCTGAACGCCGGGACCTCGCCGCACCTTGCCGTTGAGCGGTTCGGTCACCGCGATTTCATCACCGGCACGCTGGCCCAGGTCATGACGGGAGGGGTGTCCACCGACCCGGCAACGTCGGTGATCTTCTCGCCCTTCGGGCTGGGGGTGCTTGACCTGGCGGTCGGCTCCTTCGTTTACCGTGAGGCATTTCGCTCAGGCGAGGCCGTCGATATACCCGACTTCTTTGGAGCGACCAGCCGATGGTAAGCACCAATGAGTCCGAAGTCTTTGGCGCCTTTCCGATCGGCGTGCCACCCGAACAGGAGTCCTGCGGGATCTTCTCGCTAGGCGACCTGAACCAGGAAACCATGCACCACATCGTGGACCGCTCCTGCGATCTGTTTGCCGACCCAGCCGCCCACGACTACCCGTTGCGCAAGACCATCGTCGGCATCCTGTTTACCAAGACCTCCACCCGGACCCGCGCCGCCTTCAACGTCGGCGCTGTCTCTCTCGGGGCGACGCCGATAAACTTTGGCCCCAACGACCTGCAGACCAACACGGGAGAGTCGCTCATCGATACTGCCCGCGTGCTTGGTGCCATGCTCGGCCTGCTGGTGGTCCGGACGTCAGGCCCCCTAGAGGATTTGAAACTCCTGTCGCGTCACGGGGGCATGGCGGTCATCAACGCGATGGCGGCTGAGGAGCACCCCACGCAAGGCATCTGTGATCTCGCCGCCATCCAGCTTGCCCGCGGGTCAGTTGATGGGACACGACTGCTGTACGTCGGGGAAGGGAACAACACCGCTACGGCGCTGGCTCACGGGTTCTCCCACTACGCAGACTGTCGGGTTACCTTCCTAACCCCGGAGGGATATGGCCTGCCTTCGGACGTCCTGAGCGCGGCCACGGCACGTGGTGCAGCTGTCGGAACCATGGTTGAGGAGTACCACACGATGAGTCGGCTGCCCGAGCACGCCGACATCGTCTACACCACACGGTGGCAGACCACGGGCACGTCCAAGGCGGATCCTGCCTGGCGGGAGGCATTCCGACCGTTCTTCGTTGATGCCGGGCTGCTAGACCGCTGGCCAGGTTCTCGCTTCATGCACGACTTGCCTGCCCACCGTGGCGAGGAGGTGAGCGGCGAGGTTCTCGACGGTCCTCGGTCCATTGCCTGGTCCCAGGCACGAATGAAGCTCGCCAGCGCGATGGCCACGCTGGAATGGACAGCGGCGAACCTGGGCCGATGGCGGTACCAATCCCGGACGTTACCGCACGCCGCTGTACCCCAAGCTCCCCGCAGTTCGTAATCTGAGCTGGGGTGCGCGGCACGTTTAACCACACTGTGCCGCAGTGGAGCACTGCGCCATCAACGCGGCTTGGACGCCACCGCACGGCGACCGCAGCGGCGCAATCTGTGCCACTGCCGTGTTCGTGGCGGGGTTGATGGAATGCTGGATTGGCAGCTGCCGCCGTGAGCTGCTGGACCCGACCTGAAACAATTCCGCGTCCGCCGCAAGCCTCAGAATGGACGCATGTTGAGCCGTCGCGTGATCGTGACTACCATCCATCAATCACGAAGCGATCCACGTCACAAGGACCAACGTTCTCGCGCCGTAGTACTTCCGCTACGCGCTCGATGTAGTCAACTACAACTGCCGTGACAGTGAATCACGGCGCAAGGGTGCCCCGGGCACTTGCGTGCTGGTCATGCCGATAGAGAGCATTTCAGCACGAAGATCAAACGAAGGTGAGGTTCCCATGAACTCGCGTTGCCTCCTGCTGGTGCATGCGCATCCGGATGACGAGTCGATCTTCACCGGTGGGACTATGGCCAAGTATGCGGCGGAAGGCACCCGGGTCACCCTCGTTACCTGCACCATGGGAGAGCGAGGAGGCATTCGAAGGACTCACCCGGCGGCGCAGGGCGGAGACCTACCATCCGAGGAGAGGATGGTGACGGTCGGGAAGGTCCGGGCTAAGGAACTTGAGGCAGCCTGCGCCGAACTCGGGGTGACAGAGCACTGCTACCTCGGCGGCCCTGGGCGGTGGCGTGATTCCGGCGCGAGAGGAAGTGATGATCCGCGTGACTTCTGCGGCGCGGAGCTGGACGAGGCCGCGAACGAACTTGCCGTGCTGGTCCGCAAGGTACAGCCGCAGGTGATTGTGACTTACGACGCGAATGGTTTCTACGGACATCCTGATCACATTCAGGCACACCGGGTTGCCTGGCGCGCTTATCAGCAGGCCTGCGATCCTTTGCGAACAAAATTCTATGCCCTGACAATTCCGAGGTCGGTCCTGGCGGATGCGATCAATGACGCACAAAAATCCTGGCCGGACAGGCAACACCAGACCGGAGGGGGAATCCCAAAGCACGTATCGGTCTTCAATTACCGAATCCAGAACATAGACGATGCGGGATGGTCCCTGGTCTGCGCCGAGCTGGCTCACGCGTTCGCCGCAGTCCCGGGCCTAGTGCGCAAGATCTGGCTCCATGGCGAGGGGGATGCACGTGGTGGGCTGTGTGTGTGGGAGGGCAAGGCCGCGTACGACGCTTTCCTCGCCAGCGACCTAGGCAGAACATTCGGATCGCATCCGAACATCGCCGATCTTACGATGCGGGACTACGCGGTCGATGAGGCGCCCACGAGGGTCATGTTTGGTGGGCCTAGTTTCGTGCGGTTTGGCGCGCCTGATGATCAGGTGAGTGCTGAAATCTGTGCAGATTCATTTCTGGATGCCAAGCTCGCCGCACTGAAGGCATACGCCTCGCAGATCGTGGTTGAGGGTCCTATCTTTCAGGTGGGGGGACTGGTCACAATGCGTGCGCTAGGCACCGAGTACTACACGCTGCTATCCCATTCGGGCACCGTGGCCCCTGGTTCCCGCGGGCAGGGTCGGGAGGATGATCTCTTCTGCGGAATGTGAGCTGCCCACGTTTCCCTGACAGGGAATTCCGCGGCTATTTACGTGGCTGCCTGCATTCCCAACTGTGGGTGCCGAAAACGTGTGCCAGCTGTGCAAACCTGCGGTCACCGTACGACGGCGACATCACGCTGGCGCCGGAGAGGCCATAGATATAGTTCCGGCACCCTACAGGCGTTTGACAGCGGACAAGCCTTAGTTGAACGGCAGGCCAGAGGAATCAGTGACTCCTGGTGAACGCGTAGCCCGGCGATGGGGCAGTCGATCCAGCAGCTCCCCGATCGTTGGTGCCGCGGCCATCTCAGCGGCAACCGCCTGGGCGGCGTGCCGGTAGGAGCCGTCACTGAGCACTGTCTCGATAGCCTCGCCGAGCCCTGCCTGGATGGCCCGTCGGAGCCGCGGTATGTCCTCCAGCCAGACCAGGTTATGACGTTCCTCTGCGTCCTGGCCAGGCGGGATCTGCAGGCCCGCCCCGGCCGTGACTACTGCCGTGGCGTTGGCGAAGTGGTCGGCGAACATCGGGATGACGACGACGGGAACGCCGGCGGCCAGTGAGCCGTAGACGCTGCCAGACCCGCCGTGGGAGACCATCAGCCTGGCCTCGGCTAGAACGTTGTCCTGATCGACCCAGGGTTCCACCCGCACGTTGGCAGGCACGCCTTGGAGCTGGGACAGGTCGAAGTCACGGCCGACGCTCACCAAGACCCGCACGTCAAGCCCGGCGACGCTGTTGATCACGGCCCGGTAAACCTCAACGGCCGCCGGCCGGCCGCTCACCTCGGTGCCGAGGCTCACATAAACCAAGGGGGCGCCGCTGTTGGGCCACCAGGGCGGGAGCGCGCCGCCTGGCCCGGCGGCAGGCTCGCGATACCGCCACGTGTCCGGGAACGGAGACGCGTCCAGGCAGGCGGGCAGCCGCGTCAGGAATGGCGAGGAGCGGAACTCATCGGCCAGTCCCGTCCGGACGGCGTCCAGCCAGGGAGATGCCTTCTCAATACGCTCCCATAGGTACCCAGCGAGGCCGATCGCGACCTGCGCATCAGGGATGCCGAGCCGCAAGGCGACCTCGGCTGATACATAATAAAACGGCTCGCGCAAAATCACATCAGGTCGCCAGTCGCGCACTACCCGTTGCATCGACTCCACCAGTTCCAGTGCATGCTCCTGAACAGACCGAACTTGCCCCTCCGGATTCGGTGGCTCATCGCTTACCAGGAAAGGATGACCGGTCGCGCTGACCATGCCTTCCCGGGACGAGGGGCAAATAACCATTGTCTGGCCACCGCTCAATCGGACCTGGTCGAGGAATGGCAAAAGCGGCCGGAAATGTCCCTCTCCCCACCGCGAACAGGACGCAAGAACACGCATCCAGTGAAGATACACACGAGGCTGTCTAGCGTCAATCGCGACAGCCGAGCGACTAATCCGCAGTTGGGGTTCGACTGCGGATCTCCTCAGTTGAACAATAGATTGCGCCTCCCGCTTCGGGCTTGTCGATATCTTCCCAGCGTAACTAGTTCACCCTAGGGGAGGCGCATCCATATGATAATGTGCCGGCTATAGCGATAGGACGAATGAAGTGACGGTCCGATGAAGTTGTATGGCATCGCGGAGATCGCCCGCGCGCTGGACACTGATCCTGGCCTAGTCGGAAAGTGGCGCGAACGGCACAAGCTTCCTCCGCCTGACGCCGAGCTTGCCACCGGCCCAGTCTGGCTCGCTGACACGATCGAGCCGGTGCTGGCAGCCGGAGGACCTGGGTCGGCCCGGACAGCACTGCGCGAGTACCGGGTGGTGCCGGAAGCAGGAAGCCGACCTGCAACCGTGTATTATCTATGTCCTGACACCAATAAGCCACACGGCGGTATCAGAAGCATCTACCAGCATGTGGATGTATTGAACTCGCTAGGTGTGGCCGCGTTTGTGGCTCACCATAGTCAAGGTTTCGTATGTGACTGGTTTGAACACCAAACTAGGGTAGTGGCAGAGGATGAGGTCACCCTAACACCTGCAGATATCATTGTCGTTCCTGAAATCTATGTACAACATCTCAGAAAGATACCTGCCGGGCCGCGTCTGGTTGTCTTCAGTCAGGGAGCCTACCTAAGCTTTGGGGCTGGCCAGTCGGTATCATCATGGAAATACTGCTTGGACGACAGAAAACTTGAAGCTCTCATGGTCGTATCGCGCGATAGTGAAGAGTACATGCGATACGCATTTCCCGGCGTAAATGTGGTGCGGGTCAGGAATTTCGTCGATGGTCAGATCTTTCATCCAGCCGAACGCCTTCCCGGCCGCAAGATTGCCGTTATGCCAGGAAGGGGAAGGAATCTCTGTACTCACGTTCTAAGCCTGCTAACGATGCGCGGATCGCTGGATGGTTGGGAAGTGGCAGATATTGACGGCCTACCTCAAAGAGAAGTCGCTGAAATACTTAGGTCGGCGGCTATATTTCTTAGCTTTGGCGAGCGAGAAGGATTCGGAATGCCTCCGGCCGAGGCGATGGCGTGCGGTTGTTACGTGGTAGGCTTCACCGGCCTCGGGGGGCGCGAATTTTTCTACCCTGGTCTTTGCGTGCCAGTAGAGGAGGGGAACGTACTCGCGCTCGCTAACATGACAGAACAGGCAATGTCAAATTTTAATATGGATGCCTCGAATATTCGCGAGGTCGCTCTAAGGGCATCTACTATCATCCGGAATGAATACTCACTTGAGAAACAAACTCGCGATATTGGCTCTTTCTTGGAGCTACTCGCATTGCCCGGCACCCCGGGTCTTGAATAAATGGTGAGTCCAATCCTGGACGCGATAGGAGATGTCTTGCGCCGACGATTCATGATTCGTCCGCACGGGGCGACGACTCTGGGCGACGCGGTGCGGGTCCTCGCCGAGGATGATCCTGATGCCGAGGCGTTCCGCTACACGGCGGATGGTTGCGCCGCGGGTTCCATCGCGACGCGGGCAGAGCTGGACGCGCGGGCTGGGATGGTCGCCGAGGTGCTGGCAGACTCCGCCACGTTGCGTGCCGTGATCGGCACGATCTCCGAGGGGTTGGAAAGACCGTGAGCCCAGAACATTTCGTTGTCCACGACGCGGGGCACCGGTTCGATCCGTTCCCTCTCACCGACCTGCAGCACGCGTACCTCATAGGCCGCGGTGCAAGCCACGAACTCGGCAATGTCGCCACCCACGCTTACCTGGAGTTCGACTCTGATCACCTCGACCCGGTACGGCTGAAGGCGGCCTGGCGCCGGCTGGTCAGCCGGCACGACATGCTCCGCGCGGTCGTCACCGCAGACGGTAGGCAGCGGGTCCTCGAGAAGGTGCCTGACAGCGACTTCCGCATCGAGAACCCGCGCGCGCTGGCCTCGGACGAGGGGGAGGCACGACTCGCCGCAGTCCGGAGGGAATACGACCACGCTGTGCCCCCGCCGCACGAGTGGCCGCTGCACCGCGTCGTCGTGAGCTGCCTTCCCGGCGGCAGGACGCGGGTCCACCTGAGCTTTGACCTGCTGATGATCGACTTGCATAGCCTGCGAGTCCTATCAGCGGAATGGCAACGCTTGTATGACGATATAGACACCGAACTGCCAAAGCTTGAACTCGCATTCCGCGATGTCGTACTCGCGGCGCACGATGCGCAGCCGGATCCAGCCAGCGTCGCCTACTGGACAGGTCGGCTGCCGGATCTCCCCGGCGGGCCGGACCTGCCCGTGCTGCCCAGGAGATCCGGCACCCGCCGCTTCACTCGCCGGTCACACCGGCTCGACTCCGCCGCCTGGATGTCGATCCGCGCATTGGCACGGGCACACGGCGTCACTCCCTCCGTTGCCTTGCTCACCGCGTATTCTGCAGTGCTGGGTACCTGGAGCGGCGCACAGCGGTTCTGCGTCAACGTCATCACGCAGTTCAACCGGCCAGCTTCTCCGTCACAGGCTGCGGCGCTCGTCGGGGACTTCACCTCGCTCGACCCGCTCGAGGTGGACACGGCGTCCGCCGGCTCGTTCACCGAACTCGCCGTAGCGGTACAGCGCCGCCTGTGGGCGGATCTCGAGCATCAGGACTTCTCCGGAGTACGCGTACTTCGCGAGCTCGCGCGACTGCACGGCACGCCGACACGTGCGATGCTGCCGGTGGTCTTCACCAGCGGGCTCGGCGCCGAGGCTCGCATGCTGCCGTTCCATTGGCTGGGACAGCCTGGTTACAGCATCTCTCAGACACCGCAGGTAGTCCTCGACCACCAGGCCTTCGATGACGACGACGGCGTCTATCTGCTCTGGGACGCGTCCGAGGACCATTTCCCCGCCGCGGTCCTCGATGACATGTTTGCCGCTTACCTGGACCTGCTGCGCGAACTGGCCGACCCGGCTGGCTGGGCCGGACCGCCCTCAGCGCGGCTGCCGGGCTACCAGATTAAGGAGCGGGAACGCGCCAACGACACCGCTGGTCCGCTTCCGGCGGGCACACTGGAGGACGCGGTGTTCGCTCGCGCCGCGGAGCGGCCCGATGCCACCGCCGTCATCGCTGCCGACGGGGAACTGAGCTACCGGGAGCTGACCAATCGCGCCCTGGGCCTGGCCGCGCGGATGCGGGCCGGGGGTGTCGCGCGCGGCGACGTGGTCGCGATCAACATCGCCAAGGGCTGGCGGCAAATCGTCGGGGTGCTCGCGGTGACCCGTATCGGCGCCTGCTACCTGCCGGTGTCCGTCGGCCTACCAGCAGAGCGGCAGGAGTACCTGGCCAGCCACGCTGGAGCGGTTTGCGTGCTGACCGGCGAGGGCGGCGCGGCGTGGCCGACGGCATTGCCCAGTTATCCGGTGCGGGCAGCGGATCCCGGCCCGGTCGGCATGGCCGGGGCAGATCTGGCCGGGGCGCTGCCCGGCGATGTGGCGTACATCATCTACACGTCGGGGTCGACCGGCACGCCGAAGGGGGTAGCGGTCTCGCACCGGGCCGCTCTCAATACCTGCGCTGATATCGCGGAGAGGTTCGCCTTCGGCCCGCAGGACCGGGTGCTCGGGCTGTCCTCGCTCAGCTTCGACCTGTCCGTGTTCGACATCTTCGGCGTGCTGGGGGCGGGTGCGTGCCTGGTCCTGCCCTATGCGGAACACGCGGGCGACCCGGCGCACTGGCTCGATCTCATCCGGCGGCACCGGCCGACCGTATGGAACTCGGCGCCTGTCCTCATGGACCTGCTGGCCGGGCATATTGAGGGACAGGTCACGCACGTTCGGGCCGGCGGACTGCCGTTGCGGTTGGTGTTGCTGTCGGGTGACTGGATTCCGGTGTCGCTTCCGGGGCGGATCCGGGCGGTCGCACCGGATGCCCGGGTGATCAGCCTGGGCGGCGCCACTGAGGCGGCGATCTGGTCGATCTGGCATCCGGCAGGCGACGCCGTCCCGGGCTGCGGGAGCATTCCCTACGGCACCCCGCTGCGCAACCAGGCCTTCCACGCGCTCAACCAGCGGCTCGAACCGTGCCCGGACTGGGTGCCGGGCCACCTGTACATCACCGGGTCCGGGCTGGCCGAAGGGTACTGGCGGGACCCGGACAGGACCCGGGAGGCGTTTCCGGTTCATCCCGGCACCGGGCAGCGGATGTACCGCACCGGCGACCTGGGCCGCTACCTGCCCGGCGGGGTGATCGAGTTTCTCGGCCGCGACGACCACCAGGTCAAGATCGGCGGCCACCGCATCGAACTCGGCGAAATCGAACACGCGCTTCGCGGCGCCCCTGCGATCGCCGACGCCGTGGTCATAGCCCATGGCGAGCGCAATCGTCGGCGTCTCGCCGCCTTCGTCACGCCCGCGGGCGCCAACGGCGGCGAGGCCGCGGTGCTTCCGGATACAGAGGAGGCATCCCTGCTCGGAGACGAGTTTGGGGTGAAGATCACCGACCCGGTCGCCCGCGTGGAATTCAAGCTGCGGCGGCCGGATCTGCGGGTGCTGCCTGGACGGGCGGAAATCCCCCTGCCGGCGCCCGGCACGCAGGCTGCGGTTCGCGCGCAGAGCTGTCGCTGGTTCCAGGCCGATCCTGTCCCGCTTGACCGGCTCGCGGGGCTGCTCGGGATGCTGAACGAGGACGGTCACGCCTCGCACGGCTACGGATCCGCCGGCGGACTCTACCCCGTCCAAATCTACCTGGACGTCGCCAGCGAGCGGGTGGCTGGCCTGCCCGCAGGCCCCTACTACTACGCTCGCGGCACACACCGGCTTGTGCCGCTTGACGCGTCGTCCGGCCCCGCGCGGCCCGGCATGACGGCGATCAGCCGTGGGCTAGCGGAACGGTCCGCGTTCGCCATCTACCTGGTCGCGGAGCACGGAGCCATCGAGCCGCTCTACGGCTCCCTGTCGCGGGACTTCTGCCTGATCGAGGCGGGCCTGATCGCGCAACTCCTGGAGATGACGGCCCAACAGCACGGCCTCGGACTCTGCCAGGTCGGTGGACTGCGTCACAACGCGGACGTGACCTCCCGGTTCGAGCTGGGGGAGAGCCACGAGCTGCTACACGCCCTGGTCGGTGGTCTTCCCGCGCGAGAGCCGACCCTGCCGCTTCCAGTGGTGCTGCGGGAGGAGCTGGCGCGGCGTCTGCCGTCCTATATGGTTCCCGGCGTAATCAAGGTTCTTGATGGCCTGCCGCTGACCGTGAACGGCAAGGTGGACCGCGGGGCACTGGAGCGCATGGCCGTTGCCGCCGCCGCTGACAGCGGCGGCGGCAACGGGCACGACGCCGCTGGCCAGGGTCCAGCGGCCGGCCCCACCATCGAGCTCGAGCGGGTGATCGTCGAGTTGACCGCGGAGGTCCTCGGCGTCCAGCCCGCGAGTGTTGGGGTCAGCGACAACTTCTTCGACCTCGGCGCCGACTCCGAGGCGCTCACGCGCCTGTACAGCCAACTGCTCGCTCGGCTGGACGTGACATTCCCCCTGCTCGCGCTTTTCGAGGCGCCGAACGCAGGCGACCTGGCCCGGCGGATCGGCGGCGAATGGGACGACCGTGCCGCGGCAAGCAAGGGCCGCGACCGCGCGGCACGGCAGGCGGCCGCGCGACAACGCCGCCGACTGCGGGAGGATCCGAGGACCGACAGGAAGGAGGACAGCGATGAACACTGACCCGGTGCCTGCTCTATCTCTCCTGCTCCGCCGCCGCGTCCTCCTCGCCAACTAACCCGCGCAAGGCGATGGCTGAGTAGGCCCGGGGCGCGGTTCCGGGATCGCACAAGGGGCGCTGCCCGGGTCGGCCGACTTCCGGCTTGCCGGTCATTCGTTTCTCACGACCTCGGGGCCGGTGATGCGGGTGAGCAACGGGAAGGTGGCCGTGATGATGCCGAGGGCCGCCAGGATCCCGCCCGCGGTGATGAGGTAGTACGCGGCACCGGGCGCCACCATCGGGTAATGCTGCGCCACGGAGGCGTACTCCGCGGCGGCGCCGAAGCCGGTGCCGATCGCGACGACCGCGACGGCGAGAAGCGGGACGGCGCTTTCCAGGGCGACGACGCGGCGCAGCATGGCGAGCCTGGCGCCGGTGAGCCGCAGCAGGCTGAACGGCCGTTTGCGGTCGGCGAGTCCACCCGCGATAGCCGTGGCGAGCGTGCAGCCGGCGATCGGCAGGCTGACCAGGATGATCGTGTTCGCGAGCTGCTGGTAGGCGTCGTTAGTGGAATTGCCTTGCGCGATCAGGTCGCCGAGGGTGGACGGCGGGCTGACGCTGGCATACGCGTGCGCGTTCTCAAGCACCGTCCTCGCCTGTTCGACCGCTGGCACCGTGCCGTTGGTCCCCACGTTGATGGCGTCCACTGCGAGGCGGTCAAGCCGCGAGGCCGGGACGTTCGCGGCCGGCCAGGTGATCCCGGCGGGGTCAATGCCGAACAGGGGGTTATTGGCCCCGGAACCGAAGCCGGCTTCTGGGAACGCCGCCGTCGTCGCCCCGGCCGGGCAGCGGCCAAGGGCGGGCACGGTCGCGAGCTGCGCGCACGAGACCACGCTGGCCGGGACCTGACTTGGGATGCCGAGCTGACTGGCGGCGGAGCCGAGAAGTGTCGCGGGGATACTCAGGTTCGGGTCCGCGCGGACCACGACCACCCCCTGGACGCCGGGAATTCCCCGCAACTGTGCCGCGAGCGGCGCGGCGGGCGCGGCCGGTCCCTGGCCCGTGAACTGTGCCGCGGGCGGCGCGGCGGGCGCGGCCGGCGCGGCCGGCGCAGCCGGTCCCGAGCGTCTGGACACGTGTGCGGACACATTGCCGGACGACGTGCTTGCCAGCTGGTCCACCAGCAAGTTCGCTTCGGCGGCGCTGCCAGACTGGGTGACGTTCTTGGTGTCCTGCGTGGTGATGGCCACCACGGCCACGGTGGTGATGAACAAGGCGAGCACCAGGCCGCTGACGGCGCGGAAGGCTGCCCTTGGGTCGTCGGCGATGCGGCGGGCGGCGATCAGCGCGCCGGGGCGGCTGGTCCGCCTGGCCATGACCCGCGCCATGCCCATGGTGAGCCACGGGCCCGCGATGACCAGGCCGACGATGATGAGCAGGAACCCGGACACGAGCACCTGGGTCTCCGCGTCCACGGATAGCTGGCCACCACGGACCGCGAAGAAGCCAAGCTCGGCGAGGCCGGCCAGCAGCGGCAGCGTCCGCCAGGCCCGGGGCGGCTCCGGCGTTTGTCGGCGGGCGACGCCGAGCGGGGAGATGTGCACCCGGCGCAGCGCAAGCCGGGCCGCCACAACGGCGGCCACGGGCACGCCGATCGCGACCGCGAGGATGTCTGGCAGGCTGAGCGACAGCTGGCTGGGGAAGAACGGCTCGCCGAAGAAGGGGATGCCCGCGATCGGGGTACGCAGCAGGAAGAATATCCCGAAGCCGGCCGCCACACCCAGGACCGCGGCCGTCGTCGATTCCTCGGCGGCAAGCAGGGAGACCTGCTTACTGGTTGCGCCGACCAGGCGCATCGCCGCGAAGCGCTGCTCGCGGCGGGCGGCCGACAGCCGGGTCGCGGTGGCGATGAAGATCAGCACCGGGGTTAGCATGCCCAGCGCCACGACGGACAAGATGAGGTCGATGCCGCTCGACTCGATTCCCGCGTTGGCCGGCATATAGGTCAGGCCTTTAGGGTTCAACTGGAGGTCGAACCCACTGGGCACCCTCGTGGCGATCGACGTCACCCGCACGCTGCCTTGTGTGCCCGCCAGTTGCGCCGGGGTATGCCCGATGATGATGATCAGCGAGTTCGGCGAGGACAGCGCGGCGTCGCCGATCGTGCCTGCCAGGTGGCCTGGGTAGCGGTCGGCCAGCTGGTTCGCCGGGGTGCTGCCCAGCAGCGCGACGAGCGCGGGCGAGGCGTAGTACTGGCCAGGGCCCGGGTCACGGGTGATGCCAGGCGGCACCGGTGACGAAGTGCCGGTGGCGGCCACGTCGAAGCGGTCGATCTGCTGGCCGTCAAAAATGTCTCCGCTTGGGTGCCACCACAGCGGGTCGACGCCCGCCGCCGGGCCAGGGGGCACGGCGGCGGTGCCAGTCCAGAGCCACGCGTGGCTGTTGTTCCAGGCGGTGACCGCGTTGGTCCCGGCCACGGCGGCTAGCAGCAGGCCGCCGCCCAGGCCCACCGCCACGACCAGGACAACCAGCCGGGTGATCGCCTCGCGGCCGCCGCTGAGCACCAGCCGCAGCCCGAGCCCGATCACGGCTCGGCCCCGGTGAGCGTGGTGACCTTGCCGTCGCGGACGATGACCTCGCGGTCGGCGTGGGCGGCGACCCGGGCGTCGTGGGTGACCAGGACGACCGTGGTGCCGTGCTCGCGGGCGGCGGTGGTGAGCAGCTCCATCACCAGTTCCCCGGACACCGAGTCCAGGGACCCGGTCGGCTCATCAGCGAACAGCACCTCCGGCCTGGCGACGAGGCCGCGGGCTAGCGCGACGCGCTGCGCCTGCCCGCCGGACAGCTCGCCTGACCTCCGGTCCTCGAGCCCGTCCAGGCCGAGCGCGGGAAACCACTTCCTGGCCGCTGTCATCGCCGGGCCGCGGCGGGTGCCGGACAGCAGCAGGGGCAGAGCGACGTTCTCCTCAGCGGTCAGCTCGGGAACCAGCTGGCCGAATTGGAACACGAACCCGAACTGGTCCCGGCGCAGCGCGCTGCGCCGCTCGTCGCTCAGGGTGTCCAGCCGCTGCCCGCCGAACCACACCTCGCCCCGCTCGGGCACCAGGATGCCGGCCAGGCAGTGCAGCAGGGTGGACTTGCCGGAGCCGCTTGGCCCCATGACCGCGAGGATCTCGCCCTGCCGGACGCTGAGCGAGGCACCGCGCAGCGCTGGCGTCTCGCCGAACGACATCACCAGGTCCCGCGCCTCGAGGATGGTCCCGGTCTTGGGTTCCGCCACGGCGGGGTCGGCGGGGTCGGCGGGGTCGGGGAGACCTTCGGTCACCGGCGCACCGCCCGTCCGAGCAGGTCCAGCCGGGCCGCGGTGTGGTCGATCCATCGAAGGTCAGCCTCCAGTCGGTAGAGCGCGTGGTCGGCGAGGAGCACTCCGACCTGGTCGGAGTCACGTTTGAGGCCCGTGAGCTCGCGCATCCGCTCCAGGTGCGCCGCCCGCTGGGCATCCAGGTACCTGTCGGCCGGCCGGCCGAGCATCAAGGCGAGCACGACCTTGGCGAACAGCTCGCTGGTCAGGTCCGGCTCTGGCGGGGCCGGTTCGGCCAGCCACCGCTCCACATCGGCGGCACCCTCCTCGGTGATGACGTACCGGCGGCGTTCAGGCCCGGCCTCCTGCTCGACGGGCCCGGGGACCGCCTTCCTGTCCCTGGCCAGCCGGGACAGGGTCGCGTACACCTGGCTGTAGCGCAGCGGCCTGCCCCGCCCAAAGTACGCGTCATAGTCCCGTTTCAGGTCATACCCGTGACTTGGCCCCCGCTCGAGCAGGCCAAGCAACGTCAGCGGAACGCTCATAACCGAGAGAATACCCTAGAGGTATTCTCTCGGAGAGTAGAGGCGTCCGCGGGCATCTTCCCCGGCCGCTGCGCCATCATCCGCCTCGTCGGCGCCGTCCTCGCTGAGCAGAACGACGAATGCACCGAATCACGTCGCTGTATTGTCAAGGAATTCGGTATGCTGAAAGTATTTTGCATGTATAGCTATGAAAAAGCTTCCTAATCACGCTTGAGTGGTCGCGGGCGTTACCCGAGGGCAGGTGTGTGAGGACCGGGACAATCGCTGAGACCTGACGGCGGGCAGCCTGGCCGCCGATGCTCCACCGATCCTGAAGCGCATGGTGTTTCCCTCCCCGTAGACACAGCGCGCAACCTGGCGTGGAGTAGAGCGTTACACGATATCGACTAGACGGCAGCGACCAGACGCCGCCTGCTACACCACGGTCGGAATTAATAGAGAAGAGATTTGTCCGGCAGATTCGTGGTGTAACTGAGGAGTTTGCCAGGCCATTGGTGCTGTCGTACGTTCAACAGTTTCGTCACCGCAGTTGAACGCACGAGCTATCAGGCCTCAATCGTTCAGCGCTCCTGAGGTGCGGTTACTGATTGTGCTGGTGCCTGGTTTCAGGTCTGTTCCGGGGACGGCCGCGCGGGGGTGCCCGGGGGTGCCCGGGTAGCCACCGGCTCCGACCGCGCCGGGCTGTGCCTCCTTCCGCGTTTCTGGGCTGGTTCGTGCTGGTCAGGCGGGTGCTGGCAGGATGCAGAGCCGCTGCCAGCCGCGGTTGACCGGCCAGACCTTCGATACCTGCGTGACTTGTGGGACACGCTCCCTTCGGGTATTAGGGCCGTTCCGTCGAATCGGCGCCCATCCCGGTTGCGATGGCTGCTCTTAGGAGGCCGAATGCGAACAGCAGGTAGGCACCTCTAGGATCGGTATGCCCAACACTGATCGCGTGACCGGCGGGCAATCTGGGAGGCATTAAGCGTGCTGATCTGCGGCGTTAAGGTATCGCATGACGGTGGCGTCGCGCTGATTGACGGGAACCGGCTGGTCTTCAGTGTTGAAGTCGAAAAACTAGATAACAACCACCGCTATCATCCGCTTGACTACATCGAGCGCGTAGCGGAAGTGCTACGGCGCGAGAACGTTGACCCATGTGACGTGGATCGCTTCGTGATTGATGGATGGTGGTCGCCATCTCGCGACGGCTCAACATGCGTCCATTCACGGGCTGGCGGCCGAAGGGTGGAGCTTGCTGTAGCGCCATACGTCGATGCTGGCCCGGTCCGACACTGCTTGGCTCGCTACAGTTTCCAGACCGAGCACTTCAAATTTGCCGAGGTTGAATATTCCAGCTATCACCATGCGACGGGGCACCTGCTTGGCTGTTATTGTTCCAGCCCTTTCGCGAAACGAGGTGAGGATGCACTTATCCTAATCTGGGACGGCGGAATGGCCCCGCGTCTTTACCAGGTCACCGCCCGCACACTAAGCGCCCGACCAGTGGGAACTTTGCTGCCATTGATTGGCAATATATTCGGAGATTTCTGCGGCTGCTTCGAGCCGTTCGCCGTAGATCAAACGGACTGGACAGAGGACCAGAGTCTTTATTACCGCCTGGCCACTGCGGGAAAGGCCATGGCATATGCGGCTCTTGGGCAGGTTGAAGAAAATGCATTTTCCTATCTGGACAAGGTGATTGATGGTCTTCCACGTGTCTCAGCTGACAATGCGGAAGTCATAGCACAGCGAGTGATCAATGACCGCGCTGACTACCTTCGCGGAATGTCGAATGCGGATATCGTGTCCACCTTCCAGGCGTACCTGGGAAAGCGACTTCTGAAGTCGCTCGCGGAGCTTGTTGGGCGTCATTTCTCGCGTGAGCAACCTAACCTGGGAATGGCCGGTGGATGCGCGCTCAATATCAAATGGAATAGAGCTGTGCGGGACAGCGGAATGTTTCGCGAGGTCTGGGTTCCTCCGTTCCCGAATGACTCGGGAGCGGCGATCGGGGCAGCATCTGCGGAGATGTTCTGTCACGACCAGGTTCCCGCCTTTGATTGGGATGTTTATGGTGGACCGTTGGTCGATACTACTATTCAGCCCGCAGGCTGGACTTCGAGGCCTTGCAGCGAGCGAGGCGTAGCCGAGATTCTGCACACCGAGGGTGAACCAGTCGTAGTGTTGTCGGGAAGGGCCGAGCTAGGGCCGCGCGCCCTTGGCAATCGCAGCATTCTTGCGCCCGCAACGGAGCCGTATATGAAAGACCGCTTGAACGAGATGAAGGGGCGGGAGAGCTATCGGCCGATTGCGCCTATATGTCTGGAATCGAGTGCTCACGAGATTTTTGATCCGGGCACGCCGGACCCTTATATGCTCTTCGAACATCAGGTGCGGGGTGATTGGGCGCGACGGATTCCGGCGGTCGTGCATCTTGATGGAACGGCCCGACTTCAGACCGTCAAGCCTGACGCATGCCGGGCGGCTCGTATACTCGCCGAGTATGAGCTGCTGAGCGGAATTCCGGTTCTGTGCAATACTAGCGCGAATTTCAATGGGTGCGGCTTTTTCCCGGATCTAGCCTCGGCGGCTAAGTGGGGTAAGACGAAATATATCTGGGCTGACGGAACTATGTATCTTAATCCGCAGAATGCCACGAGAAACTCGTAGTACGCTCACCACTGACGGCGGTGCTGCCCCACGCCGCCCTCGCCGTCCGCCGCACTAGCGCGGTGACAGGCTCGGCGAGTTCGTCAGCACTCCACGGACCTTGCGAGCGACGCCGAAGATGTCGAGGATTAGGTCCCAGGTGACCCCGCCAGGGCTGATCCGCAGCATGGCTTTTCCTCTCACTCGCATCGGAAGCATCGCGGCCAGAAGGCCGAAGATCTAGTGACGCCGATCTGCGCGCTGCCGGCCGTCGCTGGCTGTGGTGTCTCGGCCTGGGCTCGCTCACCATGAGCTTGCGGGCCAGCGCCCAGCGCCGGTCCCGCTCGGCCAGCGAATACGCCGCTTCTGTCACGATGACCGGGCTCGGACGGCAGTGCCGCCCGGCGATTAAGTCATGACGCGCGGATGAGCCGCCACGCCTCCGTTCGGGATATAAAACACGATCATCCAGAACGGCGGTGCGTCTCACAGCTTCCGTCCCGCTGCTCTCATCGGGTCGCCGCCCGGCCGGGCGGCGGTTTGTCCACCGCCAGGCGTATCAGTGGCTGGAATCCCGCGCGGCCTCCTCGCCGGCGGCGTCGTGGAGCAGGTTGCCCAGGGCAAGGGAGTACTCAAAGCCGTGGCAGCCCCACGCGGGTCCGGTATCGACAACCTGGGCCACCAGGTCATCGTTCACGACGGGCCGGGTGCGGCGCCGGGTTGACGCAGGCGACCTGCTGGCCGGCCGTGGCCGTCTGGCCGGACCGCAGGCTCACGCCCTGGCCCGGCCAGCCGAACACCGAGTCGGCCGGCGGCTGGGAGGGGGTAGGAGGAGAAGGCGATCGCGTACCCGTCTGGGTGGCGGAGGCACACAACGGGACGCTGGTGAAGGTGGCGCCGGCGCGGTGCCGAAATGTGTTAGGTCGGCCCAGATGTCGTGCGAGCGGGTA
>Ga0187808_10000091_pt1 | contig 19947 bp, 38 predicted proteins | sample NC_wetland_sal_i_5_FD_132427 | JGI IMG/M metagenome (GOLD analysis project Ga0187808, IMG submission 132427) | Wetland sediment microbial communities from Neuse River Estuary, North Carolina, USA - ASW_3 | ecosystem: Environmental > Aquatic > Freshwater > Wetlands > Sediment | place: USA: North...
GAGCTCGTGAGGCCGCCAGTCAAGAAGCGCTGCACGAACGACATGGCGGCGAAGGTTCGCGAGGTCCGCGAGACCCTCGACAAGGTCTGCTCGCCCGATTCCCCGCATCGCCCGTCGATGGTCAGCCTCCTCTCGCGCGGCGCGTTCCGTCATGACGTCGACGTCGCCTTCGCGCGGATCGCCCTGGAGCGCGGCGAGGCGATCGACGAGATCGAGGCGCAGCTCCACAAGACGTATCGCGACGACGTGCGGCATCGCTGCGACCCAGTGTACCCATCATGACGACCACCAAGCGCTTCTTCTACGTCGGCGACGGCGGCGCGAGCTACTACCTCGTCGCGCGCGACCTCGACCACGCCAAGCAGCTCCTACGCGACTCGGGCATCGAGTTCACAGATGAAGGAGGTGACTCGTGGCCGATCGACGCGCCCGAGGTCGCCTTCGTCGAGTGGCGCGAGATCTCCGCGCAGGACGCCGCCACGCGTCGGGTGTGGCTCGGCGACGGCGGAGGGGCACCAGAGGCGGCGCTCGCCGCGTGCGAAGTCGGCGACTGGTTCACCTCGGAGATCTAGATGTGGGGCCTAGAAGAGAGTGATCGATGAGCGCGGGCGACGACCACGTCGTCACGCGGATCGAGTTCCACATGACCGTCGACGGTCGCAAGGTCTCGGCGATCTTCGTCCGGCCCGAGCGGATCGCCGACCTCTTGACCGAGGAGAAGTGCAGTCTAGGCGAGTGGCTCCGCGCGCTCCGCGACGCGCCCGAGGGCCCGTGATCAACACGAGAGGAGATGCGACATGAAGGACGTCGGAGTTGCGAAGGAAATCAGAGACACGCCTCGTACTACCGAGGACCTGCACGGCAAGATCTTGGCGTTCTTGGCCGGCGAGCTCGCTCGCAAGGAGGGGCGCCAGTGCACGGGCGTCGACCTGCTCTACACGCCGGGCGGCGGTTACCGCGACGAGCCGATCCGCAAGTGGGTTCGGACGGACGAGCCCGAGCTGTTCGAGTTCCAGGGGGCCGAGGGGCTCGTGTCGACGATCCTGGAAATCGCGGAGGAAGAGGTCAACGCCAAGCCCGCTGGCCGGCACCGCTTCATCATCAGGACGCACCAGCACCTCGGCGGACGCGCGACGACGTCATTCGTTCTCTCTCCGACATACGACGACGTCCCTGATCTCGACCCCCGCGACGCGAGCAAGCGCAAGCGTCTGCTCGCTCGCGTGGCGGGCGCCGTCGCCTCCGGCATCGTCGCGGCGCCGAGCAAGTCGACCTCGACGGCCGAGGCGATCGCGACGGTGGCGGTCGACGTCGCCGAGGAGATCCTGCGGAGGGTCGGCCTGTGACGGGCGACGACCTCCGTCACCTGCGCGAGGTCTGCGAGGCAGCGCCGCCGAGGGTCGACGGCCGCAGGGTGAGCCTCGATCCGAGGACCGTGATCGGACTGATCGACGAGGTGGAGAGGTTGCGCGACGGGATCATGTTGAATCAGGCCACGCTGACCAAGTGGGCGATCGCGCGCGGCGGCGACACGCCGAGCGCGATCGTCGCGAGCGCGCTGCGCAAGCTGATCGGCTACGAGGGCCCAGCGCTGTCCGAGGAAGATCTCGAAGTCGCCCTGCGATCGCGCGAGGAGACGATCGCGAAGGAGACGAAGTAGGTGTCCACCAACGAGCTCGGCCACCGTCTCGCGTCCGCGCACGAGGGGCAGATGACGCTCGGCGCGTACCGCCGCGGCAACCGCACGCCGTGGGTCCCGGGGGCGCAGATCGACGTCTGGGTCCCGTGCGCCCGCGGCGACGTCGCCACCGGCGTCCCGTATCCGCACGTCTACTTCGTGCAGACGCTCGGCGAGAGGTCGTCGGAGTCCGGGTCGATCCACTGCCCGACGTGCCGCGCCGAGCTGGCGGCGCGCAGGGCCTCCGGTCCCATCGCCGCTCCTCCTCCGCGACCTCCGCGACCGTCCGCGCCGTCGTCTCCCGCGGCGACCGCGGCGACCGCGGTCCCGCAGGCGGCGCTTCCGTTCTGACGGCGCTCATGCCGACGAAGCACTGCTCGATCTGCGGCGCGGCCGGCCACGACTGCCGCGATCACGACGACGCGGGGCGATCGCGCAGCACGGAGGCCGGGAGGCTGGTCTACGAGGAGGGCCTGTCGTTCGCGGAGGCTGGTCGGCGCGTCGGCATCTCGCGACAGGCGGCGTACCAGGGATGGTGCCGCTACGTGCACCTGAGGGATCTGCGAAAGACTTGACGTTCGTAGCGAGGCGTTGACCCGTCGTCGAGACGACGGGACCTTACGGGCAGGTGGGAAAAAAGTTGCCTTGGACCGCGCGATGATCTTGTCGGAGACCGACAAGCGCGAGGTGTGCCCGCTTCACGGGTGGGTCGGTCGCAAGGCGTTCCAGCGCGATCGGCACGACCTCTGCGAGGCCTCCGCGGAGTCGGTGCCGGACGAGGACGTCGACGAGGACGTCGACGAGGACGTCGAGGAAGTCGACGAGGAGAACGAAGGAGAGGAGGCCCGCGCGGGGGAGGACCAGGCGCCCAGGTGGAGTCGCGCCGCGGCCCGGTCGCGCGGCATCCCGCCCAAGAAGACGGTCGCGGTCCGTCGGATCACGCAGGTCGAGCTCGCCGCCGGCCGCGCCGAGCTGCACGTGCTCGGGGCCGACGCGCCGTACGAACGCCCCAAGACGCGCGGTGACTGCGCGCGGGTGTCGAGGCCCTGTTGCTACGTCGCGTGCAGCAAGAACTTGTACCTGGACATCTCGGAGACCGGGTCGATCATCCTCAACTTCCCGCACCTCGAGCCGGACCAGATGCCGCCCGACCAGAGCTGCTCGCTCGACCTCGCCGAGCGCGGCGGGATGACGCTGGAGGAGATCGCGGTCGTGACCAACCTGACGCGCGAGCGGATCCGGCAGATCGAGCTGAAGGCGTTGATCCGTCGGGCGCGTCCGGCGGCGATCTCCATGGGTCTTCGATCAGAGGACGCGGCGGCGGCGGGCATGCGCCACCACGTCGGACCGGGCGCTGACCTCGCGGAGATCGGCGTCGGTGGCGAGACGCCGAGCGACGTCGGAGAAGATCCAGGCGGCAAGCGCTGAACTCTGTCTATTCACGGCCTCGCTCCTGATCGGGACGGCAGTGTCCATCCGTTCACGAGGTACGTGCGCGGCGCGTCGTCACTCGGCGGGGGCTGAGTTGTCTCATCGGGCACGCCGTCACGGTGGCGCTGGATGCCGCCACAGGCAGGACACCACAGGATCGCGAGACCGGCGAGTGGCTCGGGTGGGACGGTGTCTAAGGAAAACGTCCCCGCGATCCAGTTCGCGTGCGCATGGGAACAAAGATCCTTGATCATGGAAATTTTGGCGAAGAGCCAGGCGGCGGTGCGCTAGCTCAGCTATCTGAACAGAAGCGACGCGAGGATGCCGCCGGCAGCCACGCCCACCGCGATCTTGCCGACCCTCTTCGCTTGCTTCGCCTGCTTCTTCCTGCGCCACGCCACCAGGTCGCTGGAAACGAGGTCGCCGCGGCGAGTGCGGATGATCTTCCCGGCGGCGATGTCTCGGTCGAGCTGCTCCTGTTGCTCGGCGTCATTCCGGGCGTGCCACGCCGCGGCCCGCGGGTTCGTGCTTCCGATCGGGTGCCACTCCTTCTTACGCTTCGCCATCTCGCTATCCTAGCGCGGTTACACCTACGTCGCCTCAAGACTAGTTCGTGCGGCGACCGCCGAGGTCCCAGTGCACGCTCGCCCACTGCGTGCACCGCGAGGCGTCGTCCGGATCGGGCTCGCGCTCCCCGTGCTCCATCAGGATGCGCGAGGCGTCGACGTGCTCGCCGCGCGTCCAGTCGGCGAACTTCTCCTTGGCGCGGCGATAGGCGTCGGCGTCCTTCGTGCTCGGTGCCGCGTGCGCCGGCACGAGCACGGGACGTCCGGTCCGCGTGTAGCCGAGCACCATCGGCGTCGTCCTCTTCGCTCGGCGATCGACGCGACGGAGCGAGGTCTTCTTCGAGTCGCTCACGATTCACGCCCCTGATTCCAGGTTCTCGATCGCGACGCGCTGCTGTTCGAGACGCTCGAGGTCGCGCGCCGCGAAGCGACTCGGGTCTCGCGCGAACGCTTCTCTCTTGCTCGCGTAGTCTCGGCGCAGGTGGCGGAGCACGGCGTCGCGCCCCGCGGACGTCAGCGTGAGCGTCGTCGGAGAGCTGACCTCGACGAGGCCCGCGGCGAGGGTTCGCTTGATGTGGGGATAGTCGACGCGCTCGAGGCGGTTCGAGAACGTCGATCGTCCGCCGCTCCTGAGCACGAGGTCCGAGAGCGCGAACAGGTTCGTGCCCGTGATCGTCATCGTCTTGGGTGGCGGACGCTTCGGGTAGGCGTAGCCCAGGGCTCGGGCGACCTCGTGGCGCTCCGCGCGGCTGCCCGTGCCCAGGATCGCGTCGATCTCGGCGTCGAGCTGCTCGCGCGTCTTGAGCCCAGGCTTCTTCGGGATCCGGGCGAGACTCTCGCGGATCTCTCGGTCGAGCTCGGCCGATCGCTTCACCAGGGCATCCTATCAAGGGGCGCTGAAGCGCGCGTCTTTTTGACTTGGGGACACGGCGGCCGAACTGGCCAAAAGTTCGCCCTCGTCGCACGAATCACCTACTGTCGAGAGGTACCGTGCCGCTGCTTCCCACCGACGGCCCATACCCGAACGTCGGGAACACGTGGTTCGCGGACTTCGATCCGACGATGCACCACGGCGTCGCGGCGCCCGTCGGCCAGTTCCTGATCCGCACGGACAACAACACGCTCTACTACAAGCACGGGGACCGCAACACCGACTGGGTCTTGCTCGGGTCGGCAGGATCCGGCGCCACGGGTCCGACGGGCCCCACGGGCCCCACGGGATCTGGAGGAGGCGGTGGAGGAGGAACTGGGACGACGGGATCGACGGGCCCGACCGGGTCGACGGGTGCGACTGGCTTCACCGGACCTGCCGGCGTCGCCAGCTCGACCGGTGCGACGGGGCCGACCGGGTCGCCGGGCGCGACCGGCGCGACCGGATCGACTGGCGCGGCCTCGACGACGACGGGCCCGACCGGATCGCCGGGTGCGACCGGCGCGACCGGATCGACGGGATCGACCGGCGCGGCCTCGACGACGACGGGCCCGACCGGGTCGACGGGTCCGACCGGATCGGCTGGCGCGTCCTCGACGGGGCCGACGGGCGCGGCGGGCGCGACCGGATCGACCGGCGCGGCCTCGACGGTCACCGGCCCGACGGGTGCGACCGGCGCGACCGGATCGACTGGCGCGGCCTCGACGGGGCCGACCGGATCGACCGGATCGACGGGGCCGACGGGCGCGACCGGATCGACCGGATCGACGGGATCGACCGGCGCGGCCTCGACGGGGCCGACCGGATCGACCGGATCGACGGGGCCGACGGGCGCGACCGGATCGACCGGTGCCGCGTCGACGACGACGGGCCCGACCGGCCCGACGGGCGCGACCGGATCGACCGGTGCCGCGTCGACGGTGACGGGCCCGACCGGCGCGACGGGCGCGACGGGCCCGACCGGCGCCGCCTCGACGGTCACCGGCCCGACGGGCGCGACGGGCAACACGGGGCCGACGGGCGCGACCGGATCGACCGGCGCGGCCTCGACGACGACGGGACCCACCGGTCCGTCGGGCGGACCGACTGGCCCGACGGGCCCGGGGTCGACGGGCGCGACGGGCCCGACGGGCGCGGGCTCGACCACGCTCTCCTCTGAGGAGTTCGGCTCCGGCACGGACGGGACCGCACACTTCGACGGCACGAGCACCGTGCTCGGTCTCGCGCCGGTCAGCAGCGTCTACACGCTCACGCGGGACATCTACCCGTCGACGATGACGGTGGACAACGGCGTCACGATCAAGACGGCCAACTGGCGGATCTTCTGCAACGGCACGCTGACCAACAACGGCTCGATCAACAACTCCGGCAACAACGGCGGCAACAGCGTGGCCGGCAGCAACGGCGCCGGAGGCACCGCGATCGCGGCCGGCTACTACGCGGCCGGGCTCGGTGGCGGTGGTGGAGGCGCGGTGGCCGGCGCCGCGAGCGGCTCCGTGCTCGCGGCGCCGTTCGGCACCACGCAGAGCACGGCCAACAACGGAGCGGCGGGCACGGCGCCGGACGGCGCCGGAGGCTCGGCTCCCGCGGTCACCGCGGCGTTCCGCGGCGGCGGATCGGGCGGCAGCGGCGCCACGGGCTCGAATGGCAACGCGGGAGCCAGCGGCGGCAGCGTCACCATCCTCACGCAGACCAGCTTCACCTCGCTCGCGTCGAGCTTCGACTTGGGGACGGCGCGCCCCGGCGTCAACACCCAGCTCACCAGTGGTAGTGGCGGCGCGGGCGGCGCGGCTGGCACGGCCGGCGGCGGTGCCGGCGGCGGCGGCGGCGGCGGCGGCCTCTTGCTCGTGGCGGCCCGCATCCTGGCGGGCGTCGGCACGATCGCGTGCAACGGTGGCAACGGCGGCAACGGCAGCGCGGCCGGCAGCGGAGCGAGTGCCGGCGGCGGCGGCGGCGGCGGCGGCGGCGGCGGTGCGGTCGCCGTCTGGTACACGACCCAGACGGGGACCCAGACGGTGACGGCCAACGGCGGCACTCACGGTGTGGGCGGCACCGGCGCGGGCGGCAACGGCAACGGCGGCAACGGCGCGGACGGCGGGACGGGACTCGTGTGGCTCGTGAATCTCAGCGGCGACGGCACGTGATCACGGCGCGGGGACGACGGCCCCAGGAGCGATCGCGAACCAGGCCATCCAGACGATCGATCGCGTGAACTGCGCCGCCATGCACGCCTCCTCGCCGGGCGCGCAGCCGGCCGTGAGGTCCACGCCCTCGGGCGCGCAGAACCGGACCTCGCGCCACTCCGTGGCGGCGTGGCGGTCGAAGTAGAAGCGCGCGACGCGCGCGTCGTGGTGCTCGCCTGGCTGGAGCGCGCGCAGTCCGTCGGTCAACTCGATCTGGACGAGCAGGCAGTGCTGCTCGAACCGACGTGAGTGCTCGTCCTCGTGAGCATCGCCGTGGCAGGCGGCGATCGCGAGGCAAGTCAGGGCCGCTCGAAGGGAGGAGGAGGTCACGGCGACACCTTGGTGATCGTCTGCCTGCCGGTCGCCGAGAACTCGAGCCGGTAGGTGTCCATCTTCTGGAGCCAGCGCTTGTCCTGCGACGCGAGCGCGACGTCGACGAGCTCGGGCTCGACGTAGCCGAGGATCTGGTCCGGCACCGCGTCCGCGTGCCCGCTCCTCGGGATGAGGTAGGGCTGGTTCATGCTGGGCTGCTCCTCCCACGAGCCCTCCTCCTCGAAGGAGAGAGCGTTCTCGTTCGACTGGTACGCCCCGCCGGGCTCCATGACGCCGCCAGACTTTCCGTACGGCAGTCCGTACTCGCGCGAGACGTAGGCGTAGCGCTCCGTGCCGCCGATCAGGATCCTCGCGACGCGGACCTCCTCGCGCACCATCCCTGGCGCAGACGCGTTGGACTGCTCCCTTGAGTAGGTCATGCGGTGACCGATCTCCTTGGCGTGGCTTCCGAGGTACAGCTTGATCTGCTCCTCGAGCTTGGCGCGGTACATCGTGACGGTGTGCAGCTTAGCGTCGAACGACGCGAACACTCCGAGCAACTCCTCGTCGCTCGCCGACGAGAGCTTCTCCTCCCTGACGTTCTGGAACAGGACGAGCGCGCGATCTCTGAGGTAGTCGATGTAGTTGAGCGTGGCGGGCTTCTGCTCCTCCTCGCCGTCGCCGACCGCCCCACCTGCGGGTGCCGCGGACCCGGGCTTGCCGGCCGCCGCGAGGGTCTTCTCCTTCGCCTTGTCGACCAGCTGGCCGACCAGCTTCTCGACGGTCCCCTCCGACATGCCCGCGACGCGGTCCTCGACCGCGTGCTCGGCGGCGCCTGCCCCGAGGTCCTCGATCGTCTGGGCCGCCTGTCCGCTCTTCTTCAGGAGCTTGATCGCACTCGTCACGGTCGACTCCATCGCGATGCCGCCGACGCCGACCAGGAGCGTGAGCCAGATCGGCAGCTCCTCCTCCTTCTCGACGAGCTTGTCGACGCGCAGGTCGGTCAGCGCCGTGACGTACGCGAGCTCGGCGGCGGAGACGCGACCCACGAACTCGGTCTCCAGGCGACTGCGCTGCGCGATGCTCAGGAGCCGGCGCGTCATCGCCTCCGGCGTCGACGTCGGATCGATCGGAGGCGATCCGTAGGCGGCGTCCGACGGACTCTGCGGCGGATCTTTGAAGCCGTGGGCGGCGCGAGGGATCGGCCCGCGGCTGGTGAACTGAGGGCCGGGGGACGACGTCTCGGCGGTCCCGCCCTCGGTGGCGGAGGCCTCGGCGACCTGCGTCGCCTGCTGCGTCTGCTGCGTCTGCGTCTCTTGGTTGTGACCGCCCATCGCGCTACCTCACTGCTTGGGTTGCACTCATCGAATGAACGCCTCGTAGATCTGCCGGCAGCCGTCGCGCTGGCAGCACATGTGCGTGGGCACCTCGCCGATCGGGACCAGCGTGTGCTCGTCGATCAGGATGACGCTCCGGTTCAACCAGCGCGTCTGGTTCTTGCGGCACGCGGCGACGCCGCCGTCGATCATCACGTGGTAGCGCGTCGCGCGTCCGTGCGTCGAGGTCCACACCTCGCGCCGACCGCACCACAGCTGCTCGACCTCGAGCAGCTCGAACGGCTGCACGTAGGAGCCGCCGCGCAGCTCGGCAGGTCGCAGCGCGACTTGACTCACGACGATCCTCGGAAGCGCGCGACGGCGCGCGGCAGCAGCACGGGCAGCCATCGCTCGCGGGTGCTCGCGGCCTCGGGGCAGAAGGAGCAGTGGGGATCCGAGCAGGGCCCTCGGTGGTAGCCGTCGAACTGCTCGATCGCCGCGAGGTGCATGCGGGCCTCGAGCTGCTCAAGGGCTTCGAGGCGCTCTCGCGCGACCCGCTCCCTCAGCTCGGGGTGCTCCGTCAGGATCGCCTTGCGCAGCGTCACCTGGATTGCCTCGCGTAGATCTTCCGCGCCCGCGGCGTGGCTCGGTATCGGCACGAACCCTTGCAGCAACACTTCGTCGACGGCGGGTGACCGTCGGTGTACACCCAGCGGTTGTCGACGAGCTGCTTGCGCTGTGTCGAGCCGTAGTAGCAGTAGATCGAGTGGAGCTTCTTGCGCTCCACGAGACCCATGGCGACGAGCTGGCGGAGGGTCGCCGAGTGGTGGGACCCGTCGCGACCGCCGACGTCCATCGGGCGGAGCCACGCGGATCGGGGCTGGTGCACGAGCGACGACAGGACGTCGCGCTCGCGCATCGTGAGAGCGCGCGGCAGCTTCGCGCCGACCTCCTGCATCTCGGCCCACTCGTCGTAGGTGAGCGGCGTCGCGGCACTCATGGCTGGCAGTAGCACCTGTCTCCGACGGTCGGGATCGCGTCCTGGTCCTCGGGGCAGCTGCCGTCCTCGGCGCACCAGCGTCGGCAGACGCCGGCCGGGTCACCGGTCTCGATCTGCACGCACAGGCCCTCCTGGCCCAGGAGCGAGTCGCACGTGGTGAGGAGGCGGCCGTCGAAGCTGACCTGGCAGGACGTCCCGTAGCCGTCGTCGGGCGGCGCGGTGTTGTCGCCGCACGCTCGTGTGGCGACAAGAATCAGTACGAAGGTCAGTTTTCTCTTCATGGACGTGCGCAGCGAAATCCGACATCGCGCGTGCGGGAAGACGGCAGCGCGTTGTCAGCTGTGGAAAGACTTCTATTTCCAGTACGCATGTACTCTTCGGCATGACTGAAGTCTCCTCCGCGAATCACGCGATGATCTCCAGATGCCAGATTAGAGCAGTCAGCGCATGGGTCGACGTAAGACGGCGCATACCAGTCCAATGTCCACTCCCAGGCGTTTCCGCCCAGATCTGAGTGACCCCATGCGCCGTCGCCTGATGGGGATTCGCTGCCGACGCGGTTCATCGCAGCGACTGCTCCATTGATACCTGGGACGCAATAATCAGGACCGCCATCCACGTCGTAGTTTGCGTGAGCGCAATCAGCTGTGAGAGATCCTGCTGGACTCGACCACGGATATGCGCGCTGCTCCGCTCCTCCGGCCGCCGCGTAGTTCCACTCCGCCTCCGTCGGCAGGTACCCGCCGTCCCAGGCGCAGAACGCCGCCGCCTCGTACCAGGTGACGCAGTTGATCGGCAGATCCTCGTTCGTGCCGGGCGCGGGCGTCCACGTCTGGTACTGCGCGTCGCACTGGAGCGCGGCGCCCAGGGCCGCGGCGTCGCTCACGAGGTCGCCGTCCCAGCTCGCGTCCCAGCCGCTGCCCGGGATCCTCGCGTGAGCTCCGGCGCCACCCGTCGGTGGATGCGCCTGCGTCCCGCCTCCTGCCGCCACGAACGCGCGGAAGCGCCCCACCGTGACCTCGTACTTGTCGAGCACGAACGCGCTCACCGTCGCCGGGTAGATCGCGCTCGAGTACATCCCGTCGGTCGCGACGTCGTAGCTGCGAAAGAACGCGCCCCCCGGGATCGGCGTCGCGATCGAGCAGCAGTCGTCGGTCCCGATCGGACCGCAGGTCTCGGCCAGCCCGACGCAGCTCGGAGGCGGAGGGACCGGGCCGTCCGTCCCCGCGTCGCCGAGGATCGCCGCGCATGCCTGGGTCTCGCCGGGCGCGCGGCACAGGCCCTCCGACCCGCACACGAAGCTGTCGGGGCAGCCCGAGGCGTCGTCGCAGCGAACCGCGCAGTCGTCGAAGCGCGCGTCGTAGGCGCACGACGCGAGGACGCACGCGAGGGCGAGCGATCTCACGGTACTCATCACCGCTTGCCTTTGATCACGGAGATGATCTCGTCGTCGATCGCTCGGAGTTGCTCGAACGCGCGGTTCACGCGAAGGCACGGCTCGCAGACACCGTCGGGCGTGGCGACGCGACACGCGGCCTCTCGTTCCGGGAGGCCGCCGCCGCATTGGGCGCATTCATACCAAGATCTCACCACGCCCCGCTCCACGTGACGACCGCTCCGCCCTCGCGAGAGGCGGGCGCGATCGCGACGCCGCTCTCGCGGTAGCCGAAGTAGTAGGCGACCGCTCCTCCGACGAGGGCGGCGCCGCCGAGAGCGTCGAGCGCGCGGCCGACGGCGACGTCGCTGCGGCCGGCGGCGTCCTTGCCCTCCTGCGCGGACCAGTCGCAGGAGGTGGCGCACGCGCGCGTGACCTCGTCGGCGATCGTCTGCCCGTGGTGACCGAGGCCCAGGCCGATCGCGAGGGCCAGCGCGCCGCCGCCTCCGGCCGCTAGGCCCCCGATCCTGAGCGCGCGCCCCGGTCGCGCTTCTGGATGTTCAGACGTGCTCAGTGTGTCGACTAAATTTAGTCGCGCGACTTGTTTTGACGGCACTGGATCCGGCTCCACCACGCACTTCGACGCCAGCTCGCGCGAGAGGTCCTCGGCGAGAGCGTGCTGCTCGGACGTCGAGTCCGGATCGATCGCGACGAAGTGCTCGTAGGTCTTGAGCGCCGCGGGACAGTCGCCGGAGAGCCGCTGCGCCTGCGCGACGTCGAAGAGCAGGCTCGGCTCGCCGGACATCTCGTAGGCAGCGCGCCACCTGGTGATCGCGGTCGCGTAGTCGGCGCGGTCGAAGGCGCCCTGGCCCTCGGTGTAGAGGTCCTCGGCGGTCGGATCCGCCGCGGCCGTCACGCTGAGCATGATCGAGGCAACGATCAGTGTGATCTTCATGGGTCTCACGGCCCGAGCTCCACTTCATCGATGTGTGCGCGCCAGCTGCGATATCCCAGGTGAGTCCTACCGACTGGAAGTTCGTCACGGATGCTGCGACGAAGTTCCTTCGCATATTCGTCGCGCGCGCCTTCATCTTTGCTGAGCTGCTCGCAAATGACGGCGATGGCGCGTTCGATGGCGCCTCGTCGGGAACTATTCACGCCGTACGTGTGCAGGTGATCGGCGGGATCGTAGATGTGAATAAGGCAAACACAAAAGCCGTTCATGAGACGCTCCGGGTCCAGCCCTTCGTCGTCGTGATCTGCTTCTTGTACGAGTTCGCGTCCGCGTCGATCACGACGTCGCCGTCGGCCGACAGGTAGACCTGGTCCTCGTCGAGGTCGTGGATCGTGGTCTCCCACGTCGTGATCACGCGCGGGTTCGCGTCGGCGTGCCTCGAGAGCACGGCGATCAGCTCGCGGACCGTCACGGCGCCACCGCGTCGTCGTCGCGCACGCCGACGATCTGCGCGTACTTCACCGCGCCGCGGTACGTCGGCAGGTGGCCGAGCAGCGACTGGTTGAGGCCGACCGAGATCACGTTCAGGACGAACTCGACCTGAAGAGCCTTGTAGCGAGCCCTCCAGTAGTCCTGGTCGCTCATGCTCTCGGCGCGGGCGAGGGAGCACTCCTTCTCCGCCGCGGTCCACAGGGCCACGAGCTCGGCCGGCGTCTTGCCGCGGCACGCCTCGAAGCCCTCGATCGCGCCGTCGCGCTTGTGGTGCTCGCTCGGGTCGGCGTAGGCCTCGCGGACCTCGGCGATGCCGTCGGAGATGATGCGATCGAGGAGTTGGTCGTAGGTCACGGGCTCACCTTGTGCTTCGCGAAGGGGTTCACGGTCTGGTTGCGATCGATCTTGGTCGGCCTCGGGATCGGCATCGGGTCCGGAGGCCTCGGTGGCGGCGGCGAGGCGTCCAGCTCGACGCCCGCGTCGGGCGGGGTCGCAGGTGCGATCGGCGGTGCAGGTACCGGTGGAGGTGACGTGCGCGCGATGTGCGCGATCGATCGGCTCGCTCGCGTGGCGGGACGCGAGGCACTGCCGGATCCGACCGCGGGCGCGGGCTCGATCGGCGCCGCCGTGGGGACCGAAGCGGCGACCACCGCGGGCACCGCGGTCGTTGCGGCCGGCTGAGGCACCGGTGGGTCGTCGGACTTGAAGGTCGCGATCGCGCCGATCGCGATCCCGACGACCAGCGTGGCGGCGGCGATCCCGGCGACCTTGGCCCCGGGCCTCGTCTCTCGCGGCACGACGAGCTCCGTCTCGGCGCGCGACGGCGCGGGCGCGCGGACGCCCGCGACGACCGCGCGGACCTGCGCGAGCGTCGGCCGGTGCGCCGGATCCTTGGCGAGCATCGCGAACAGGACCAGGTCGAGCTGGGGCGGGATCTCCGGCCAGATCGATCGCGGCAGGGGCGGGACCTCGTGGAGGTGCGCGGCGTAGAGCGCGGGCGCGGTCTGCGCGCGCGGGAACGGCAGGGTGCCGAGCACCAGCTCGTAGGCGATGACGCCGAGCGCGTAGACGTCGGTCCTCGGATCGACGTCGGGTCCGCGCATCTGCTCGGGCGACATGTACAGCGGCGTGCCGATCGCGACGCCGCTCTGCGTGCGCTCGGCCCTGAAGTCGTCTGGGCGTCGCAATTTAGAGAGCCCGAAGTCGACGAGCTTGACGATCGGAGGCTCGCCCGGCAGGTGGACCAGGAACACGTTCTCCGGCTTGAGGTCTCTGTGGGTGACGCCCTCGGCGTGCGCTGCCTCGAGACCCCTCGCGACCTGGTCGAGGATCCGCAGCGCCTCGGGCAGGGGGACCCTGCCGCGCGAGATCCGGTCGAACAATGTCTCACCGCGCAGGAACTCCATGACGAAGTACGCCCGGCCGTCGGCCAGCTCGCCGACGTGGTCGACGGCCACGATCGCAGGATGCTGGATCTTCGCGAGCGTGCGCGCCTCCATGGCGAAGCGCTCGATCGCGGCGGAGTCCTCGGACAGGCGCTCCCCGATCACCTTGATCGCGACGCGCTTGCCGAGCTTGACGTGCCGGGCGGCGTAGACCTCGCCCATCGCGCCGGCGCCGAGCTTCGCGTCGACCTCGTAGGTCTCGCCCACGACCGACCCGGGCGGCAGCTCGACGAAGGAGTCGCGGCGGACGAGCCGGGTCGGTGGGTCGGACTCGGCGACGGTGGATCGCGGCACGCCGGACGGATCGACCGCGTCGACCGTCGTCGGGGTCGCCCGCGGCGTCGGATCGGGGTTCGTCTTGTCCACCGGCACGGCGATCACGACTCGATCTCGTCCTCGGGCTTCTTCTCGATGCGCAGGTTCGTGAGGATCTCGGCGAGATCTATGAAGACCATGCTGCGCGCGAGGTCGTGGCGCGGGATGTCCTCCGGCTTCTTGTCGGCGTGCTTGGCCATGATCTGGACACTCTTGGCCCGGAACGCCTGGACCAGGGCCTGGCGGACGCGCTCGACTCTCTTCTCGACTCCGAACATCACGGCTCCTTGTTGTGGGTCATCGCTGCGCAGCTCCGAACGGGACGAGAGCGACGCGGACGCGTCTCGGCGCCCTCCGGCGTCGATACCACACGAAGCGGGAGGCGCCCGTGCGGGGGTGCACCACGCGCTTGGCGCGTGGCGCGGTGTGATCGGTCAGGGGTCCCGGTCGGGGACCGGCCATGAACTCCAGGACGGCGCGCGAGAGCTTGGCCTTGGTCTCGATGTTCGCGACGAGGGGAGAGCCGTCCGGCAGTCTCACGAGTGCCCAGACGTCACCTCGGCCTGCGATCCCGGATCCTCGCTGGAGCCGAGCACGCCGCGGGGCCAGCTCGTCGGCCACCAGGTCGAAGCCGTGCGGACTCATCTCGACGCGGTACCCGAGGGTCGCTTCGAGGACGTCGCCGACGGCCTTGGGCGTCAGCTTCATTCGCTCTCCCACTCCAGCGACTCCGAGTCGTGCTCGACGACGAAGCCCTTCTCGCGGAGCCGCTGCGCGGCGGCCTCGTCGAGCTTCTGGTGCTCGTGGCCGCAGCAGCAGCCCTGGTGGACGATGCCCTCTGCCGCGGCCTCGGCGTCGAACTCCGCGAGGATCATCTTCGCGCGGTCCTGCCACTGGGGCGGCAGCGCGAGGACGTCGCACCCGGGCTGCGGAAACACGCACGTGAACTCGTCGACCTGCGGGTGGCGGACCGGCGCAGCGGTCGCCGTCAGCAGCTTCTTCTCTGCGCGCAGCTGGCAGTTCTCGCGCTCGAAGTGCTGCCACATGCGCCGGGCCTGGTCGCGCTCGTCCTTGAGCTTGGCGATCTCGCGATCGGCTTCCTCGAGCGGCATCAGCTCCTTCTCGCGACGGCGGACGTACTGCTCGTTCGAGATCGATCGCCAGAGGGCCTGCCAGATCCCGTCCTGGTCGCAGTGCCGGAGGTACTCCTCCCAGACGGCGTCCTCGACGTGCGCGACGTCGAGATCCAGCGTCGCGCGGTCGGCAACTTCCTCGTCCGTGAGCGGGCGCGTGAAGTAGCGTCCGTCGGAGTAGTCGATCAGGATCTTCATCCGGCGAGGTCCTTAGCGATCAGGGGCGCGACCTCGCAGGTCGCGGTCCCGCACGGGATGGCCAGGCGCATCTCGAACGGCTTCTCGCCGCGGCGGCTGTCGCGATCGGTGACGCGCGTGACGGCGACGCAGCCGCACGGATACTCCTGCGGCGCGACCTGCGGGTAGTCGTGGCGGCTGATCTCCGGCATGGCGGCCATCTCCGCGTCGGGGATGGTCCAGTACCGGCGAACGATGTCTCGGAGCGGCGTCATGGAGACGTCTCTAGAGCTGTTTGCTCCCCGAGCAGGAAGATCTCGCGGTTGTCGGCCGCGTTCCGCGGGATGCGGACGAAGTCGGCGTTCTCCCAGCTGAGTTCTCGCCCGTCGATCGTGCGGATCGTGTACTCGTGGCTGCTCGTGATCGCGAGCATCTCGCCGACGCGGTCGATTGTCGCCCGACGGGTCGACGTGACTTCCAGGACGAAGTGCCCGGGTGCGACGCTGCGCATCCATCGGTGGACGATCTGTGCGGCTGGAGTGTTGTTGTGCGAGGTCATCCACAGGCGCCACCCGGTCGCGGCGATGGCGTCGACGAGGACCTGGATCTGGTCAGCTTTCGTCATGGGCGTGCCCGCGTGGGTTCTCTCTCGGGAAACGGCAGGCCGTGCTCGTTTGCGTAGCCGTTCTCCAGCGCGGCGACGTTCACGCACTGCTCCAGGACGCGCGCCAGCTCGTCCTTGTCGATGCGTCCCTCCTCGTGGAGGCGGAACGCGGTCTCGGCGACGAGTCGGAGGTCGCTCATGGCGCGCGGCTCTTCCTTCGCGCCGCGCGCCGCTCGGCCGGCAGCTCCGCGCCCATCGACGACGCGACGATCAGCGCGGCGTCCTTCGGTGCGAGCCCGAGGCGCTGCTGGTTGACCTCCTCGCAGGCGCGCCGCGCCTCCTCGTAGGAGTGTCCCCAGAACCACGGCTTGCGCTTGCCGTGGTCGCCCGCGATCCAGGCGTCGTCGCCGGTCGGGTAGTGGCCGCTCTCGTGCTCGAACACGATCGAGACGCGGTAGCCCTGCCCCTCGACGTAGCCCTCGGCGGGGATGAAGTAGCACCACCGGCGGGTGGCCAGGAGCGCGGAGACCGAGGTCACGGCTCGACCTCGTGGAGCAGCGCGATCTCTCCGTCGGGCTCGACCTCCCAGCGCCCGACCACGCTCTTGGCGCGGTCGCGGATCTTGCCGCTGAGCGCGTACGGGCTCCAGCCCGAGCTGACCTGGCGATCCAGCTGCGTGGCGATGTCCCTGAGGGCCGCCGCGACGTCGTGCTGGTCGTCCATCTCGGGCGTCGACAGGGTGATCTCCAGCTTGAACTTCACGCGAACGCTCCCATCTGCGGGCACGTCTGTCCCGCGTCGTCTGACTCGATCGGTTCGGCGGGCGCGAACGCGCGCAGGTGCGCCAGGCCGGCGTCGGTCGCGACGCGACCTCGGGACTCGCGGCGCACGAGGCCGGCCTGGAGCAGCGGCGGTTCGATCGCGTCCTCCAGCGTCTTGCGATCCTCGCCGAGCAGCGACGCGATCGCGTCGAGTCCGATCGGACGGTCGGCGACCGCCGCCAGGTAGCGCCGGTCGATCTCGGTGAGGCCGGCGAAGTCTACGCCGACGGCGTCGAGCGCGGCGGCGACGTCGACGCCGCCGATCGCGCCCGCGCCGGAGTTCGCCACGGCGTCGCGTACGCGGCGCAGGAGCTTGTTCGCCACGCGCGGCGTGCCTCGCGACCTCCGGGCGATCTCCCGAGTGCCAGCGTCGTCGATCGCGACGCCGAGCAAGCTCGCGCTGCGCGCGACGATCTGCGTCAGCTCGGCCTCGCCGTACGGCCGGAGCTGGCAGGTGATGCCGAACCGGTCGCGCAGCGGCGCGGGGAGCTTGCCCGCGTGGGTGGTCGCGGCGACCAGCGTGAACTTCGGCAGGGTCACGCGGATCACGCGTTTGCCGGCCGACAGGTCGATCACGCCGTCTTCGAGCGCCGAGTAGATCGTCTCGGCGATCTTGCGATCGAGGGCGTGGATCTCGTCCACGAACAGGACGTCGCCCTCGCCGAGAGCGGTGAGCAGCGTCGCGAGCGCGCCCTTGTGCTCGATCGCGGGGGCCGAGGTGACGTGGAGCTTGGCGCCCAGCTCGCCCGCGATCACGGCGGCGATCGAAGTCTTGCCGTAGCCCGCGGGGCCGGTCAGGAGCACGTGGTCGAGCTGCCAGCCGCGCTTCCGCGCGGCGCTCACCGCGCCGCGCAGCTGCGACACGACCTCGGTCTGGCCGACGTAGTCGGCGAACGAGGTGGGTCGGAGCGCGGGGTCGCCCGAGGTCGGGCGGCGGACGTCGCCGTCGCGGACGACGCGGAGGTGACTCTGGGTGGTGCTCACGACGGTCTCCCCTCGCGCAGCCAGGCCTGGTAGTCGTCCCAGGTCTGGAACAGGAAGTAGACGCGCGCTCCGAATCGGTAGCGCGCCGGGTCGGCCTGGCCGGCGTAGACGGCGCGGACGGCGTCCGGCATGGCGAACGCCCTGGCGCTCGCCTCGTCCATCGATACGACGCGCAGGAAGTGGTCGCGCTCGATGGTGGTGCTCACGACATCCCCCCGCGCGCGCAACGGCGGAGTGCCGCCCGCGTCCAGTCCTCGATCGTCGCGCGCTCGGCCTGGCTGCACGCCCACGTCGCCTCGGTCGCGATCGGCTTCTTGTACCCCGCTCCGACGAGCGCGGCGATCACGTCCTCCGCGCCGTCCTGCGCCTTGGGCTTCTCGCGGATCGCGCGCTCCGGCTTGGGCGCCGGGGTCGGCTCCGGCTCGACGACCTCGATCGCGGCGCGCGGCGCGCGCGCGGCGCGCGACGCGGGCACGGGCTCGCGGGCCGGGCGGACGCCGCGGATGCGGTCGGCCAGGGCGGCGGCCAGGACGCCGATCGCGACGAGCGCCGCGCCCAGGAGCGTGGGGAGGACGTTGCTCAGCTGCATGACCTCGGACTCTTGCTCGCCGCGGGCCAGCCTGCGGCGCGGCTAACCGACGGATCTTCGACCCCTGAGTATTCCTTCACCCGTGTTCGGCGCTTCACATCGCGGCGGCGCGTACACTGGGTAGCGGGGCACCCGCCCGGCCTCGTCCTCACCGGCTCTTCACCGTTCGCGTGGCGCCGCTCGTAGCCTCCTCCAGCATCAAGATCACCGTGTCGGCGACCGTCCTTCGGTCCTTCGCCGCGTGGCGCTCGATGGTCTTCTTGAGCGCTCTGGGCACGCGGATCGACAACCTCGCGTCTCGGGTGATCGGACCCTTCTGGTTCATGCACTCGAATGTCACCCAGTTCGGACTCGCTTGGCAAGTGCCTTCCATCTATCGATCGGGCGCCTCGTCCAGCACGCTCGGATCGAGTCCCAGGTCCTCTACGAGGTCCTCCATCGCGCCCCTCACGCGCGCCCGCCGCTTCGCCGCGGGATCGGGCAGGCTCCTCGCTTCGAGCAGCGCGAGCTCGTAGAGGCGATCGAGGAGCGCGGCGTCCAGGGCGATCACGCCGGGCGCGATCTGCTCGTCGGGACGGAACGTGAGGCCGTGGCCGACCAGGTAGCCCTGCGAGGTGAGGCGAAACGGCATGCTCACCAGATCACCTCTCGCAGGAGCTTCATCTCGCGCCCGACGTCGAGCAGGCCGATCGCGCACAGGAGTCGCCGACGCAGCTTGGCGTCGGACGTGGCGCAGGCAAGCTCCTCCAACTCGTCCAGCGTGAGCCCGAGCAAGACCATCGCCTCGCCGGTGTGGAGGATGCTGCCGCAACAGGAGCAGCGCGCGTCGCTCACGAGGTCTCCCCGTCCCCGGTCGCGTCGATGGCCCGCCACCCGGCCTCCGTGACGTGCCAGCCGTCGTCGCACGCGACGAGCCCGTCGCGCCAGAGACGATCGAGCGCGTGGAAGAAGCCCGTCGCGGGGCCTTCGGCGAGGTCGCCGAGTCGTCGGCTCAGGCGATCCACGGGCGTCCGGGGCGACCGCAGGGCGACCTGCGCGAGGGCTCGCAGCTCGGCGTCCGTCACTCCGGGCACTCCGGATCTCCGATCGGACAGGCTTTCTCCAGCTCGGCGACGAGCTTGCGCGCGGCCTGCCGGAACTCGTCGTCGCGCTCCTGCGCGCGCTCGTCGGCGAGGTGGAAGTCCTTCTTCTCTTGCTCGAGCTTGGCGAGCAGCTCGCGCCCGCGATCGTCTGGCTCCTGCTTGCCGCGCATGTGCGTCCTGATCTCGTCCTGGACTCGACCGTACGACGCCGTGCGATCCTCGGCGACGCGGTCGGCGAGGACCCACGCGATCGCCTTCTGAGCGAGCTCGCGCTGGAGGTCGGCGGTGCGATCGATCGCGGCCCAGTCGGTCGCGCGCGCGCCGCCGCGCGCGTCGTGCGCCGGTCGCTTCCTGATGAGGTCGAGGAGGCGCTGGTTGTCCTCGGCGACGCGGGCAGCCGCGTCCGGATCCCTGAGGAAGAGGGCCTCTCGCGAGGAAGAAGAGGACGTCTCGCCGGGGATTCGCCGCTGGATCAGCTTCGTCTCGGTGACGTGCCGCGCGAACGCGGTGTCGGAGTCGGTGGCGGAAGACGGGGTTCGCCAGCCGCACGTGCACCCC
>Ga0187808_10000092_pt1 | contig 19751 bp, 21 predicted proteins | sample NC_wetland_sal_i_5_FD_132427 | JGI IMG/M metagenome (GOLD analysis project Ga0187808, IMG submission 132427) | Wetland sediment microbial communities from Neuse River Estuary, North Carolina, USA - ASW_3 | ecosystem: Environmental > Aquatic > Freshwater > Wetlands > Sediment | place: USA: North...
CGATCCGCCCGTGGGCAGGGGACCGAGGTCCGCGCGCAGCACGACGTCCGGGTCCAGCACCTCGAGCAGCGCCCCGAAGTCGCCGTCGCGCGCGGCCGCGAGAAAAGCGTCGACGAAGGCCTCGTGCTCAGGGTCGGTGCTGTATCCGCGCGACTGAGCCGTGGCCAGGCTTGCTGGACGGCGTCGTCTGCCTCGCTCAGCGAGCCGAGCATGGATTAGGCCACCGCTCGCATACGGGTTCGGTGCTGCTCGAATCGACCGCACCTTCGCGCAGACCAACCGGCTTCGGACCAAGCGCACCGACGCGCTGCTGGCCGCCGCACGCGAGGCAGGGGTAAGCCGGTTCGTCGCCCAGAGCTTCGCGAGCTACCGCTACGCGCGCGAGCGCGGACCGGTGAAGACCGAGGACGATCCGCTCGACCCCACCCCACCGGCAACGACGCGCGAGACCAACGCCGCGATGCGCGATCTCGACCAGGCGGTCACGAACGCCGGCGGGATCGCGCTTCGCTACGGCGGCTTCTACGGCGCCCCTAACGACGGGCTGATCGAGCCGGTGCGAAAGCGGCAGTTCCCTACCGTCGGTAAGGGCGGCGGCGTGTTCTCATTCATCCATCGCGACGACGCCGCCGCAGCGACGGTGCTCGCGCTCGAGCACGGCGCAGCCGGCATCTACAACATCGTCGACGACGATCCCGCCCCAATACGCGAATGGCTGCCGGTGCTCGCGAATGTCCTCGGCGCCAAGCCGCCCCGGCACTTCCCCCGCTGGCTTGCGCGGCTGTTCGCGGGGCCAAGCCGGCGTCGTGATGGGAACCGAGTCCCGCGGCGCGTCCAACGCGAAGGCCAAACGCGAACTCGGCTGGACGCTGTGCTACCAACCAGGACCCCGACCAACAGCCGGCCGAAACAGTCGCCGCATCTGCCCGAGCAAGCTCGAACGCGACACGGCTCAGACCGGTCGCACACCACTGCCTGCTCCGGCACCACGCGATCCGCCGCCGCGGGCGGCTAACGCGAGCTCAGCCGGAGTTCTTCTTGCGCATCCGTCGAGCCATCAGCCGCTGCAAGCCGAATCCGATCTTCTCGCCGATACTGCCCTCCGGCGGTGCGGCGCCGAGCTGGCGGGCGAGCCCGAGGTTGTCCCACTGGGTCCAGCTCTCGACGATCTTGCCGTCCTTCCACCGGTCGATGCTGATGCCGGACACCGACACCCGGCTCCAGGTCGGCGCCAGGCCCTCGAGGTCCCCGCGGTGGGTGCCCTCGCTGTGCCATCGCAAGACGACCTTGTCATCGGCCGCGGTCACATCATCGACGATCATCCGCACATCGGGGAACGCGGCGCGGTACATCTGCACCGTGCGCTTGAAGACCTCGGGACCCCGAAGCCCGCGCATATGCGCCGGTTCGGCAGGGTCGTGGTTCACGGCGTCAGCCGCCACCATTTGATCGACCGGCTCGAGCTTGCCCTCGTTGAAGCCCTCTTCGAGCAGCCGGCGCGAGGCGTCAGCTTGGTCGGCGGAAGTGCTCGCCGCTGGAACCGCTCCTTGATCGCTGGCCGTCAGATTGCTGGACATGCGCGTCCACCTCCTACTGGTTGTTGGAGCGACCCTACCCCCGTCGTCGCAGGTCCGTCAAGGCCGCTTCACAGCCGGGGTCGACCGCCTCAGGCGTGGTCAGCAGCTGAGGGCGCCAAGGGTAGGTCTTCAGCTAGATTTCAGCAGCCCGCTCTAGTGACTCGGCGGGCGCTTCGTCAGGCTCCGAATCTCCGGCCAGCCACCCGGATCAGCCTCCAGCGAGCAGGTCCGATCGCTCTCATCGACACCATGGAGCCTCAAAGCCAAAGCCCAGCGGAACTTCTCCGGACCCGCGCCCGCGCCCTCTGCAGTCAGTCTCAGGAACAAAGGGCCTACGCGCGCGCTTCGCCAGCAAGCCGGCAAGCTGCTCACGGATTCCGCGACTCTGCGGCGCCACCCCGCCGCCGTGCTCGCGCTGCGGGCCAGCGCACGCCAACTCGTCCCGACTCGGTCGATCAAGGCTCCGACTGGAGGGATGGGAGATCCTCCTCCGCGCACCTCCGGCACACGCCGACGATCGCGAAGTGGGTGAACCGCGCGCGGTATCCGGCCAGTTCCCTGAGCTGCTCGCGGATCGGGTCTAGCCGCTCGGGCCGCAGCGCAGCGACTGCGCCGCAGCGCTCGCAATAGAGGTACTCCCGTTCGCCCCCTCCGACGAGCGCGTACAGACCCGGTCCGTGGCCGAAGTGGACATGCTTGACCAGCCCGTGGCGTTCGAGCGTCTCGAGGTTCCGGTACACGGACGCGGGATCCAGCCGCGCCGTGCCAGCAAGGTCATCGGCTGAAGCGGGGCCGGCGGCCGCGAACAGGGCCTCGAGGATCAGCCGCCGCGTGCTGGAGAGCCGCAGGCCGCAGGAGCGCAGTGCCGCGACCGCGTCGCCGAGGGTCTCGAACGACAGCGGGGTGGTCTGCGGGGCGCTCGTCATCGCCTACCGCGCCGCACCCGTGTCCTTAGCGCCCGCGCCCCAGCGTTCCTCGATGTGCCCGAGCCGCCAGACCGCGAGCGCGGCTGCCCAGGTCGCGACGAACATGCCAACGATGATGAAGCCCAGCGTGCCCATGTCGACGTTCTCGAGCCAGCTGAAGAACGCTCCCTGGGCGCCCAGCTGCCGGGCGAGGATCCCACCAAGCTCGATCGTTCCGATCACGAGCGCGACCGCCACGGACAGGCCCGTGACCGCGATGTTGTAGAAGACTTTGCGGACGGGCTTCGAGAACGCCCAGCCGTAGGCGAAGTTCATGAAAGAGCCGTCGATCGTGTCGAGCAGCGACATCCCGGCCGCGAACAGGATCGGGAGGCAGAGGATCGCGTAGAACGGCAGCCCGGCCCCGGCCGCCCCGGCGGCGAGGAACAGCAGCGCGACCTCACTGGCGGTGTCGAATCCCAGGCCGAACAGCACCCCGATCGGGTACATGTGCCACGGCTTGGTGATCGCCCGCGCGAAGCGGCCGAAGAAGCGATTCATCATTCCCCTCGACTCGAGCTGGCGCTCGAGCTGGTGCTCGTCGTAGGCACCGCTTCGCATCTCGCGAAAGACCTGGACGATTCCCCACAGGATCACGGCGTTCAGCGCCGCGATCAGGTACAGGAATCCGCCCGAGACGCCCGTCCCCAGCGACCCCGCGATCGCATGCAGCTGGGAGCCGCCGTGCTGGACGGATCCGCTCAGCGCCCTGATGCCGAGCGCGAACAGGAAAGCGAGGCCGAACACGATCGTCGAGTGCCCCAGCGAGAACCACAGACCGACGCTCATCGGCCGCTTGCCCTCGGCCATCAGCTTGCGGGTGGTGTTGTCGATCGCCGAAATGTGATCGGCGTCGAACGCGTGCCGCAGCCCCAGCATGTAGGCGGTGACCCCGGTGCCGATCACGAACGCCCCGGTTCGCCCGAGGTGGTAGTGATGCGGCGCGACGACCGCGATCAGCAGAAAGAAGCCGACCGCGTGCAGCCCCACGACGAGCGCGGACATCAACCCCAGGGCGCGCCATTGCGATGGCTCCAGCGAGCTCGGGATCTGCCGCCACCGCATCTCTCGAAGCTAGCCACAGGCCCATCACAATTGCAAACGGGTTGCGACTGCGAGGTGATCTGGATTACCGGTTCAGCCCGCTCCCGGTAAGGCCACCCACAACTTCTGGGCGAGCCCGGTGACCACCTCGTCGGGCAGCTCGTCGACGGTGGCGACCCCGGCCCGGTCCATCTCGAGCGCGAGCTCGCGCCACGCGTGGGCGACCGGCGCAACCCGTGCCGTTGGCCCCCACCCCGTCGCCGCGCGGAGCTCGTCCGCACGGGCCCGGACGTCGTCGCGCTCGAGCTCACCGAAGGGGCGATTCGCCCCGCGGATGAACACCTGCTGGGCGAGGATCTGCTCGAGCTCGGTCACCGCGCCACCCTCAGCTCATCCGCCGCGCCGCGATGGCGGCCTGCCCGTAGGAGATTCCGCCGTCGCCGACCGGGAGCCGCTCCGGGACGAGCGCGCGCAGACCGGCGGCCGCGAGCCCGGCAAGCGTCGCCCGCCCGAGGCGCCGGTTTGCGAACACGCCGCCGGACAGGACGACGAGTTCGGTTCCGTGCCTCGAGGCCGCGTGCGCACAGGCCTCGACGGTCGCGCTCGCGACCGCCGCGTGGAAGCGGCTGGCGATCGCGCCGATCGCCGCCCCGCCCCGCAGATCGGCGGTAATGGCGCGGATCGTCTCGCGCGGATCGATCACCACGCGGTCCACCTCGGTGGCCACCGAAATCGGGTAGCTTCGCCTCTCGGCCGGGTCGCACGCCGCCTCGAGCTCGATCGCCGCCTGGCCCTCGTAGTTGACCTCGGCGCGCACTCCGCAGATCGCCGAGACCGCGTCGAACAGGCGCCCCATGCTGGTCGTGAGCGGGGAGTGCAGCCCGCGCCGGGCCAGCTCCGCGACCTGGAACCAGCGGCGCTCGTCGACGAGCACGCGGAGCGCGGCGGGGGGATCCGAGACCCCGGCCTCCGACAGCCACGCGCACGCCATTCGCCATGGCTCCCGGATCGCCCGCTCACCGCCGGGGAGCCTGACCGCGAGCAGCGACCCCGCGCGACGGAACTCGGCGCAGTCGCCGACGAGCAGCTCGCCGCCCCACACGGTCCCGTCGGCGCCGTGGCCGGTGCCGTCGAAGATCGCACCCACGGCCGGGCCCGGCTCCCGGTGCTCGGCCAGGCAAGCCGCCAGGTGGGCGTGGTGGTGCTGGACCCCGACCAGCTCGACGCCCTCGCGCTCGAGCGCGTACTTCGTCGACAGGTACTCGGGGTGCAGGTCATGAACGACGACCTCGGGCTCGACGGCGAACAGCCGCTGGAAATGCTCGATCCCGTCCGTGAACGAGCGCAGCGTCTCGTAGTTCTGAAGGTCGCCGATGTGGTGGCCTACCCAGGCGCGCTCGCCCTTGGCGAGGCAGAAGGTGTTCTTGAGCTCGGCCCCGCACGCCAGCAGATGCCGCGCCGCCGCCTCGGGCAGCGGGATGCTCGTCGGCACGTGCCCCCGCGAGCGTCGCAGGAGGATCCGCCGGCCGGAGACGACTCGCAGCACCGAGTCGTCCGTACGCGTCTGGATCGGGCGGTCGTGGATCAGCAGCAGGTCGGCGATCGCGCCCAGCCGCTCGTGCGCGTCCGCGTCAGCGAAGGCGATCGGCTCGTCGGAGGCATTGCCGCTGGTCATCACCAGCGTGCAGCCGGCGTCGGCGAGCAGGAGATGATGCAGCGGCGAGTAGGGAAGCATCACGCCGAGCTCGGGCGCCCCCGGGGCGACGGACTCGCCGACCGCCGCGCCGGGCAAGCGCGGTGCGAGCACGATCGGGCGCTCCGGGCTGGTGAGCAGCTCGCGCTCGTGCTCGCCGAGCGCCACGAGGCTCCCCGCCGCGTCGATCGAGGGCACCATCAGCGCGAACGGCTTGTCCTCACGGTGCTTGCGTGCCCGGAGCGAGCCGACCGCCGCCTCGTCGTCGGCGCGGCACGCGAGGTGATAGCCGCCGATTCCCTTGACCGCCAGAATGCGGCCGCCGCGAAGCGCGGCGGCGGCGGCACGGATGGGGTCCTCGGCCGCGATCGCCGCGCCATCGGGCCACACCAGCGCGGCCCGGGGCCCGCACACCGGACACGCGTTCGGCTGGGCGTGGAAGCGGCGGTCGGCCGGATTGTCGTACTCGCTCTGGCACTCCTCGCACATCTGGAAGGCGGCCATCGTCGTGAACGGGCGGTCGTAGGGCACGCCGCGGACGATCGTGAAGCGGGGTCCGCAGTTGGTGCAGTTGATGAACGGATAGCGGAAGCGGCGGTCGGCCGGGTCCCACAGCTCGCGCAGGCAGTCCTCGCACGTGGCTGTGTCGGACGTCACGGGCGCGTCGGCGCGGCCGCCGCGCGGGCTCTCGAGGATCGCGAACGCGGTCTCGCCCCGGGGCGCACGATCCTCGCTCAGCACCCGCTCGACGACCGCCAGCCGGGGCGCCTCCGGTCCGAGCCGCGCGAGGAATCGCTCCACGGCCTCCGAGCGTCCCTCGACTTCGAGCAGCACCCCTCGGGAGTCGTTGAACACGAAGCCGGCCAGCCCGAGCTCGCCCGCGAGCCTGTAGACGTAAGGTCGAAAGCCCACCCCCTGGACGGTGCCTTGCACCCGGACGCGAGCTCGCCGGCGAACGGGCGCGGGCGTTTGCACGCTCATCCCACGAGCTCCCGGAGCACGTGGTAAGCGCTGGCCTGAGCCTCCTGAATCCGGGGGATGTGCTCCGAGCGGGTGATCACCACGTGGTCGGCGAGTCCCTCGGCGCCCACGCGGCCGCCGTCATATCCGACCATGGCGATCGTCACAAGATCGCGGCGGCGGGCCTCGGCTAGCGCCTCGATCACGTTGCTCGAGTTGCCCGAGGTCGACAGCGCCAGCAGAGCGTCGCCGCGCAGCCCGTAGGCGATCACCTGTCGCGAGAAGATCGCATCGGTCCCGATGTCGTTGGCGATCGCGGTCAGGATCGCGGAGTCCTCGGTCAGATCGATCGCCGGCCATCCCGTGCTCGAATCGCCGGCGGCGCGGAAGTCGGCAACCGCATCCATCGCGTCGGTCGCCGAGCCACCGTTGCCGAGCGCCAACAGCTTGCCCCCCTGCTCGAAGCGGGAGCGCAGCGCCCTCGCCGCGCTCAGCAGCGCTGCTCGATTATCGGTCAGCGTCTGGGTTCGCAGCGCGGCGACCTCCTCGGCCTTCATCAGCGCAGACCGGCGGACATCGTCGAGCACCGGCTCCAAGGCGTGCTCGCGCTCGCCCAGGAACGGATACAGGAAGCTTGATGCCCCAGGGTCGTGCACGCGCCGAGGTTCGCGGCCGGTGAGCAGACCGCGGTGCTCGAAGAACACGTGCACGAGCTCCCAGAGCACGTGGTACAGGGTCTCGACCAGCTCCTGGCGAACATAGCGATCCTCTGTCGGCGGCTCGAATTCCCATTCCGCGCCGGCCGGCGAGAACGCGATCGTCAGGCAACCGCGCTCGCGCGCGATCTGGGCGGCGCCGGCGGCCTCACCTCCATCGTCCTCGGCGCCAAACGCCATCGCGATGTCGTCCGGCCTGGCGAGCAGCGCGACCTGTGCCCCCAGATCCCCGCCCTCGCCGGCGATGCCGATCGCCGGTAGCGCTCGCTTGCCGACGATCACCGGGTGGACGAACTCGACCGCGACGTGGCGTGCGTCCGAGCGCGCCGCCGGGGAGCCGCCGAACGCGACGAGCCTGCCGCCTCGAGCGAACCGCTCGGCCATCAGATGACACACCCGCGCCAGCCGCTCGGCGTGCTCCTCGAAGAACATCCTGTTCGCGTGGGTACGACGCTCCAGCAGCGCCGGGAGAGCGTGGGCGGCGACCGCCGCCTGCGTCATACGCCGACCTCCTCGCGGGCTGCGATTCGCAACAGCCACTCGCGCCAGGCCTCGATCCCCACCCCGCTGCGCGCGCTGACGAGCAGCCGCTCGACATTGGGGTGAACCTGATCGATGTTGTAAAGCAGCCGGTCGAGATCGAACTCCAGATGCTCCAGCAGGTCGATCTTGTTGACCAGCACGAGCTCGCAGGTGCGGAACATCAGCGGGTACTTGAGGGGCTTGTCCTCGCCCTCGGTGATCGCGCACACCATCACCCGCGCGTCCTCGCCCACCTTGAATTCTGCGGGACAAACCAAATTCCCGACGTTCTCGATGACCAACAGATCGATCTCGTCCAGTGCCAGCGACGGGACCGCCGAGCGGACCATGTTCGCGTCGAGGTGACACTCTCCGCCGAACGACGGGTCGGTGTTGAGTTGCGTCACCGGGACGTGGAGGCCCGCGAGCCGGTCGGCGTCCATCGATCCCTGCACGTCGCCCTCGAGCACTCCCACGCGCACGCCGGGGAGATCGGCCACGACTCGCTCCAGCAGCGCCGTCTTGCCGGCACCCGGGGCGCTCATGAAGTTGACCACCCTGACGCCGGCGCGGTCGAAGTCCGCCCGGTTGGCGGCCGCGATCGTGTTGTTGGCGTCAAGGGCGTCCTCGACGACCTTCACCCTCGTGCGATGCATTGCGCCTCCTCGACGTCGATCGATTCCACTTCGAACTCGTTCCCGGCCGTCACGACCACCTCAGCGCCACCGCAGACGGGACAGCGGAACGCCGGGATCTCGATCGGCCATTCGATCTCGCAGGCGTTGCAGCGCAACCGCGGCTCGATCACCTCCTGCTCGAGCCACGCCCCGTCGCAGACCGTGTCCCGCGCGACGAAGGCGAAGTAGAACTCGAGTGTCTCGGGAATCACCTGGCGCAGCCGGCCCACCCTGAGGTTGACGGAGGTCACGCGCCGGCCCTCCGCGTGCTTGACGACGGTGTTGACGATCGCGCCGCTGAGCGAGAGCTCGTGCACGCGCTCAGTCCGCTGCTTGGGTGACGCCTGGGGAGCGCAGCTCGCCGACCGTCTCGACGACCAGCTCGACCGCGCGCTCGACCGCCTCCTCGACCTGCTCGGAGAGGCCCCAGCCCATGTCCTCGACATCGGCCGGCTCGCAGGCGATCACTACGACCCTGCCCGGCCAGGCGCCGACCGACTTCACGAACCGCAGCACGGTCTGGGGATCCATCCAGTGGGGGTTGATCGTCTCGCCGTCCTCGATCGCGCCCTGCACGGAGTCCTCGTCTGGCTCCATCACGTACAGCGTGCCTGGTTCGCCGCCCTGACGGCTGACGTCGAGGATCACGAGCGCGTCGTAGCCCCGCATCACCTCGTACGCCAGCTCCAGACCGCCGGTGCCGGCGTCCATCACGGCCACGCCGTCGGGCAGCTCGCGCCGCTCCAGGCGCCTGGCGACCTCGCCGCCGAAGCCGTCGTCTCGCAGCCAGGCGTTGCCGACGCCCGCGATCAGGATCTTGCGAAGCGGCTCAGCTGTCACGACTGGATCACCTCGACCTCCTCGACGAAGAAGAACAGGTAGCGGCCGGTCTCGCGCATCAGCTCCTGACCCGGATCGTCGTCGATCGTCACGCCAAGATGGACTCTGCCGTCGTAGTCGGTGAAGATGCGCTCGATCGTCGCGGTCCGCCCGTCGAGCATCCGGGCGTGCAGATCCGCGCCGGCAGGCGGACGGATCAGTACCGTGCCCCCGCGACGGAACCTCCGCTGGGCGACGTCGACGACCTCCTCGCCGGCGCGAGGATCGACGAGGCCTGGCGGCTCGGTCGGCGGCTCGTCGGTCTGGGGGTCGCGGAGCGTCAGCCGGCCGTGGAGGCGAGCGATGTCCCGTGGGGTCGCGGTGGCCGCGCGCGCGATCATCTCGCGGACGGCGGGGTCCTGGCGCTCGATCTCCTCGCGCTCGCCGTCGCTGAGCGCCTGGACGTGCAGCAGCAGCGCTTCTTCAATTTCACTGCAGTCAAACAAATCCCCGCGGCTCTCGGGCGCGATCTGGGGATGATCGGGCAGCACGATCGCGGCCCCGACGACGGCGTCGTCCTGCGCCGAGGCCAGCACCGGGAAGGTGTTGACGCTCTCGCAGGCGCGCTCGAGCACGGAGATGAACCTGCCGCCCGCCACGCGCAGGATCGGATGCGTCGAGAGCAGCGAACGCGCGATCGCGCCCGCGCGGTCAAGCCCGCTGCTCACGAGCGTTCGATTGGCGACCCTCAGCGCCACCTCGTGAGCGCCGTCGCCCAGCTCGCGGGCGCTCAGGCTGAGCCCGACCACGAGCGGGGCCCCCGTGTCGGTCTCGACCCCTGCCTGCTTCTCGATGGGTGCGACCGCCAGCGCCCCGAGCATCGCGCCGGCGAGCTCCAGCCGCCGCGGCGTCGCCTGGTGGCGCTCCCCGCCCGCCATGAGGAAGCGGACTTCGGCCCGCAGGACGCTGTCGGCGGGCGCCTCGAGCACGCACCGCAGCTCGAGGTGGTCGAAGGTGCTCTCGAGCGTCGCCGCGTATGCCGGCGGGTAGACGATCCCGAACGGCGTCGGGGTGGCGTTCTTGGTCGCTCCCGGCGTGTACGGGTACAGGGCGTAACCCTCGTATAACAGCGAGTCGACCAGCTGCTCGAGGGCCTCAGTCACTTCGCGCCTCGCCGAGCAACTCGGCGACGCACGCGTCGAGCGTCGCGAGTCCGCGGTGGAGCTTCTCCCGCTGGAGCGCCTCGAGCGTCTGCGAGCGCAGCGCCACCCAGCCGGTGTTCGGGTAATAGTGCTCGATCGTCTCGCTCCACACCGAGACCGGCATCCGGAAGTCGATCGACTTGTTCCACGGCACGAGCACCATCTGCAGGCCGCCGTCGTCTCCGGGGTAATAGATCGTCCCGTTGAAGTGCAGTGCCAGCGGAGCCTCCCCATCGGGCAGCGAATGCAGGTACTTGGCCGCCGCCAGCTCGAGGTCGTAGTTACACGCGACCGGGACCGTGACTGTCGTCGACCCGGTGAACGCCGTCACCAGCACGTCGAGCTGGGACCACACGAGGCTGCGGGTGGTCACCGCCCAGCGCTCAGGCGGACCGAACAGCTCGACGAGCCGCTCACGCGTCACGTCGTCGTAGCGCCGCCGCGCGGGCTCGATCATCAGCTGGATCCTGAGCGCGATCATGTACACAGGTCGCCCGCTCGGCTCAGACACCTGCAAATCGAGCGCCAGCATCGGCGCTGCCGCGTAGCGCAAGGGCCTGGCGCTGAGCACCGCGAACTCCGGCTCGGGCGAGGAAGGGGGCGCGTCGGCGCCACCCAGCTCGGGCTCGGAGTGGATGCTCACACCCTCACCGCCGCCGCGCGCAGCTGATCGAAGAACCGCGAGACTGCCTCAGTTACACCCGGTCCCCCGGAGATTCCCTCCCAGTGCGCCTTGATCGTGCCAGTCAGCGCATAACAGCGGTCGATCGGGGCGATGACGTAGACGGGCGGATCGGCCAGTCGGTTCGCGATCAGCCCCTCGATATCCGGCTCGAGCTCCGCCAGGACCGGGTTGAGCGCGACCATCCGGCTCCAGGACTCGAAGTGAAGCTCGGATTCGGTCGCGCCGCCGGGACTCGGGTACATGCCGACCACGCACCCGGTCACGGTCGACTCCATGAAGAACGCGAGTCCGATCGGGATCTGGAAGCTCGCCCAGAGATCGTCAGGGAGCGCGAGCTCGGTCAGCGCCATCGTCCGGTTGCCCACCGGGCGGTAGTCGCCCTCCCCGGCGCGCATCGCCCAGCACGCCTCGCACGCGCACACGATCCGGCGCTCGACCAGATGCAGCAGGTGCCGGTGATCCTCGGGGATCGGGATCGCGCACAGATCGCACCGCTCGACGTCCGCCGATGCGGCGCTACTACTGCCCCTCTCGTCCTGGGGCCGGGTGGCCAAGCCGCGAAGCCCCGAGACCATCTGCGCCCGCCTGTGCGCGGCAACCGCGTCTGCGACCAGCCGGCGCTCCGGCCGGGCGCCACTGCTTCCGTTCGCGCTCATACCGCCAGGGCCACCTTGACTCGCCCCTGCTCGCGCAGCAGCGGAACCGGCTCGAGCTGGATCCGCTCGTCGTCCATCGACCGTCCCGCGCGAGGCAGGAAGAACGAACGCTCGCAATGGGGGCACGCTAGCGCGCCCGAATCGAGGCGGCCGTCACGGAGCGTGGCCCCGCACGCGGCGCAGGTGTCGCGATAGGCCAGCAGCGTCCCCTCGACGTTGGCGATGACCAGTGTCTCTCCGGCGACGAGCACCGGCGTGATCGAGCCCTCCGGCAGCTCGCCGGCTGACGCGACTTCGTACCAAGCCGGCGCCGCGGGAGGCGCCGACATGACGACCGGGACCTCCATCCCGGTCGCCTGCCCGGAGCCCGTGACCATCGGAAGGCCGACTGCGTCCATCGTCTGCGGTCTGATTCCCTCGACCTCGAGCCCCTCCAGATCGGGGGCGGCCTCCTCGAGCGCCTGCTTGATCGCGAGCTCGAGCGTGACTGACGAGGCTGAGCAGTCAGAGCAGCTGCCCTGCAGATGGATACGCGCGACGCCGTGCTCGAGCGAGAGCAGCTTGACATTGCCGCCGTGGGACTCCATGTACGGGCGCACCGCGTCCAGCGCTCTGTGCACCCGGTCCTCGAGCGGGACGGGATGCAGGTCGTGGATCAGCAACAGCGTCGCGACGAGCTCGTCGTCGGTGAGCCCCGCCGCGATCCGCTCGCCCTCCTCCCCGGCGGCCAACACGGCGCCGAGGATCCGCTCGAGCCCGGCGCCATACATCTGCACCACTGCCGACACGAGCTCCTCGGCCAGCTCTCGAGTTGCCGGATCGCCGGCGGAGGCCAGCCCCGCTTGCAGCTCCTGAACGCGCTCCACGAACTGTTCGGAGCGGCCCGGTGAGGGAACCGGCTCGCCTACCTGCGCCTCGGCCAGGTGCGCGTCCATCCGCTAGGCCATCGCGGTCGGCGTGTGGACGACCTTGCGGACCTTGTTCTGACCGGTGTACATGTGGACGCCGCACGGCAGGCACGGGTCGAACGACCGGACCGCGCGCATGATGTCGATTCCCTTGAACTTGTCGGGGCCGTTCTCCTCGAAGATCGGCGTGTTCTGAACCGCGTCCTCGTACGGTCCCGGGGTTCCGTATACGTCGCGCGGGCTCGCATTCCATGGCGTCGGCGGGTACGGCTGGTAGTTGGCGATCTTGCCCTCGCGGATCACCATGTGGTGAGAGAGCACACCGCGCGCGGCCTCGTGGAAGCCGCAGCTGATCGCCGTGTCGGGGACCTTGAACTTGCTCCAGCTCTTGGTCCGACCGGCCTGCACTTCCTTCAGCGCCCGCTCCAGGCAATGCAGCGAGACCAGCGCGCTGTAGGCCTGGTGGTAGCTTCGCGCCCGGTCGCGCTCGACCGCGTTGGACTTCTCGGGCACCTTCCATTCGAGCTCCATCTCCGGCATGTTGGGCGAGCGCGGCAGCACCATCTGGATCGAGTTCCCGGTCGCCTTCGCGTATCCGAAGTCGACCAGCCCGGCCTTGGCCGTGCACCACTGGCGTGCGAACGGACCGCCGCCGGTGTCGCAGCAGACGTGCGTGTCGGTGCGCTTGTCGTAAATGCGGGGGGACACAACCCAGGTGTATTTGTCGGTGAAGTCGCGCTTCTGCGGCCGCGGCAGGGTGACCTTGTTCCAGGGGTGGTTCTTGTCGACTGGGTTTCCGAGCGGATCGCTGGTGACGAACGTGGGCTCGTTCTCCCACGAGTCGAAGTACGAGGAGCCGAGCAGGATCCGGATCATCAGGTTGATCTCGACGAGATCCGTGGAGATCAGCTCGCCGCCGATCGCGACGCCTGGGGTGATGTAGCGCTTGCGACCCCAGTCGGTCATGTGGCGGTAGTCGTAGTCGACGTAGTCGGGATCGTCGAACGAGCCCCAGTTGACCAGGTTCGTCTCACGGTAGCCGACCATGTCATACCCCGGCAGCTCTTGCAGGAAGAAGTCGTATAGGTCGTCGTGCATGGGCACGCTGCGCTTGACGTAGTCGAAGTAGCGCATCAGGCGTACGTAGTAGTCGGTGCACGTCTGGTGCGTGATGTCGGCGCTGCACCCTCCGGGCATGATCGTCGAGGGGTGCGTGTGGCGACCGCCGAACAGGCAGTACATCTCGCGCGTGTAGCGCGCGACGTGCAGGGTCTCGAGGTAGAACTCGCCGGTGAACGGGTTCAGCGCCCGCATGATGTCGGCGATCGTCTTGTAGCCGTGGATGTCACGGCCCGGCGCCTGAGTCCGCTCGGCCTTCGCCAACAGCGACGGGTTGGTCTCCTTGACCATCTGCTCGCAGAAGTCCACGTTCGCCATGCAGTCGTTGAAGATCGCGTGGTCGAAGATGTAGTCGGCGGTCTCCGCGAGGTTGAACGCCAGATCGCCGAGCGGTGGCGGTTTGACCCCGTAGGCCATGTTCTGGTTCAGGCACGAGCACGTGCAGTGGTTGTCGCCGCAGATCCCGCAGATCCGGCTGGTGATGAAGTGGGCGTCGCGCGGATCGATCCCCTTCATGAAGATGTCGAAGCCGCGGAAGATCATCGAGGTGCTGTAGCACTTCAGCACCTGCTGGTTGGTGAAGTCGATCTCCGTGTGGATTCCGAGGCTGCCGACGATCCGCGTGATCGGATCCCACGACATCTCCTTGACCATGACTCTCTGCAGTGGAGGCGTCTCAGTCGCCATGTCTTCTCCTCGCAATGCCGAATCGTTCAAAGGGTCAGCGGGCTCGCGCCGTGATTACCACCGCTTGGCATAGCCGGTTGTCAGCGCGCGGCCCTTGCGTCGCCACTCGGGTTCCCGGTCGTACTTGGCGCTCTGCCGGTGACGGAAGTACTTCACAATCGGGCCATACGTGAACCGGGTGATGTCCGCGTTGAGCGCGCCCAATCTGTCCTCGTCCATGAACGGCATGAACACGTCAGGGAATCCCGGCATCGTGCACGCCATGCAGATGCCGCCGACATTCGGGCATCCGCCGATGCCGTTGACCCAGCCGCGGACGGGCACGTTGCACTTGACCACCGGGCCCTTGCAGCCGAGCTTGACCAGGCAGCGGTGGTCGGAGCCGTATTCGGTGGCGAACTGTCCCTGCTCGGTGAAGCCGGCGCGGTTGCAGCTCTCGCGCACGGTCCGTCCGAACAGCCACTTCGGCCGCAGCGCTTCGTCGAGCTCGGGCGCCGGCGCCAAGCCCGCGAGGTGCAGCGCAAGGTAGAGCAGCACTTCGGTCATGTTGTCCGGCTGGGCGGGGCAGCCCGGGATGCACACGACCGGCAGGCCGGCCTTCGACTTCCAGCTCCAGCCGAGGTAGTCGGGTACGCCCATCGCCCCGGTGGGGTTGTTCTTCATCGCCGGGATGCCACCGTAGGTGGCGCACGTGCCGACGGCCACGACGGCCGCTGCCTTGGGCGCGAGCCGGTCCATCCACTCGTTCATCGTGATCGGCTGGCCGTTCTCCGGGTTGACCGCGAACCCCGTCCAGTGGCCCTCGCCGTTGATCTCCTCGTTGCCGAGCGAGCCCTCGATCACGAGCACGAACGGGTCGAGCTTGCCTTCCTCCGCGTCGAACCACGCCTGTGCGTACTCCTGCCCGACCGCGTAGTCGACGACCTGGTTGTGCACCACGACCTTGGGCATGCCGGGGATCGCCTGCAGGATGATGTCCTCGAGGCTCGGGTTGGTGGCCGAGGTCATCGCAACCGAGTCGCCCTCGCAACTCAGCCCCGTGGTCATCCAGAGGACGTGCGCGGTGACGCTTTCGGTCTTCTGCTGCTCCGCGTACGGACTCGCCATCGTCGCCATCCCGTCTCCTCTCGCTCTAACAGATCCTCGGCAGCGGATCTCCGACCAGCTGGTCCATGACCCGTCTACCGCCAAAGCTCGTTTGCACAAGCACCATCCCCGGCGGCTCCGTCCGCACCTCCCCGATCTCGGCTGCCCGCTCGCAGCCGGGCACGCTCCTCAATGCGCGCAACGCCGCCTCTGCCGCCTCGGCGGCGACGAACGCGACCAGCTTGCCCTCGTTGGCGACGTACATCGGATCGATCCCAAGGATCTCGGCGGCCCCCGCGACAGCGGGCTCGACCGGGATCTGGCTCTCCCGTACGATCATTGCCACAGAAGACGCGCGCGCCAGCTCGTTGAGCACCGAGGCCACACCGCCCCGAGTCGCGTCGCGCATGCAGTGCAGCTCTCCTCCCGCGACCTCGAGCAGCGCGTCGACCGCGGGCCACAGCGAACGGGTGTCCGATTCGATGCTCGCATCGAGCTCGAACTCCCCGCGCGCGAGCATGATCGCGGTGCCGTGCTCGCCGATGCTGCCCGACAGGAGGATCCGGTCGCCGGGGCGCAGCCCCGCCGGGGACAGTACGGCCCGCGGATCGCGTCGGCCGATCCCGCTGCTGCAGATGTACATCCCGTCCGCGTGACCGCGCTCGACGACCTTCGTGTCGCCGGCCACGATCTGCACGCCGGCCGCGCGAGCCGCCCCAGCGATCGCGGCCACCTCGGTACGCAGCTCGTGGGCCGGCAATCCCTCCTCGAGCACCAGCGACAGGGTCAGCGCCACCGGCCGGGCGCCCGAGACGGCCAGATCGTTGACCGTTCCGTTGACTGCCAGCTCGCCGATTGAGCCGCCCGGGAACCGCAGCGGCTTGACCACGTAGGAGTCGGTCGTTAGCGCCAGCTCGAGTCCGTCGACCTCGACGGATCCGGCATCTGCCATCTCGTCGAGCGCAGCGCTCTCGAACGCCGGCGCGAGCAGCCCTTCGATCAGGCTCTGGGTCGCCTTGCCGCCCGCGCCGTGGGCCATGTTGATCTGCTCGTCGCGGAACCTCGCCCGCTTGCCGCGCGCCGTCTCGATGATCCCGAGGATCTTCTGCTCGCGGTCGGAGACCGCGGTCTGGTCGGTCATCACACGACCTCCCGCTCGCGCGCAAAGCGACCGAAGTTGTAGTACGCCGCGCACGCCCCCTCCGAGGAGACCATGCAGGTGCCGATCGGTCGCTCCGGAGTGCAGGCGGTGCCGAACACCTTGCACTCCCACGGCTTGATCACGCCCTTGAGCACCTCGCCGCACTGGCACGCCTTGGGGTCGGCGACCCGGACTCCGGGCACGCTGAACCGGCGCTCGGCGTCTAGGTCCGCGAACGCGTCGGACAGCTTCAGCCCGCTGTGGGAGATGAATCCGAGCCCGCGCCACTCGAAGTGGGGGCGCAGCTCGAACACCTCCTGGAGCACCTCCAGCGCGCGTAGGTTGCCCTCGTAGGGGACCACGCGCCTGTACTGGTTCTCGACCTCGCACCGTCCCTCGTCAAGCTGGCGGAGGATCATCGATATCGCCTGCAGGATGTCCAGCGGCTCAAAGCCGGCGATCACGACCGGCTTGCCGTAGTCCGCTGGGATGAACTCGAATGGCCGCGCGCCGACCACGGTCGAGACGTGACCTGGACCGATGAAACCGTCCAACCTGAGGTCCGGTGACTCGAGCAGCGCCCGCAGCGGCGGCACGATCGTGACGTGGCTGCACATGCACGAGAAGTTCGTGACCGCCTCGGCGCGCGCACGCTTGAGCGTCAACGCGGTCGACGGAGCGGTGGTCTCGAACCCGATCGCGAAGAACACGACCTCCCGGTCGGGGTTCTGCTTGGCGATCCGCAGCGCGTCGAGCGGGGAGTAGACCATCCGGATGTCCGCGCCCGCGGCCTTTGCGTCGAGCAGGCTCCCGTTCGATCCCGGTACGCGCATCATGTCGCCGAAGCAGGTGAAGATGACGTCCTGCTCGCGAGCGATCGCGATTCCGTCGTCGACCCGGCCCATCGGGATAACGCACACGGGGCAGCCAGGACCGTGGACGAGCTCCACGTTCGCCGGGAGCAGGTCGTCGACTCCGTACTTGTAGATCGAATGGGTGTGGCCGCCGCAGACCTCCATCACCTTGTAGCGGCGGCCGGGCTCGACGAGCGACAGGATCTCGCCGGCCAGCGCCCGGCCCAGCTCGGGGTCGCGGAACTCGTCGACGAACTTCACGGCACGAGCACCGCTTCGATCCGAGCGATCGCCGTACCCGCGTGAACCAGGAGGCAATCCCCGGGCATCACCGACTCGATCAGCGCTGTCTCAACCGTCGCCTTCGAGCCGTCCTCCGCGCGACACAGGGCAAGTCCGCGCTCGACGTCGACCCTCACGACCGTCATCGGATCTCCGTCGTCACCACAGGTGACGCAGTGCGCGGACCCACAATCCGCGGGATCGCCGCTCACTCGATCACGCTCGCTCTCAGCTCCTCGAGCTCCCGCTCATAGTCCGCGCCCATGCGCACGAGCAGATCTCGGGTCGCTCGCGCCTCCTCCTCATCGACCTGGGAGATCGCGAAGCCGACATGGATCAGCACCCAGTCGCCCGGCCCAACCCCGCCCTGCTCGCCATCGAGCAGCCCGACGTTGACGTTGCGGCGCACGCCGGCCACGTCGACTTTGGCCAGCCTGTTCTGGTCATCGACGATCTCGATGACCTGGCCGGGGATCGCCAAGCACACAATCGGCCGTTCTACCACCGTTCGAGCGGCCGATCTAAGCCCAGGTAATCCGGGTTACACGCGCCGGTTGTAATCAGGATTACCGGTGAAATCCGGGCCTGGGCGACATAGACTGCCGCGGGATCTTCCACGCGTGTCCCTGCGTCAGGGACGGAGAGGCTTGCCAAATCGATGGAAGGGCATGATCCGGTCGCGACGGCCCTGTTGCGTTGGCCCCGGCCCCGCCCCGAGCCGGAGCGGCCCGAATCGCCATCGCTTTATGCCTATCTGCTAGACGCGGATGACGACCTCGCCGAGCAGTTCGACGTGCGCATGCGGGTTGCGGCTCGGCAGCTCGCCACCGCGAGGGTCCTGGATACACCGATCGGGATCTGTGATCTCAGGCCGTGGTTTGACGCCGCCCGCCCCGGTCTCGGCCTGCTGATCCTCGACGGGCTGGTCGTGTTCGAGACCCGGCTCGGGGACCGGACGGCGGCCGAGCTACTCGGTGCCGGCGATTTGATCCAGCCGCCCAACCGCCGCCAGGACGAGCTGCTGGAGCCGATCGGCGCCTGGCGAGTCCTGTTCCCGACTCGCTTCGCGCTGCTCGACGCCGCGTTCGTCGATCGGGTGCGGCCCTGGCCCCAGATCGTCCAGGAGCTGCTGCGCCGAGCGGGAAGGCGCGTCACGGACCTGGACGCGCTGCGCGCGATCATGTGCCAGCCTCGACTCGAGGTGCGCCTGGTACTCCTGCTGTGGCACCTGGCCGCGCGTTGGGGGCGCGTGGAGCCAACGGGGATCCGGGTGACGCTGCCGCTCACCCATCGGCTACTGGGGCAACTGGTGGCCGCCGAGCGCCCGTCGATATCGCACGCCCTCGCGAGGCTCGCCGACGCCGGTCTGGTGACGGGCGCGGCCGGCGACTTGCATCTGCACGGCACCGTCGAATCTCACTTGGAAACGCTGGTCGAGCGGCACGCGAGCCCCACGCCGCACAGCCGTGTCCGCCGACCGCGACGCCAGCGAATCGCGTGATCTCCGAGCCCGCATCCCCTGGACGGACCGCCGGCGACCCTGTCCGCGTCCTCTGGATGACTTCGGGCCTCGGCTGTGACGGCGATTCGATTGCGTTGACCGCTGCCACCAACCCGAGCCTCGAGGACCTGCTGCGCGGCTGCCTTCCCGGGATGCCGCCGGTGATCCTCTACAACCCGGTGCTCGCCTACGAGAACGGCGAGGAGTTCATGGAGGCATGGCATGCGGCCGCCGAGGGACGGCTTCACCCATTCATCCTGGTAGTCGAAGGCTCGGTTCCCAATGAGGAGATCAACGGGGACGGGCACTGGGCCGGATTCGGAGTCGACAGCGCCGGACAGCCGATCCTCACCACCACCTGGATCGACCGGCTCGCAGCGCGGGCGGCGGCTGTGATGGCGATCGGAACGTGCGCCGCGTACGGCGGTGTTCCCGCGATGCGCAACAACCCGACCGGGGCGATGGGTCTGCGCGACTACTTGGGCTGGAACTGGCATTCACGGCTCGGGATCCCGGTCATCAACCTCCCCGGCTGCCCGGTGCAGCCGGACAACATCACCGACACCCTGCTGTGCCTAGTGCTGCGGATCGCTCTCATAGGACCTTCGCTCGAGCTCGACGAGCAGGGACGTCCGCGGCGGATCTTCGGCCGCACCG
>Ga0187808_10000093_pt1 | contig 19745 bp, 15 predicted proteins | sample NC_wetland_sal_i_5_FD_132427 | JGI IMG/M metagenome (GOLD analysis project Ga0187808, IMG submission 132427) | Wetland sediment microbial communities from Neuse River Estuary, North Carolina, USA - ASW_3 | ecosystem: Environmental > Aquatic > Freshwater > Wetlands > Sediment | place: USA: North...
TAAATGTTTCCGCTATAAAAATTGTTTTCATCTTGATTCGGAACCATCGTTCCAAAGGAACTCCGGAGGCTGCCGTTACCCACACGGGGTTACTCCGGAGGCTGCCGCTGCCCACACGGGATTACACCGGAGGCTGCCGCTGCCCACACGGGATTACACCGGAGGCTGCCGCTACCACACGCGTTACTTCGGAGGCTGCCGCTACCCACGCGGGGGGTTACACCGAAGGCTGCCGCTACCACACGGGGTTACACCGGAGGCTGCCGCTACCACACGGGATTGCACCGGAGGCTGCCGCTACCCACACGGGGTTACTCCGGAGGCTGCCGTTACCACATGGGCGCAATCCTGGCGACGCTCATGCCGTTCGCGCCGGTGGGCGGCTCGCGGGCGGCTCGCGGGGCCGTTGACGGGACAAGTCGGGGGTGTTTGCATAAGTGCGCGCCTTAATTTAACCTGCAGCATTTGCGCGCCCGCGAACTAGGAGGCATCATGCACGGACGCCGCCGGGTGATGACCGGGGTCGCGGTCGCCGTCCTCGGGGCCGGGTTCGTCGTGGCGGGAGCGGGGCCGGCCGCTCAGGCCGTCTCGACCGCTTGCCCGTGGGTCGGCTCGAGCGCGCCGATCTCGCAGCGGGTGAGCGAGGTGCTCGCCAGGATGAGCCTGACGCAGAAGGTCGACCTGCTGACTGGGGCGTCCGGCTCCAGCTACGTCGGCTTCATTCCCGCCATCGGGTCGCTGTGCATCCCGGCGCTGAACCTGGAAGACGGCCCCGCCGGAGTCGGCGACGGCATGACCGGCGTCACGCAACTGCCCGCTCCCGTCGACGTCGCGGCCACCTGGGACACGTCCGCCGAGCAGCTATACGGCAAGGTCATCGGCACCGAGCAGGCGGCCAAGGGCACCACGGTGGACCTCGGGCCGACCATCAACATCGTCAGGGACCCGCGCTGGGGACGGGCCTTCGAGTCGATCGGCGAGGATCCGTACCTGAACGGCACGATGGGCGCCGCCGACATCGAGGGCGTGCAGTCGTCCGGCGTGATGGCCCAGGTGAAGCACTTCGCCGTCTACAACCAGGAGACCAATCGCAACACGCCGGCCGACAACGCGGTCGTCAGCACCGAGGCCGAGCAGGAGATCTACCTGCCCGCCTTCCAGGACGCCGTGCAGCAGGGGGCGGCCTCCTCGGTGATGTGCTCTTATTCCTACGTGAACGGCACGGCCGCCTGCCAGAATCCGTATCTCCTCAGCAGCGTGTTGCGCCAGCAGTTCGGATTCAATGGGTTTGTCACCTCAGACTGGGGCGCCACCCATTCCACCGCCGCCTCAGCTAACGCGGGCCTGGACATGGACATGCCGGGCAGTGACGGCTACTTCGGCGCCACGCTGGCGAGCGCCGTGTCCTCCGGCGCGGTGAGCACGGCCACCCTGAACTCGATGGTCTCTAGCGTGCTCACGGAGATGTTCGCCTTCGGGCTGTTCGATAAGCCGACGGCCGGATCGCCCGGTGAAACGGCGACCAGCGCGGCCGATCAGGCTGACGCGACGCAGCTCGCCGAGGAAGGCACCGTGCTGCTCAAGAACAGCGGCGGTGTGCTCCCGCTGACCACGGCGGACACGTCGATCGCCGTCATCGGAGCGGACGCCTCCTCCAGTCCGCAGACCGCCGGTGGCGGCAGCGCTTCTGTCACCTCCAGCGGGACCGTCACTCCGCTGCAGGGCATCACCGCCGCGGCACCCAGCGGAGTCACGGTCAGCTACAACAACGGCTCGTCGGACAGCTCGGCTGCTTCGCTCGCGGCCTCGTCCAGCGTCGCGGTCGTGTTCGTGAGCCTGGCCGAATCCGAGGGCAGCGACCTGACCAGCATCGACCTCGGCAGCGCGGACGACAACCTGATCTCCGCGGTGGCCGCCGCGAACCCGAACACGATCGTCGTGCTGAACACCGGCTCGGCCGTGACCATGCCCTGGCTCTCCTCGGTCAAGGGTGTGCTCGAGGCCTGGTACCCAGGCCAGGAAGACGGCACGGCGATCGCGGCGCTGCTGTTCGGCGCCGCCGACCCGTCCGGGCACCTGACCGTGACGTTCCCCGTATCGCTGTCCCAGGTCCCCGCGTCCACCACCGCCCAGTGGCCAGGCGAGAACGGTACCGTGCAGTATTCCGAGGGGGTGGATGTCGGGTACCGCTGGTACGACGCGAACGGCCTGACACCGCTGTTCCCCTTCGGGTACGGGCTGTCGTATACCAGTTTCTCGTACAGCGACCTGACGATCGGGACGCTCGCGGCCGGCGGCGCGGCGACCGTCACCGCGCGGGTGACCAACACCGGCTCGCGCGCGGGGGCCGACGTCGCGCAGCTTTACGTCACCGACCCCAGCGCATCCGGCCAGCCGCCCCGGCAGCTCGAGGGCTTCTCCCGGGTAAGCCTGCAGCCTGGCGCCAGCCAGACGGTCACCTTCCAGCTGACCCAGCAGAACCTGCGGTACTGGAACTCCAGCAGCAACGGCTGGGCGACGTCCACCGGCAACTACGGGATCGAGGTTGGCGACTCCGACGCGAACCTGCCGCTGTCGGGCACGCTCGCCGTCTCTTCGGCGCAACTTGGCCAGCCCGTGACGATCACCAGTCCCGGCGTCCAGGAAGGGCTGGCCGGCACCGCGGTGTCCGTGCCGGTATCGGCCAGCGACAGCACCAGCGGCCAGACGCCGACCTTCACCGCGACCGGGCTACCCGCCGGCACATCCATCTCCGGCTCCGGCACGATCAGCGGAACGCCGACCACGGCCGGCACCAGCACGGTCGCCGTCACCGCCAAGGACGGCAACGGCGCGTTCGCCACCACCTCGTTCACCTGGACCGTGCTGCCGTCCAGCGACGGCATCGCGAGCACGCCGCTGGTCGGCTACGAGGGCCTGTGCCTGGACATCACCAGCGACAACAACACCGACGGCACCGCGGTGGACGTCTACACATGCAACGGCACCGACGGGCAGAACTGGACGCAGGAGCCGGATGGGACGATCCGGGCCGACGGCAAGTGCCTGGACGTGGTCGGCGGCGGCACCGCGAACGGGACCAAGGTAGACCTGTACACCTGCAACGGCACCGGCGCGCAGGTCTGGCAGGCGGGGTCCAACGGGTCGCTGGTGAACCCGCAATCCGGCGCGTGCCTGGACGACACCGGCTACGGCGGGTCGGGCACACAGGTACAGATCTGGAGCTGCAGCGGCAACGCCAACCAGTCCTGGGTTCCCCCGTCGGACGCCACCGGGGCGGTCACCGGCTACACCGGGCTTTGCCTGGACGTGCGGGGCGCCAACAGCGCGAACGGCACACCGGTTCAGGTGTACACGTGCAACGGCACCGACGCCCAGGCCTGGACCACCGAGCCCAACGGCACGCTGCAGGCCCTCGGCAAGTGCCTGGACGTGGTCGGCGGCGGCACCGCGAACGGGACCCTGGTGGACCTTTACACGTGCGACGGCGCCGGCGGGCAGGTCTGGCAGCCGCAGCCCAACGGGTCGCTGGTGAACCCGCAATCCGGCGCGTGCCTGGACGACACCGGCTACGGCGGGTCGGGCACACAGGTGCAGATCTGGAGCTGCACCGGCAACGCCAACCAGTCCTGGACCCTCCCGTAGGGCTCAGTTAGAAAAGTCCTGAGTGAGCCAGACGGTGCCAGAGCTGTCGCGGTACACCGCGATTCCGATGTGGGTGAACGTGGAGCTCAGGATGTTCAGTCGATGACCGTCGTTCGGCGGCTGCTCGTTGAGCATGGACTGAGTCAGGTCGACCGCCATCTGGGCGATGGCCGCGGCGGTGTCGGCCACCGGGCCGCCCTCGCCGATGTTCTCCCCGGCGGCGGTCCAGTCGACCCCGGCGTCCGTTTCGCGCTGACCGAGCGCCGGCTCGCCCGGGCACTGGTGCGAGAGCCCGCAGCCGTCAGCCATCCGCAGGTTGTGCGCCGATGAGCTGGCCTCTAGGCCCGCGGTGGTCGTCAGCGCGGGCAGCCCGGCCGCGGTGCGGGCCTGGTTGATCAGCGCGAGCACCTGCGCGGCGGCCGTGCCGCCCTGGGCCGCAGGCGGGCTGGCGCTGGCCTCGGCGGAGGGCTGGGCGCCGGCGGTTCCTGGCGCGGTCGCGGTCGTGGAGGCGGAGGCGGTCAGGCGCGGCGACGCTCCGGTCTTCGCCGGGTGCGCGCTGGCGGCGGCCTGGCGCGACGGGACCGTCGCCACCGCGGGCGGAGCGGCGAGGGCGATGTCGGCCGGGCTGGTTTGGCTTCCGGCACAGGGGCCGGCGGCCGCCGCACCGCAACCGGCCGCGGTGGTCCGCGAGCTCACGGTCGTCCGCCCGGCCGTGTGGCCGGCGGAGAACAGGCCGCGGGTCAGGTAGAAGCTCCCGCCGGTCAGCACGGCCAACACGGCCACGCCGGTCAGGGCCGCGGTCGCCAGCCGTGTCCCACGATTCATGTCATCACCGCCTACAGGCGCTGACACTAGGACACCGGCACCGGATCGCGGACCAGCTCGGACAAATGTCAGGGTTTTCAGCCCCGCGGGGCCGGTGCGAGGAACGCGAGGATCGCGGCTTGGAGTTCCGGGCTGAGCAGCGCGGTCGCGTGGTTGCCTGGCACCTGAACGTACCGGCCTCCTGGCAGCGCGGCGGCGAGCTCCGCCGCCTGCCTCTCATCCTGGTCCCCGGCCACCACCAGCGTCGGGGTCGTGATCTCGGCCAGGGCGGTGTCCGGGGTCTCGAAGAACGTGTCGAGGACGTGCAGCAGCGCCCGGGGATCGGCGCCTGACTGGTGGAGCCAGTCCGCCCACATCGCCTCCGGTGAGCCCGGCTCCAGGCGGTCCCCGCTGACGATGGCCGTCAGCATGCGGCGGTACCCGCCGGTGCGGCTGGTCGGGCCGCCGAGCGCGTCAAGTCCCTGGCCGCCGATGATCGCGCGGGCCGGCCGGGCGCCGCGGGCGAGCATCCGCAGCACGATCCGCCCGCCCAGCGAGTAGCCGCCGAGGTCGTAGTCGCGCAGCCGAAGGAAATCGATCAGCGCGAGGCCGTCGTCGGCCAGGACATCGGGCGGGTAGGCGGCCGGGTCGTGCGGCCGCGAGCTGTCGCCGTGACCCCGCAGGTCCGGCACGATGACGCGGTAGCCATGGCCGGCGAGGGCGGCCGCCGGGCCGTGCTCAAGGAACTGCAGCCCGCTGCCGGTGAATCCGTGCAGCAGCACGATGGGGCGGCCCTCCCCGATCGAGCGGTAGGCAAGCTCAAGGCCGTCGCGTCCGGGAAACGTGCCCAGGGACGGCGCGCACTCTTTCACGATTCGAATTCTGCCGGATCAGCCCTGTGCACGCGCGACGCCCTGGATGGCGCGAAGGTGCCCGGCGGCGAGTCCGCGTGTGAGGTTCGCGGCCTTCACGGCGAAGTCGGGGACGAACGCCTGCAGCCCGAGTGGCTCCGCGGGACGGGAGATGACCGCTTCCATGAGCGCGGCCGCGGGCTCGGTGAGGTCGTTCCAGTGCTGGATGACGAGCCCGGCGCTTTCGATGGCGGCGCGGAGCTCGTCGGCCGAGACGAGATGGCTCCTGTCTGGCCGGTCGGCCCACGGCAGCGGGTAGCCGAGGTCACCAGGGGTCCCCGAGACGATGTCCCAGTGCGCGAGCCGGCCGCCGGGGACGAGCACACGGCGGGTCTGCGCGTACACGCGGGCCTTGTCGGCCACGTTCATCTGGACGTGCTGGCTGGTGACGACGTCGAAGGTGGCGTCGTCGAACGGCAGGTCGGTGATGTCTCCTTGCTGGACGGAGATCTTCGCGTCAAGCCCGACGAGCCGGTTGAGCCATCGCGCCGTCTCGCAGTACTCCTCCGTCAGGTCGACGGCGGTCACCGCGCAGCCGCGCTGGGCGGCGAGGAAACGGGCCGTCCCGCCGATCCCTGTGCCGGCATCGAGCACACGGTCCGTGCTGGTGATCTCGGCGAGGTCGGCGAGCTGACCGGTCGCGATCCGGCCCAGGGTGTGGAAGTCCTCTAGCCCGCCAAGGTCGGCCGGCGTGAGCTGGCCGAGGTCCTTGCCCGCGGCTATGAGGGCCTGCTCGATGCCCGACCGGGACAGGCCGGTCGAATACTGGGTGCTGACCTGGCTGGTTGTCATGGCTGGTGCCTCTCGGTGCCAGGGTTGGGGAGGCTGAAGGCGGGCGAGGCCGGCAGGACGCGCCGAAGCACGCTGGCGTCGCCGGTGATCTCTAGCCCGAGGTCCGCCGCCTCGGCGGCGGTGCGGTGGCCGGACAGCAGCGCCATGATCAGCTGCGGGTCACCCGTCACGACGACGTCCGGTGACGCGGCTGCGCCTGGCCTCGTGCGGACCGAGCCGCCGGATACCTCGATGACCACGGGATCGCTGGCGGCGCGCAGTTCGATCGTCGCGGGCGGGCCGTCGGGATCACGGTCACGCAGGAAGTACGAGACGGGGAAGACGAACCAGTGGCCGCGGAACTCGTCATTGTCCGCGGGCTCGGCCATGAACCGCAGCCCCCACAGCCCGATGGCCCGTAGCACCGGGTCGAGCTCGAGGCCCGCCTTGGTCAGGTGGAACAGGGTGGTGGCGACGGGCGGCGGGGCCTCTTCCCGCCGGACAAGGCCCACCGACTCCAGCTCGCGAAGGCGGTCCGCGAGCAGGTTGGTGGCGATGCCGGGCAGCCCGCTCCTCAGGTCGGTGTACCGGCACGCGCCGCGCAGCAGCAGTTCCCTGACGACCAGGAACGTCCACCTGTCGCCGACGACGTCCAGCGCCTTGGCGATCGAACAGTACTGGCCGTAACTCCGCATGCCCCCAGGCTAGCCAACTCGGATGCACGCGACCTTCCTCGTCGGGCGCGGCGCGATGGCGGCTCGGTCGCCGCCGCGGCGACTTGGTACACAAGATGACCACGTGGTATACAAGCTGACCACTTGCCATACGAGGTAGCCACGCCGCCCCTACCCATATCAGGACAAAGCGGGCGCGGAAATTGTCACCATGTATGGCAAGTGGTCATGGTGTATAGCAAGTCGCCGGGCGGGAGTTGATAAATGGGGGCTCGTGGTCTTTGCTGAGCAGGATGACCCTCGTATCGTGGAAAGTTTGCGTACCGCAACCTCTTGTTTATCGGCGTTACCAGAAGCACCAAAGAACCATTGCTTCGCGCGAATGAGTAATACCACCACCACGCACCCGTGAATGCGGCGATTGACCGTCATCTGCGGCGCCTGTAGCGTCGTGGGCGTATGTGAATGGGGCGTAGCGCGGGACGGTGATGGTAACCATGTCGTCGAAGCTCACTGTTGAATTTGCTGGCGAGGGCTCTGGTGTGGAGACGCTGTCCTGGGGTCAGCAAGCTGTGTGGCGCGGCATTGAGGTGAGGGGCGCGCCGATTATTTTGCGCGGGGTATACCCCGCACCTGACGGCAAGACGATCAACGATCTGGCAGCCGACCTCGGGCGCTTGGTGAGCCGCCACCAGTCGCTCCGTACGGTGTACCGGCCCGGCGGCGACGATCAGCTGGAACAGGTGGTCATGAGCTCGGGCGAGGCCGGGCTGGAAGTCGTCGAGGCCGGTGACGCGGACCCACGGGAGACCGCGGAGAAGCTGGCGGACGGTTACGAGTTCGGCGCTCGTGACTACGCTCATGAGCTGCCGCTGCGAGCCGGCGTGGTCTGCGCGCGCGGGGTTCCCGCCTACTGGGTGCTGGGCATATGCCACATGAGCGTGGACGGCTTCGGCACCAACGTGATCGAGAAAGAACTCGGGCTGCGCGGTCCGGAGGAGGCGGCCCTGGCCCTGGGGCCGGTCACGGAAATGCCGCCACTAGAGCAGGCGGCCTGGCAGATCGCCCAGCCGGGGCTGCGGCAGAACGCCGCCGCCGAGCGCTACTGGGACCGGGTCCTGCGGCTGATGCCGGAGCACTGGTTCCCCGTGCCCGCCGAGGTCCCATCGCAGCGCTACGGCGAAACGCAGCTCAGCTCGCCGGCGGCTTATCTGGCCGGCCGGGTGATCGCGGCGCGGCTTGAGACCGACACCAGGCCCGTCGTGCTGGCCGCTTTCGCCGTCGCGCTAGCCCGGGTATCCGGCGTCAACCCCGTCGTGCCACGGCTGTTCGTGAACAACAGGTTCCGCCCCAGGTTCGCCGACACCGTCAGCGCGATCGCGCAGACGTGCCTGTGCGCGGTTGACGTCGGGGGGGTCACGTTCGACGAGGCGGTCCGCCGGAGCATCCGGGCCGTGGTGGCCACCTACAAGAACGCCTACTTCAAGCCGGTCAAGATCAGGGAGGTCCTGGCCCGCGTCGGCGACGAGATCGGCGGCACGCCAGACGTGGGGTTCCTGCTCAACGACCGGCGGGAGACGCAGGCAGTCACCGGGCCGCTGGCCAGCCCGCGAGAGATCAGCGCCGCCCTGCCACAAACCACGCTGCGCCAGGTGCACAAAGACCGCGGCGCGCTCGACCAGTGCCACATCACCATCGTCGAACCAGCCGGCTCGCTGGACCTTACCGGGTACTTCGACACCGGATACATGGCGCGGGACACCATGACCGTCGTGCTGCGCACGGTCGAGGAGATCTTGGTGACGGCCGGGATCGACCCGGCCGCACGTACGGGTGTGTAGCGACACGGTGGCCCCAAGACACTAAAAATGTAAACCGTATATCGGCAATCTCAAATTGATGACATACGTTTACGACAATAACCGGTGAACCTCTGCGAATATCGATAACCAGGAGGGCCCCGCCGAATCATTTAGTCAGCCTGCTTGACAGCATGAAATAGCCCGCTTAACGTCTGAGTCAGCAATCCCACAGTGTCAATTTGTCGGGGGGAGGTGACACGATGAGGGACCTGGTTTCCGGGGGCTCGCTGCTATCGTCAGGCACGCTGAACGTATCGGCTGGCTCGCTGACAATTACGTCGGCTTCGCTCTAGCAACGGGCGCAGCCTCCGCGCTGCGTCGAACCGTCGTGCTCGCCGAGCCGACCAGACGGAGTAAAGACGAAAGTCGGTCGGTCATCTGCGAGCACGGCGGGTTTAGCGTGTGCATGTTTATTTTTGACTGCCAACGTTGAATTGAGCTGGAGTATTTCGGGTAGCCGAATTAACCGGCCGTGGGCGGCGGTCCGAAGGCCGGGAACGTGCACGTCGGGATCGCGCCGTGGCCCTGGATCGGGGTAACGGTCACGTCGTCGGTGGTGTTGCCGAGCGGGCCCGCTGGGACGATGTTGGTGTTGTCGGTGCCGGCCTCGACGTACTGGGTCGGGCTCTCACCCAACGTCGGCCCTTCGCTGCCGTGGTTCCCGTCCTGCGTGACGTTGTCCAGGTCGATGTTCTCCAGGTCGATCTGCAGCGGGTTCGCCGCGTCGAAGCCCTCGAAGATCGAATAGGCGCCGGACTCGGAATCGGTGGACACGATGCCGTTCAGGACGATGTCGCTTTGGGTCGGCACACTGGTGCCGCCGGACGAGTAGTGCGGGTTGAAGATCAGCACGTGCTTGATATCGGTCATGCAGATGTCCCGGTAGGTCACCCGTCGGGTCAGGCCGCCGCTGTTCGCGTCGGTCTTGATCTGGATGCCAGTGTCGCTCGCCGACAGGTTGCCGAAGCTATCGAAGCCGTCCAGCGTGGAGTTCTCGAACAGCACGTTGGACACCCCGCCCGCGGTCTGGCTGCCCACAGAGAGCCCGTGGGAGCCATAGCAGTGGACGTTGTCGACGGTGATGTCGCGCGAGGGGGTGCCGGTGTTGGACTTGACCGCCACGCAGTCGTCGCCGTTCTGGATCATGTCGTCCCTGATCGTGACGTCGCTCTCGCTGACCGGATCCACGCCGTCCGTGTTGCGGGCCGTCGCAGGCGAATTGATCTCGACTCCCCAGACGGTGAGCCCATGGCCGTTCTGAATCTCGATGTGGTACATCGGTGAGTTCTCGAGCTCGATGTGGAAGATCGTGATGTTGTTTACGCCGCTGCCCTCGACCAGTACCGGGTTGTTCTGGTTGCCGCCCGAGGCCGCCGCCGCCGCGACCTCCCACCAGGTCGAAGCGGACCCGATCAGCGTGCCGTCCCCGCGCCCGTCGATCGCGCCGAGGCTTCCGTCGGCGCCGCGAGTGCCCATCAGGCCCGAGCCGGAACCGTCGAAGGTGATGAACGGGTAGCACCCTCCGCCCGCCGCGCTAACGGTCCCGCAGGTGTTGGCGGGATACTCGCTGGGGATCTGGTAGTCGGCCGGGTTGAGTGAGGCGTAGAGCGTCGCACCGTCCCTGACCACCAGCACCTCGTGCCGGCCGATCGTGAGCGGCCCGCTGAGGAACGAGTTGCCCTCGTGGCCGGCGGCCAGTACCACGGCCAGCCCGGAGCCGGCGCAGCGGTCGAGGGCCGCCTGGATCCGGCTGGTGTCCGGCGGGCTGGTCTCGTCGGTGGTGCTGAACTCACCGGTCGTCGTCGACAGCGTGGCATGCAGGACGACGCAGGCGTGCGGAACCCGGGGCTGCCTCGGATGGCGGGGGTCGCCAGTGGCCATCGGCAGTGCGTGCGTATGGGCGCTGGTCGCGGCCGACGCGGAACCGGGTGTCGTCGGGCCGGCGGACGCGAACGGGGCCAGACCCACACCCACGGCCAGCACGATCGCGGTGCAAACTGGCAGCAACGACAGCCTGCTTCTCATTGCGCACTCCGGAGTTCCCAGGACGGGCCCGCTCCCCGGCAGTTGACATCGCCAGGACTCGATTGTCTCCTACGGCCATTGCACGCCGCAACCTTGGCCTGTTCGACGGCCGCGGGTTACGCTGAACGGCGCACGTAACAAAACAGGATCAGGAGGCCAACTGAGCGCAAACCCGCCAGCGCGGTTGTTTGCCGTCAGCGACTTGCACGTCACCTTCGCGGAGAACCGCGAATTCATCGCGAGCCTCCCGGCATTCCCGCATGACTGGCTCCTAGTCGCCGGGGACGTGGCGGAAAAGGTCGCAGACATCGAGTGGACGCTGCGCGCGCTGAGAGCGCGATTCGCCACCGTGGTCTGGGTACCCGGCAACCATGAACTGTGGTCGCTCGGCACCGATCCGGTCCAGTTGCGCGGCGAAGCACGGTACCAATACCTGGTGGCGATGTGCCGCCGGGTCGGCGTGATCACGCCGGAGGACCCTTTCCCGCTATGGCGAGGCGCTGACGGGCCGATGGTAATCGTGCCGTTGTTCGTGCTGTACGACTACAGCTTTCGCCCCGAGGGCACGACCACGAAGAGCGAGGCGCTCGCAGTGGCATACGAAACAGGCATCGTGTGCTCCGACGAAGCCGTGCTCTACCCCGATCCATATCCGAGCCGGGACGCCTGGTGCCACGCGCGAGTTCAGGTAACCGAGCCCCGGCTCGCCGAACTTCCGCGGGGAATCCCGACCTTGCTGCTCAGCCACTTCCCGCTAACCAGGGAACCGACACTGGTCTTGAAATACCCGGAGTTCGCGCAATGGTGCGGCACCGAACTCACCGCGGACTGGCATGTGCGATTCGGTGCGCGAGTCGTCGTTTACGGGCACCTGCATATCCCGGGCACGACCTGGCAGGACGGTGTGCGGTTCGAAGAAGTGTCCTTCGGTTATCCAGGAGAGGTTGAAATATATCCGGATAGGCCACGATGCCTGCGGCAGATTCTCCCCACAGAACCCGAATGCTGCGCGACGGGAACCACGGTCGCGGTCACCAAGAGCGTCTGACGAGCAGGGTCTCGCCGCATACAGACAGCCCCGTTCGTTCGGGAAAATGAATGTGATTATACTTGCGGGAACAGCTTGGCCGCGCGGTCGACTAGGCCGACGTACCAGTCCGCGGCCACCGCCCAGCAGTGCAGCACGCAGCCAACGGCGAAAGCCAGCTCCAGCTGGCGGACCCGGCCGTTGAAGTTTTCCACGTACCGGCGGAAGTCGGCGAGCTCATCGCTCATCGAAGCCTCACTTCCTCCCACCATCATGCTGGGATCGGTCCGCACGTTGAAATGTTCCGCCTGGACATACAGCAGCCTGGCGCCGGCGCTCGCGGCAAGTGCGCAGAATTCCGCGGCGCTTAGCTGGTCATGGTCAAGCAGTACCAGATAGCCGCAGCCCCGTTGGGATATAGGCGTGACCGGGACCACGATAAGCTGCTGGCTTGACGCGAGCAGCGATACCTTGGCGGCGAGCTGGTCGATATCCATACCCAGAGCCGCTCTCCTCAGTGATTCCACCGGATTATGACTACCCTCCAAGCCAGTATCCGCCGCTAACGTTAGTACCAACCACGAAAAACCCCGGAGTAGCGTTCACAAGATGGCGTCGGCTGGCCGCGCCGGAGTGGGCGCCCGGTGGCGTCCACGGAAGCAACCTGACCTCTTGACCGCGTTCAACTGCTTCCTGGGCCTGGTTGAACGGTGGACGGCACCTTCTCTACCCAATTGCCTTCAGTGTTACTGTTGCCCGGTGGATCTGATCCCTTTGGTATGTCTGCCATTCGCAGGCGCCGGAGCCTCGTTCTTTTACCCCTGGTATGAAAAGGGGACACCAGAGATCGAAATCGTTTCGATCCAGCTGCCCGGCCGTGAATGGCGAGTCGACGAGGAACCCTTTCGGGATGTGAACACGGCGGTCGACCAGGTCTTCCCGGAAATTGCCGGAGAGCTTGGGTCCGGTCCCGTTATGTTTTTCGGGCACAGCCTGGGTGCGGTCTTGGCCTACGAGCTCGCCCACCGGTTCTGTGCCTCCACTGGCTTCGATGTCGTTCGTCTGATAGTCAGCGGTTCACCAGGTCCATGGACCAAACGCGCGCGCCGGGCCACCGGCCTGCCCGATGCCGACTTTCTCGCCCAGGTCCGCGAATTCGCTCAATACGATGCCGAGGCGATGCGCAGCCCCGAGGTCCGCAAGCTGGCCCTGCCTACCTTGCGGGCCGATGTCGAGATGCATGAGGAGTATGTGTGCGGCGGGAGCGATCCGCTGCCGGCGCCGATCACTTCGCTGCGCGGGCGTGATGACCAGCTCGTCACGGCCGATCAGGCAGCCGACTGGGCCGGTGCGACAAGCCGGGAGTTCGAGCTCATAGAGCTGCCGGGCGGTCACATGTATCTCACGCAAGGCGCCGACGATGTCGTGCGCGTGGCTCGCGACGCCGCCGCACAGCCGCGGAAGACGCCGGGGCAGACGGCCTCCGCACAGACGGAATCGGCCAGGTGAAGGGAATCCCGTGCGCCTCAGCGGCAAGACCATCATGGTCACGGGTGCGGCCAGGGGGCTCGGCCGGGCCTGCGCGGTCGCCTTCGCGAAAGAGGGAGCGGATATCGCCCTCATCGACATCGCGCGCGACTTGCCCGGGGTACCTTATCCGCTCGGCACCGTCAGCCAGCTCGCCCATACGGCGGACCTGTGCCGTGAGCATGGCGCCGCCGTGCTCACCGCCCATGCGGACGTGCGCGACCTCGCTGCCGTTGAACATGCTGTCGCGCAGGCACATGAGCGCTTCGGGGTGCTCGACGTCCTGGTGAACAACGCGGGAATCGCCGCCCCGGCGGGAAAACCGGCCCACGAGATCGCCGAGCACGAGTGGCTGCTGATGATCGACGTGGATCTGTCCGGCGCGTGGCGCATGACCAGGGCGGTCGGCCCGATGATGGCGGCCCGCAAGGCGGGGAGCATCATCAACGTCGCGTCCACCGCCGGGCTCGTCGGATACCGCAACTTCGCGGGTTACGTCGCCGCCAAGCACGGCCTCATCGGGCTGACCAAAGCGACGGCGCTGGACTACGCGCCGATGAAGGTCCGGGTCAACGCACTGTGCCCTGGATCGGTACGGGACGATCACCACGCCGAGGGCCGCATGCTGTCAGAGATCGCCCGGGCGCTCGACGTTCCGGCGGCCGATCACGAGGCGGCATTCCTGCAAGCCCAGCCGATGAACGCCCTCATCGAACCCGAGGATGTCGCCGCCGCCGCCGTCTGGCTCGCATCCGACGAATCCCGCCAGGTCACGGGGTCGGTTGTCACCGTCGATGGCGGTTTCGCGGCCCGCTGAGGAGGAACCACATGCCCGCCCAAACCGCGCCGATGCGCTTCTTCGCGCCGCGAACCTCCGGGCCGCGGCACAGCGGCGACGACCCGGGCCCGCAGAGCCACGCGGTGCGGATCTCGTTCGCGGATGCGGGCGAGGCCGGGCGGGCCGCGCGGCGGTTCGAAACGGCGGCCCGCTCATGCTGGCCGCCGGAGGTTACGGTGAATCCCCGACTTTGGCTGGAAGATGTGGCGGCGCCGTCGAGCGGCTCGAAGGCCGTGCGGCGCAGGAGCACCGAACTGGCCCGGGCGATCGGCCCCGGCGTCCAGCCGCCGATGCGAGGCGTGCTGCTGCGTTACCGGGACGGCCGGGCCGACATGATCATCACCTGCCATCGGGCGTTCATCTCCGAAGCTGGGCTGCGCCACCTCGCGGCCCTGCTCGCTGGCTGCCCGGGCAGCGATTACGCGCCGCCCGCCCGGCTAACCGCCGGCCCGGAGCAGGGGCCAGCACCCGCGCCCGCGACATCGCCGCGGGACGTGCCGGACTGGGCCTGCGGTCGGCCGGAGGCGGGGGACCAGCTTGCCACCAGCCAACTCCGGCTGGACGGGGCGGCGACGCGGGGTGACCTCGCGACCTGGCTCACCGCACTCGCCGTCGTCCTCCGCCGGTACGACGACGAGTCAGCCACCGGGGCCGCGGTCCGCCCGGCTGGTCTTGATGAGACGTCTCGCGCGCCTGAGTCGCCCGTTCTGGTGCTCGCCTGGGCTAGCCGCGAGCGCGCACTCGGGGACCTGACCCGCCGGATCCGGTCTGAGCTGGTGAGGCCGGGAGGGTCAGCCCTGCGGGCGACACCTCCGGGTCCCGCGCCCGCGGTCGGGCTGGTGTGCACGGCCTGGGACGAGTTCCGCGGCGGGCACGCGTCGGTGGAATACCACCCGTATCAGGCACCGATCTTCCCGCTGACCATCTCGGTCGCCCTCGAAGGCGAGCGAGCCAGCCTGCGCTGTGACTACCATCCGCGAGAGTTCGCTCCGGCCGTGGTGCGCCAGTTCGCCCGGCATCTGGCCGAGGTGCACCGGCAGGTGATCGAGGCACCGGATCGTGACCTGGCCGAGGTCGAACTCCTCGACGCGGACGAGCGCAGCCGGATAGCGGCCCTCGGCCGTACCGCCCGCCCCCAGCAGGTCCAAGGGGCCCGTATCCACGACCTCGTCGCGGCGCACGCGCGGGATCACCCCGGATCGCCGGCGCTGTCCGACGGCGAGCGCCGGATAGGTTACGCCGAACTGGACGCGCGAGCTGACCTGGTGGCCCGTGGCCTGCGTGCTCTGGGCGTGCGGGACCGCGAGCAAGTCGGGACATGCCTGGAGCGGTCGGCGGACCTGGTCACCGTGCTTCTCGGGGTGCTTAAGGCAGGGGCGGTCTACGTGCCGATGGATCCGGGCTACCCCGCCGACAGGCTCACGTACACGGTGCGCGACGCCGGCATCAGGGTCGTCATCGGGATGCCAGGCGAGTTTCCCGCGGACCCGGGGGTCCGGGTGATCGCCCCTGATGAGCTGTCGGACTTGGGGGCAGGGCAGCCAGGGCCGGCGGTAAGCGCCGTCTCGGCCACCGACCCGGCGTACGTCATCTATACCTCCGGCTCGACTGGGCGTCCCAAGGGCGTGGTCATCCCACACGCCAACGTCGTGGCTCTGGTCGACGCCACCCGCGAGGAGTACCGGCTCGGGCAGGCCGATGTCTGGACGCTATTTCACTCCAGTGCCTTCGACTTCTCTGTCTGGGAAATCTGGGGGTGCCTGCTCACCGGCGGCCATCTGATCGTGGTGCCGTTTTGGGTCTCCCGCACGCCGGGTGAGTTCCTCGCACTCCTGGCGGCGGAGAAGGTCACCGTGCTCAGCCAGACGCCTTCCGCGTTCGGGCAACTGCTGAAGGCGGACCGCGCGGCGCCCGCGGCACTCGCGGTCCGCCTGATCGTGTTCGGCGGCGAGCCACTCGATGCCCGGATGCTGCTGCCGTGGTTCGACCGGTACCCGGAATCCAGTTGCCGCGTCGTGAACATGTTTGGCATCACGGAAACCACGGTGCACGTTACGGCGCAGACCTTGACGCGCAGGCACGCGCTGGAAAGGTCGAGATCCGTCGGGTGGCCGCTGCCCGGTTGGCATGTGTACGTGATGGATTCGCGGCAACGGCTGGTGCCGCCCGGTGTCGCCGGGGAGATCTGTGTCGGAGGGGCCGGGGTCTCCCTCGGGTATCTCAACCGCCCCGAGCTAACCAACCAGCGCTTCGTGCCGGATCCGCGCACTGGGCAACCTCTGTACCGCAGTGGCGACAAGGGCCGGATGCGCCCGGACGGGAGACTGGAACATCTGGGCAGGCTCGATAGTCAGGTCAAGGTGCGCGGCTTCCGGATCGAGCTCGACGAGATCAGAACCGTGCTGCTCGAGTCCCCCGGGGTGACGTCGGCGGCCGCCGTCGTGCGCAAGCCCGACGCCGATGACCCGGCTAGCGCCCGCATCGACGCCTATGTGGTGCTGGCCGATGGGGCCGGGTCGGCGGCCGACGTGCGGCGGCGGGCAACGCGCATCCTGCCCGACTACATGCTGCCGGCCACCATCACCGTGCTCGAGGCGCTGCCGCTGACGACAAACGGCAAACTAGACATAAACAAGCTTCCCATGCCTGAATTGGAGGACGGCGGGCACGCCATCGACGCATCGCCGTCGACGGTCCGGGATTTCTCCCGCGACCTGCTGGCTGCCTGGACCGGCACTTTCGGTACAGGCGTCAAACTAGATGACAATTTCTTCGAGCTCGGCGGGAATTCATTGTACGCGGTGCGACTCGCTGCGGCTATGCGCGAACAGGGCTGGCCGCAGATCCCGATACGGGAGATATACAGGAATCCCACCGTCCGGCGGCTTGCCGCCTGTATGGGGCACCCGATCAGCCCAAGCGGCACTCTCATTGCAAATCATTAATAATGCTATGTAGATTACGACGCGGCATAGCGGCTTCGCAGGCAGGGCAAAAGACATTACTCTCAGGAGGAAACTCATGAACGAACTGACCGAGCGCCTTACGGTCGAGCAGCCGATCGTCATGGGCGGAGCGGATCCCACCGTGGAGGAGCTCCGTGAGCGGACCGGTGAAATGGGATACGTGCTGGTCAAGTTCACCCAGACCCGTGGCGGCACCGAGCTGGGCTTTCCCCTGGAACGGGAGGCGACCGACATCAGCGGAGCGAACTTCGACGAAGGGACGGGGAGCGTCCACGTCGAGGGCCACCTCATCCTGAACGACGATCCCGTCCGCTGCATCGCCGACATCGACCTGGCGACGCTTAAGGGGACCGGCCGTCTGAAGCTGGAAGAGAAGGTCGCGGCCAGCAGCGAGTGACAGCGGTGCCCTGGTGTCCCGCGGCGAGACCCTGCGTGTCGGCCGCGGGACACCGGCGTTATCAAGTAGCTTCCGGGCGGGGGAACAACTCGCCGGCGCGGTCGACAAGGCGGACGTACCAGTCCGCGGCCACGGACCAGCAGTGCAGGACGCCGCCAACCGCGAAAGCCAGCTCCAGCTGCCGGATCCGGCCATTGAAGTTTTCCATGTACCGGCGGAAGTCGGCCAGCTCATCGCCGCCGGAGGGCACCACCCCGCTATGGTCGCCGTGCTCACTTCCTCCCACGATCAAGCCGGGATCGGTCCGCACGTTGAAATCCTCGGTCTGGACATACAGCAGCCTGGCCCCGGCGCTAGCGGCGAGCGCGCAGAATTCCGCGGCGTCTAGATGGTTATGGTCCAGCAGGACGAGGTAGCCCCAGCCCCTTTGGGATACAGGGGTGACCGGGACCACGATGAGTTGCTGGCTTGACGCAAGCTGCGATACCTGATCGACGAGCTGGTCGATATCTATGCCTGAGCCGGGGCTTTGCATGGCTGATTCCACCGGATCGCGAATGCCTTCCAACGCTAGTGCCCGGACGTTAACGGCTGGCCGGGGTGGTCGTGTTCGGGGTGGTCATGTGTGTTCGGGGTGGTCGTGTGTGTTCGGGGTGGTCATACGGTGCGGAGTGCTTCGGTGGGTGATAGGCGGGCGGCGCGGGTGGCCGGGTACAGTCCGGCGGCGGCGCCGATGAGGATGGCGGCGCCCAGGCCGCCGTAGAAGGCGGTGCCGGGGATCTGAACCGTCCAGTGCTGGGTGATGGCGTAGATGATGGTCGCGATCGCGCCGAGGATGGTGCCGGCCAAGCCGCCGAGGAAGGACAGCAGCAGTGCCTCCGTGAGGAATTGCTCGGCGACGTGGCGGCGGGTCGCGCCCAGGGCACGGCGCAGGCCAATCTCGGAGCGGCGTTCGAGGACGGAGATGACCATGACGTTGGCGATGCCGACGCCGCCGACGAGGAGCGCGACCGCGCCCAGGGCGAGGAACAGGCCGTTGTAGGCGCCCTTGGTGACCAGGGCGGCCTGCAGGACGTCGGCGGGGTAGCTGACCGCGACGATGGAGGGGTTCGCCGGGTCGGCGGTAGCGGGCAGCACGGCGGCGACGTTGGTGACCTGGCTGGGCTGGGCGCGCAGGTACAAGCCGGTGGGGTGGCCGTCGAAGCTGAAGTACTGCTCGGCGATGGGGAAGCCGATGAAGGCCATGCTGTCCATCTGGGACAGCAGCTGGACGGGTTTCATGATGCCCACGACGGTGAACCAGTGCCCGCCGATCCATAGCTGGGTGGGACTGGCGAGGTTGGTGATGCCAAGCAGGCTGGCGGACTCGGCGCCCAGCACGACAGCGGGGTAGTGGGCGGTGGCCGCGTTGAGGAAAGTGCCGTGCGCGAGGGTGGCGCCGAGGGTGGCGGGCAGTGCCGCGTCGGCGGCGGTCAGCGAGATGCCGCTGGTGTCGGTGGCCGGGACCAGGGGGGTGCGGTAGACGTAGACGTTGGAGATGCCGGCGATCTGGGTGACGGCGGTGACCGGCCCGATACGGGAGATCATGCCTTCGGCGGTGCCGGGCAGCTCGGCGGGCTGGCCCAGGCCGGTGTTCTGGGCCTGGACGGTGATGAGGTTGCCGAGCTGGCCCAGCTCGTTGAGCAGGCCGGTCTTGGAGGACTGGGAGATGCCCAGGACGCCGACGATCGCGGCGATGCCGATGCTGATGCCCAGTGCCGACAGGGCGGCCCGAACCCGGCGGCTGCGCAGTCCTAGCGCCCCGGCCCCAATCAGGTCCCGGCCGGTGAGCCGGGAGGCGCCGGTGTCAGGTGCTGACCGGTGTATCACGGATGATCCTTCCGTCGCGGATCTCGATGCGCCGGTTCATGGCGGCGGCGACGCCGAGGTCGTGGGTGATGACCACGATGGTGGTGCCGTCGGCGTGCAGCTCGCGTAGCAGTTCCAGGATGGACGCGCCGGTCGCGGTGTCCAGGTTGCCAGTGGGCTCGTCGGCCATCACCAGGGCAGGCCGGCCGGCCAGCGCACGGGCGATCGCGGTGCGCTGCTGTTCGCCGCCGGACAGCTGATTGGGCCGGTGGTTCAGGCGGTGGCTGAGCCCCACCCGGTGCAGGGCGGCTTCGGCCAGCCGGCGCCGCTCGGCGGCCGGGCGACCCCGGTACAGCAGCCCGGCGGCCACGTTGTCCAGCACCGACATCCCGTCCAGCAAGAAGAACTGCTGGAACACGAAGCCGATCCGCCAGGCCCGCAGCCCCGACA
>Ga0187808_10000094_pt1 | contig 19727 bp, 16 predicted proteins | sample NC_wetland_sal_i_5_FD_132427 | JGI IMG/M metagenome (GOLD analysis project Ga0187808, IMG submission 132427) | Wetland sediment microbial communities from Neuse River Estuary, North Carolina, USA - ASW_3 | ecosystem: Environmental > Aquatic > Freshwater > Wetlands > Sediment | place: USA: North...
CCTTTACCTCGTCGTGGTCCTGCAAGAGGACCTCGAAGACGTCTGCCATTGCTCCTCCCTCGGGTCAGCTGTCGATTGAGCCCGGCGGCTACCCGTCCGACCCGGGCGCAAACGACCCGTGGGAACCCGGCGGTTATGCACTGCCGGGGAAATGGCTACAGCGAAGCCGCCGGAGCCCTGAGCAGCGCGGCGACCCCGCCGGCGGGCAGGTGCGCGTCCTCAGGCAGGAAGTGCAGCTCCACGTCCGTGCCTACCGCCGCCCGCACGAGCGCGGCATCGGCTCGGTCCTCGACCGGCCGGGAGACGCCGCGCTCGAGCAACTCGTCCATCTCGGTCGCGACGTCCGTCATCCCTGGGCCGACCCATGCCGTCGCGGCCGACAGCGTGTCGACGGCGAGCAGCACATCGGACACCAGGCCGTCGCGCAGCGCGATCAGCGTGTCGTGCACTCCCTCGGTGGCCTGCCGTTCGGTCGGATCCGCGACGTTCATCCTGGCGCGGAACTCATCAAGCCTGGCCCGGCTGTCCACGCCCGCCTGGCGCAGGGCCTCGGCGTGTGCCGCCTCGTCGAACAGCGCCGCGTCCGGCGCGACTTCCCGGTCGACGATCAGCGCGACGTCGCGTAGCGCGGTCGGCAGTCGCTCGAGCACTATGGTCCGTTCCCTGACGTCCCCGCCGACGAGGACGAACCGGGCGTTTATCCGGTCGGCCTCGGCCGCCGCGGCCTCGGCGATCTTCTTGGCGTTCTCGTCCCATGTCTCCTCGGCTGACCGCTGGAACCGCGCCATCGACCAGCCGCCCGCGTGGGGCTTGTGCACCGGCCAGGACTCGCCCTCGACGCTTTCCTCCGCGATCGCCTCTTCGGAGACTGCGACCACCTCGCCGCCCTTCCTCGTCGCTGATATCCGCACGTGCGGAAGCCGAACGGGTCGCTGCGCCAGCCACGGCACCACGTGCGGTAGCGGCGTGTAGCTGACAACCTCACGCGGCGGAGGCTCCAGCATGGAGCTGCTGAGCCGCACGCTCCCGGCGACGGCGAACACGGCGTGCCCTCCGCCCGGGTGCGTGTCCCGCGTCACCGCCTGCTGTACAGCCGCGAGGGTCGCGTCATCGGCGCCGTCGGCGGCGAGCCGCTCGCGCGCCGAACGCCAGCGCAGTGCCGCCTCGACAGCGACCTTTCCCGTCGACGGCATTGTGTTGTCCAGGTACAGGGACACGTAGCCGTAGCCGGGCTGGTCCGGCGTGTTCTCGTACAGCGCGCGCAGGAAACCGAGGTCCATCCCGGCGCCTCCTTCCCGGTCGTCACGAAAGCAGGTCGAATATGCCCCGCCACCACTGGTCACGAACGCAAACGGCTGGCCGAGTGCTGGGCGGGTACCGCGGGCGGGCAGATTCCCCGGTCCCGTCGGCATAGTCGCATGACCGCTGGGAAGCGGATTGTCGGCGGTGCCGCGGTGTGGCGGCCCGCCCGCCGGGTCCCGCCCGCAAGCCGCCGGGTCCCGCGCGCAAGCCGCCGGGTCCCGCGCGCAAGCCGCCGGGGTCCGGCACAGACCGCCGACCGCTGCCATACGAGCCCCCGATAAGGACGCGAGATGACCGACTACGCCACCGACTGGCGCGCGGCGAGCGCGTGCCTCTCCGCCGACCCCGACTTGTTCTTCCCCATCGCCACCGGGACGGCCGCGGCTGTACAGATCGGGAAAGCCCAACGGATCTGCGCCGGCTGCCAGGTGCGGCGGGAGTGCTTCGACTTCGCCATGCGATCAGGCGAGACCCACGGGGTATGGGGCGGCACCACTCCGGAGGAACGAATCCGCGTCCGCCGCCAGCGCGCCCGCCTAACCCGCCGCACCTGGCAGTCTTCCGTGAAGCCACCCGCGAAGACCCCGGCGACGCGAGCCTCCTGATACTGACTCCCCGTCTGCCAGCCGTAGCACCCTCCGCCTGACGCGCCTTGCTCGCCGTTTGATATCTAGATATCGTTCCATCACTATGGCAGAGGGCGATCAGGAGGCACGACATGGCCAGGATCAGCTACGACGATCAGACCGCGGCGGCGTATAAGGCGGTGCGCGAGATTCCGCGAGACGGGCTGGGGGCGTGGCGCGAGGCAGTCCAGCGGCATCTGCGCCCGTCGCCACGTATGACCATGGTGGACATCGGGGCGGGGACCGGCGCGTTCGCCACCGCGTTCAGCGACTGGTTCGACCTCAACCTCCTCGCGGTCGAACCGTCGGCGGCGATGCGGGCCCAGATTCCACGCCGCCTGCGCATTCAGGTACTTGAGGGAGACGCCAGCGCTCTCCCGCTCCCAGACGGCTCGGTGGACGGCGCCTGGCTATCCCTTGTCATCCACCACATCCCCGACCTGGAGTCCGCCGCGCGAGAAATCCGCCGCGTTCTCCGCCCTGACGCCCCCGTGCTGATCCGCCAGGGATTTCCGGGCAGGGCCGACAGGACTCGCACCTTTCCCTGGGAGTTCTTTCCCGAGACCGCCCGGTCGGTCAATACATTTCCCTCCGTCGAGCAGGTATGCCAGGCGTTCGCCACCGCGGGATTCCGCCGCGACGCGCTCGAGCAGGTCCCTGAGACACTGACCAGCCTGGCCGAGTTCCTCGACCAGGCGGACACCTTCCGCCGCGCCGACACCAACATGCGCGGCCTCACAGAGGAGGAGTTCCTGCGAGGCAAGGAAGAACTCCGCCGCGCCGTGCATCTCGCCGAGGAGACATCAGGCCCGGAAACCAGGACCAATTGGCTAGACCTCCTGGTCCTGCGCTGAGGTTTCTGCCTGCCACAAAGGTTATCCCGTACCCAGTCGGGCTGGCACTCCGCCAATCGCGCAGGAAGGTGTACAAAAGGTACTTAACAGCACTTCAAATGCGGCGATTCGAACAGTTCCCCCGGGCAGCCCTGTCCAGGGACGACGCGGGGCCTCGGCCGGGGATGCGCGCCCGGGGCTACGCGGCGCTGTCCCGGCTCTGGCATCGCATTGCGCGGCGGCCGGGACGTGAGGCGCCGCTTTGTGCGCCCGCGAGTACTGGTGAGAGGCACTTATTCCCAGCGTGCACTATTCCCGGGTCCGCCGGACGCATGGTGCCTGCCGGACTGTTACGCCACTCGCCGTAAGCACCAGACGTCGCTCGCGGCGAGTCCAGTTTGCTGCCGGACCGGACCATGGTCGTCTCCGTCGTGCCCATTGTGACGCCGGGGGCTCGCTGTGGCGATCTCCCCGCGCTGGCCTGACACCAGATCACGGACCCCGGTGAATGGACACTCTGACCGGCTCCCCATCCGACCGCATTTGGTTAGGCTTAAGCTGCTGGCGATGATGTCGGCAATGGCCTTGGTAGGGGCGGGCTTGGCAGATACGGTATTGCTGAGGGTTCCGGTCGGTGATGGCTCGGGCGAGTTCGTGGAAATCCAGGTCGCCCGTGCCGACTTGGAGGGCGCAAACGAGTCGGGCGTGGTGCTGGCCGCCGACAACGGCTCGCGGTTCGAAGCGACGGGCTTCTCACTTGCCTCTGCCATGGACCGAGTCCTGCCGGCGTTGCGGGTTATTCTCGGTCGGCTGCGGTCAGGAGAATTTTCTCCGGATGAGGTCACGATGGAATTGGGCCTGCAGATCGGCGGGGAAACTGGGGTGTTCTTCGCGCGAGGCACGGCAGAGGCGAGTGTGGCGGTGACTATGACGTGGCATCGGCACCCGAAGGGCGCCGGCCTTGAGGCGGATGAGCAACCACGCGTCCCCGCGGACAAGGCTAGGGAACCAAGCGCTGGCACGGATGCGGCCGGATGACCATTGTCGAACACGGCATCTGCGAGGTTCTCCGGCAGGACCGCGCGATTGGACTAGGATTCGCTGTCGATCCGACCCACATTGTGACGTGCGCGCATGTGATCAATGCCGCGCTCGGTCGGCCTGACCGGGTCGACCGGATGCGGCCTGATACCGGCGACCTGATCCACGTCAGGTTCCCGCTGGGGGGATCGCCAACTGGCGACACCGGCCGAACGGCCCATGTGGTGGGGTGGCTTCCGGACGAGGCCGCCGCGTTCGAGGTCGACGATCTTGCTGTCCTCAAGCTGACTGAGGTGGCCCCCGGGCACGTCCCCGTGCTGCGTCCGCTGGCCTATGAGCGGTCCATGCGAGTCCAGATGTGGGGGCCGCAGCAGGACCGGGCCGACGGCGGGCACGTCATCGGGGAACTTCTCGGCGAGGTGCGCAGCGGACGAATCCAGGTCAACGCGGCGGGAGGCCGGTTCCGCGTACGGCCGGGATTCAGCGGTGGTCCGGTATGGGAGACGCGCACTGGCGGCGTGGTGGGAGTACTCCAAGCCTGCGGTGCCGAGAACGACGCGGTAGACGCGTACCTGCTGGGCATCGACCGCGTCGCCGCTGTGTGGCCGCCGTGGCGGTCGCTGGGACCGGGTAGGGCCATGGCAGGCACCGCGGAGGACCTGCTCGATCAGGTCGCCGAGGCGGCACGCTACCACCCGGACTTCGCGGGAGCGCAGATCACCAGGGTTGGCTCCGGCGATGGCGAGCACCTGCTCGCCATGATTCCCATCCTCTTCCTCGGGCGGGTCCGCGGTGCGGAGCCGTACCCGATTGGCTTCCACGCCGGGCAGGCGACGGCCGAACGGATTCACGTCTTCCAGGCGCTCCTGCAGCGCTATCGCGACGCAGGCACAGCGGTGACCGGAGGTACTCTCATCTACACCGGCCCTCCGGCACCCGTGACGCTGCGCACCGAAGCCGAGCAGGCGGGCATCGACCTGTGCAGCCTCGTCGAATTCCAGACCGGCGTTGACCTGCGGCCGTTCGCCGAGCGCCAGCACACCGAGATCGAAGCGGACCGACGCTACCTGCGGCAGGGTTACGTGCCGCAGCGTTATGTGGAACTCCCTGGCACGGACCCGGCGGGCGGGCCGCTGATCGACAGCCTGCTGAGCTGGCTCGCCGAGCCAGCCGGGCATCTGGTGCTGGTGCTTGCCCCGTTCGGGCACGGTAAAACCTACCTCCTGCACGAGCTCGCACGACGAATGCATGAGCAGCCCGGCTACCCCGCGATCCCGATCCTGGTCCGGTTGCGGAACCTGGAAAAGGCCCACGACATTGACGAGTTGGTCGCGGCCCAGCTCACTCACGGCGGGGAACGGCGGGTGGACCTGGAGAGGCTCGCATACATGCGCCGCGAGGGCCGCATCGCGCTGCTGCTTGACGGATTCGACGAGCTGGCCAGGAAGGTAAGTTACGATCAGGCTGCGGCACACTTGTCCGCGATCGTCGCCGGGTCTGGACATAGGGCAAAGGTCGTGCTTACCAGCCGCCGCGAGTTTTTCCTGACCGACGCCGACACGTACGCGGCGTTTGGCCAGCGGCTCGGATTGGCCTTGGGCCGCCGGATCGTGAAGATTACGGACTTCGATACCGGCCAGATGCGCTTGTACCTGACCAGTCGAGTCGGAGCCAGAGCCGCCGACCGCTTCCTGGCCCTGCTTGCTGACGCGGGGCTGCTCGGGCTGGCCGCGAATCCTCGAATGCTCTCACTTATTCTCGGCATTGGCGAGGGTGCTGTCGCAGATGCTCGTGGCGCCGATGGTCCAATCACAAAGTCGTGGGTATTCCAGCACGTCCTTGAGGACTGGCTCACCGGCGAATACGATCGCCTTAACCCTCACGGTATGCAGCCCGCTCCTTGGGTCGCCGCGCTGCGTTCGGCGGTCACCCGCCTGGCAGAGCGCATGTGGACCGGGGGAACTGGTGCCCTGACAGTGGCCGACCTTGAAGGCGAAGCAGACAGCCTGGTACAGGTAGCAGGCGCTGAGCTGCTCGACCGGGCCCAGGCGGTCCATGTGCTTGGCTCGGGCAGCCTCCTGGTCCAGCTCGGCGACGGTCGCTTCGATTTCGTCCACCGATCCCTGATGGAGTGGCTCGTCACGACTGCCGTGGCCGGGCAGATCGCCCAACCCCTGACCGAGCAGTCGCTAGCCCGGCATCCGTTCAGCCCGCTCCAGATTGATCTGCTCGCCGAGGAACTCGGGACCGATGCCATGGCCGACTGGGTCGCCCGCGCAGCCAATGACCCTGACGAGCAGGTACGCCGCAACGCCCTCGCCGTGGCTCAGCAACTGGGCATCGTTCTGACGCAGCCGCTAAACCTGGGTGGTCAGGACCTGCGCGGGCAGGACCTGACCGGGCACGATCTGGCCGGGGCCGATCTGGCCGGGGCTGACCTGACCGATGCGGTGCTGGCGGGCGCCGACCTGCGCCGCGCCAACCTGTCCGGCTCTACGCTGGTCCGCGCCCGCCTGGACCGGGCCGACCTGTCCGGCGCGGTCCTCGACGGCGCGGTCCTCGATGACGCCCGGCTGCCCGGCGCGGACTTGCGAAGTGTGGAATGGGCCCAATTGCGATCGGCTCTGCGGGCAGTAATGACAGGTGCCCACCACGACCCTGCCACGATCGCGGCGCTAGAACACGCTGGAGCCATCCCGCCCGGCCTGGCTCCCGAACCTCAGGTCTTGGCCTCGGCAATGGAGGATCCTCATTCGCTGGCCTTCGACCCGCGAGGGGAATACCTGGCTGTCGCCCGTAGCTCTCAGCTCGAAATATGGCGCATCGCGCCGACGTTCCAGGTGCGGTTCCTGACCGGTCATGAGGAGACGGTGCGGTCGGTAGCGTGGTCGCCGGACGGCCTGCGCCTCGCCAGCAGTAGCAGCGACGGGACTGTACGCATCTGGGATGCGGTGACCGGCCTGACCCGGCACATCCTGACGGCGGGCGACAACCCGGGGAGATTGGCCTGGGCACCGGACAGCCGCCGCCTGGCTGTCACCCACGGTCGGCACGGTGTGCTGATCTGGGACACGACCGACGCCAGTCAGTTGCGCACCCTGCCAGCAGACGAGCTATACAACATAGGCGCCCTGTCGTGGTCGCCAGACGGCCTGCGCCTCGCCGTCGGTTCCGCCATGGGCGTCCACGTCTGGAACGCGGCCACCGGCGAACAGGCCGGGTCCGTCTTGACCGCCCGGGGCTCGGGCAGCAGCAGCGCCTCGGCCGCCTGGTCACCGGACGGCTGTTTCCTCGCCGTGGGCGTCGGGCGCAAGGTGCAGGTGTGGGACGCGACGGTCAGCCAGGTGCTCTACACATTCGAGAAGAGGGACAAAGGACGGGCAGCGTCGCTCGCCTGGTCTCCAGATAGCCGAAGGATCGCGGTCGGCAGCGACTACAAGAGAATCGAGGTCTGGGACCTGGCCTCGGATGCCGTGGCCAGAAATCAAGGGGAGCGCGCCTACGTGACCACCGGTACCGCCTGGTCACCGGATGGCCGCTACCTCGCGGTGGGCGACAATGAGCTGACCGGCCCGCACGTGCAGATCTGGGATGCAGAGAACCTCTCTTATGTCGCCTGCCTGTCAGGCGGAAGGGCCAAGGCAGCCGAGATCGCGTGGTCACCGGACGGCCGGCTGGTGGCGTCCCATGGCCGCATGTGGGATGCCGCCGCCGGGATTCTGCACGCGGACCACCAGGTAGCCGACGCTCAGGGCCCGGTGTCATGGTCACGGAACGTTCGGTATTTCGCCCGCAGGGGGGAAACGTGCTCGGTGGTGATCTGTTCCGCCAGAACCGGTGAGATCCTCCGTGAGCTTAGCTCTGGACCCGGCGACCCGCCACCCTACTGGCAGGCAATGGGGGCATGGTCACCAGACGGTCAACGGCTGGCCTGGGGCGGCGACGACGGCCTGCGGCTTTGGGATACGGCCGACGGGAATCTGGTGCGGATCCTGCCAGATTGCGGCCAAGGAGATGTTATAGCCTGGTCTCCCGACGGCCGCCGCCTCGCCGTCGGGCAAAATCGTGTGACGCTCATCTGGAACCCCAGTAGCGGAGACCTTGAGGACACCCTTCCCTTCCTTGGCTCCGTGACCGGCTTGGCGTGGTCCCCGGACGGCTGCCACCTAGCCGTCGGCGGTTACAACACAGTTGAGATCCACAACGTGGATGGGGGACCCGTCTCGATGTCGGTGGGTGAACCGACGCACTCAAGATCGTCGTCGGTGGCCTGGTCCCCGGACGGCCGCCGACTCGCCGTCGCAGACGTGGACGGCAACATCCGAATATGGTCAGTGGACGATGGCTCCCTGGCCTACACGCTGGCGGCAGGCTATACAGCCGGCATGGCCTGGTCGCCGGACAGCCGGAAGCTGGCGACCGCGCACGCCGGCGAGGTCCTGCGGATCTGGGGCGCAGGCTCCGCTGCTCCTCTCGGCACGCTGGTCCCGCTGGCCGACGGCTGGGCTGTCCTGTACGAGGACAACCGATACGCTTACCGCGGAACTGTTCGGGGCGAGTTCTGGTGGACCGTGGGGATGGCCCGCTTCGAACCCGGCGAACTCGACCCATACCACCCCGCCCTGCGCCGCGTCGAGGTGGGCACACCGTTGTCTGAACCATCCCCGAGATAGCGCCTAACAGGAACGATAGGACTGGCGGGGTGGCAGCAGGCTACGTCTCGGGGAGATGATGCTCCGGCCGATCCGCGTGGTGTCGGGGTGACACGTGGGACTGGCAATCATGCCGGGCTCTGCGGCGGGATTGCATCGTGCTGTCGAACTGGCTACCGGAACCTGGGTGGGCAGACTAAGGGCGACAATCGCGGTCTACCAGTCGATCGCAGCCATCGTGGTGGTGCTGTCGCTTATGGTGGTTCCGCCGCGCACTTAGCCGTCGCGGAAGTTCTCCCGGTATAGCCACGGGCGGTCATCAGGCAGGGGCATCCTGTTCATCGGGCTTCTTCGGGATGGCGGGTGCCGGGGGCGAGGTCGGCGTCACGTGCGGCGAGGTAGCCGGTCCAGTCCTTCCGGGCGAAGGTGACCCAGCGGACTGCGGTGTTGACGTGGAGGCCGAGGAAGTCGGCTAGGACTGCTGCGGGCAGGTCGGAGGCGAGGGCTGCGAGGGCTCCGTTGCGGGCGGGCCTGGCGCTGATGCCGTGGCGGTTGAGCTGGTTGGTGAGGCTGTGAAGGTCAAGTGGCTGGCCGGGAACGCGTCCTGGGAACAGCCAGCGGGGGGCGTCTGGCCCGTGGGAGATCATGAGGCGGGTCGGCGGCTGTGCGGCCAGTTCGCGGAGGATCGCGCCGAGGCGGGGCGGGAGCAGGACCGGGTGACGGCCCGCGGTCAGGTAAGCGTGGCCGTCCTTGTCGGTGATCTGGCCAGTGGTGAGATGGCGGATCCGCTGGAGCTGGAGGCCGAACAGCAGGACGAGGGCTCCGGCGGCGCGGACGCCGACGGGCAGAGTGCCGTCGGTGAGGCAGCGCTGGAGGAGCTGCCATCGCTGGTCCTCGTCGAGGAAGTCGGCGGGCTCCTGGCGCGGGATGGCCGGGATGATGAGGCTGCGGCTGATGCCCCGGCTGGCGGTCCAGTTGAGGAAGTAACTGACGCGGTAGCGGCTCTGGGTCTGCTCTTCGCCGAGCCAGCGGTCGATGTCGTCCTGGCAGAGTTCGGCCAGGGTGGTTCCCTGCTGGTCGATCCAGGCCAGGAGATCGAGAGCGATCAGGACCCGGCGGTGCAGCTCGCGGCCTACCGAGGCGGGGAACGCGCGCCTGCTGGCGCGGCTGCGGGCCCGGCGCAGCAGGGACCAGTGCAGGAACGGGCGGACAAGTCTGGCGTGCCCGGCCGGCTTGCCGGCCAGGTGGTGCTCAAGCCAGGCAGGGACGCGCTCGATGTCCTCGTTGCGCTGGGGCAGGACCCCGGTTTGCACCAGGGCCTGCCGGAGATAGTGCAGGCCGTGGCCGGGCGGCAGCTCGTCCAGCAGGTCGTGGGTGATGGGCCGCTTCTGGGCGACCAGGTGAGCGAGGAGCCTGGCGGTGGGGCTCTGCCGCGTCCACTGGATGGCGGTAAACGGCAGGTGGACCCGGGTGAATGCCTCGGCGAGGGGCCGGAGCTCGGGTGCGACGGCACCGTCAGCGCCGGTGAGCAGCTCGGTGACCTTGCCGGCGAGGACGCAGTAGGCGCACCGGCCGCGGCCGTAGGGGTATCCCGACCGCCCGGGCGGATCGTCCCGGTCCGCACCGGCTGCTGCCCGCACACCGCGATCCGCGACGACATCGCGGCCAACCTGGACGCGGTGGAGGACCTGGAGGACCGTTTCGGCCCGCTTGACCTGGTGATCATCGAAAGCGGCGGCGACAACCTCACGGCGACCTTCAGCCGCGGCCTCGCCGACGCGCAGATAGATCTTCGTGCTCGACGTTTCCGGCGGTGACAAGGTGCCGCGCAAGGGCGGCCCCGGCGTGACCACCTCCGACCTGCTCGTCATCAACAAGACGGATCTCGCGCCGCTGGTCGGCGCCTCCCTGGAGGTCATGAACCGCGACGCCACGGCGGTCCGCGACGGTCGGCCGGTACTCTTCACCTCGTTGCGGGAGGACCAGGCCGCCGCCGCGGTCGCCGACTGGGTGCGGACCGTACTCCGCGATCCCGTCCTGCATTGACGGAACGGGTGGTGGTGAGTGTCCGGCCGGCGGTGAACCGTGTCCGCGCCACGGTGCTCCAGCTGCGCACGGTGGCCGCGTCGGTGGCGTTGCCCGGCCTTGACGACAGCGAATCCGTGCTGACGGTGACCGCGTCGGTGGCGAAGGGCGGCGTGCTCGAGTACCTCCCGGCGCCGATGGTCGTCGCGGACGAAGCCCGGCACACCACCGTTATAGAGGTCGACCTGGCGGCCAGCGCCGCGCTAGTCCTGCGCGACGAAATCATCCTCGGCCGCCACGGCGAACGCGGTGGCGCCTGCCGCACCCGGTTGTGCGTCGACTACGACGGCAGGCCGCTGCTCCGTCATGACGTGTGCTCGTCACGGCGATCGCCGCGGACAGCCTGGAGCTGCGCCGTCTGCTCGCCGGCATGACATGACGGACAGAGCGGGCGGCGCCGGTACCTCGATGTCGCCGACCATATCCTGCGCGCGGTGACGGCGGGCGCTATCACCCGCGGCGACCGGCTGCCCAGCTTCGTGAAGTCGCCCCATTTTCACGACGACATTGGCGACAATCCATCCATGGACCCGCACTGAATCGCCATCCGGAGTCTAGTCAGAAGTGTTGTCATTGTGATACGTTTCCGTAAACTATGGCTATACTCGTCAGCAACCCACGAGCGGGTTGGATCCCGGCGCCCGAGTGACAGGTGGAAAGGCGGTATCAGGTGGCTTTGCTCGACGCTGGTGGCCACTTCGCCTCTCTTGGTGACGACGAATCGGACGAGGTGTACCGCAGGGTCTACGAGTCGGTGCTCGCGCATCGACTTCACCCAGGTACCAAGCTTCCCGAAGAGAAGCTGGCGGCCATCTTCGGTGTGAGCCGGATGAAGGTTCGCAAGGTCTTCACCCGTCTTGAACACGAGCAGGTCGTGGAGGTCATCCACAATCGCGGCGCCTTCGTTGCGCAGCCCAGCGTCGACCAGGCCTCGGACACACTCGAGGCTCGCCGCGTCATCGAACCCGCGATTGTGCAGTCACTCGCGGAGAAGGCAAGGCGCCACGATATCGATGCTCTTCGCAAGCATGTGGCGTCCGAGTCCGGTGCGGTCCAGCGAGGCGACAAGCCCGCCTACATAAGGCTCTCCGGCGAGTTTCACAACCTTGTTGCCGAGTTGGCCGGTAACGCCGTGCTGGCTCGCATGCTCAGGGAACTCACGGCGCGCACCAGCCTCACGATCCTTCTGTACGACGCTGCTGCCGGTTCTGCCTGCATGATCGACGAACATGCGCTGATCACGGATGCGATCGAGCGTCACGACCCGAGCGCGGCGGTCGAAATCATGGTGCGTCACCTGAAGGACGTGGAGAACTCCCTGGTGTTCGACAGGACTTCGGGCGAGGTGGACCTGGCCGCGATCTTCGGGGTGACGAACCCGACGCGGAGTGACCGCCCAGGCCCTTCCTCGCAAGCCGGAGCATCGTAGGAGCAAGACGTTCCACCTCGTCGCATTACGGACCGAGTGACCAGACTGCGCATCTCCCGGGGCTCACGGGGTGTCCCGGCTCTGCTGTTACGTGAGCGCCGTTCGTGTGGCTGTCGCGTCCTGCCATCAGGCCCGGTCTGGGCCTGGCTCCCGATACCGCACGATTGTAGAGAATTTTTGATCAGATTGTCTAGCAACCGGGTCGGCGATGTTGATCAAAATTTAACACGACTGTCATCTTCTGACGCACAGGCACCTACAGGATTGTCACGTTGCGACCGATTTCGTAGCGGAATTGACTTGAGGTCCTAGCGGTCGCCAGGGCATCCAAGTTCAACCCGAATCCTCGGGCTGCGACCGGAGAGGACGGTGCCGTGCACGTCACTGTGCTGGTGGGGAATCCGAAGGCGATGTCTCGGACGCGCGCGATTGGAGAGGGGGTGGCCCAGTTGTTTGCCGAAGCCCACCAGGGCAAAGTTCGCACGGTTGACCTCGCCGATTACGCGGCACAGATGTTCAACTGGGCGGACGAGGAACTCAACGAGGTCGCGGAGCAGACACGGATGAGCGACCTCCTGGTCGTGGCCACCCCCACCTACAAGGGCACCTACACCGGACTCTTGAAAAGCTTCTTCGACCGGTATGCCGCTAACGGCCTCTCCGGCACCCTGGCGTTGCCGGTCATGACAGGCGGAAGCGCCGCGCATTCGCTGGCACCAACGGTGGGGCTTGCCCCGCTCTTGCTGGAACTGGGCGCCATCGTGCTGGGTCGCGGGCTCTACTTCGACATGGCAGATATCGAGCGCCTCGACAAGGTGCTCGACGACTGGGCGCGAGCAAACCCGGACGTCATCTCGCTCGCGGGCGTTCGTTCCCATGATGAGGGCCCACCAGGCGAGTCGACGGCGCGATAACAATGGCAATGGATCTCGACGCTCGTGTGCGGCAGTTCTCGCCCGCCACCGCGCACTCGCAGCCGGTGCGCGACCTCTTCAACAATGTCCCGACAGCTGTCACCGCGCTGTGCGCCGTCGTCGAGGGCGTTCCGCGAGGCCTGGTGGCGACCTCCTTGTCGGTCGGAGTCTCCTTCGAGCCGCCGATGGTCGCCTTCTCGGTCGTGAGTTCGTCGAGAACATGGCCCCACCTGCGTGCTGCGCGTCGCATCGGCGTGTCAGTCCTGAGCGACCAGCAGGCAGAGGCCTGCCGTCAGATCGCGTCGAAGACCGGTGATCGATTCGTCGGCCTGGACGTGGCGACAACAGGCGACAGGGCGCTCTTCATCGGCGGTGCGGCCAGTTGGATGGATTGTTCCATCGCCGACGTCACCGTTGCGGGCGACCACGAACTCGTTCTTCTGCAGATACATCGAGTCCACAGTTCCACTGCTGCCGAGCCGCTCGTGTTCCATCGCTCGGACTTCCGCAGACTCGAAGCCCCCAAGCCACGTGAAGCCCCCGGCGCCAGCGTTGCCGGCTCGCTCACGCGCTCCTCGCAGGGGGTGTCACATGGCCGTTGAAACGACCGGGTTGCTGTCGCTGCGCGGGTTCGCCGTGCCGGGGTTCGTACGTCAGGTCCGTCGCCGGCTTGCGGGCGCGTTCCTCGTGGTATTCGGCGTGGTGACGCTGACCTTCTTGTTCACCAGAGTCTTCGCGGCCGACCCGACGACTCTGCTGGCACCGCCTAATGCCACGGCGGCCGAGCGCGCAGCAGTGCGCAGCCGGCTTGGTCTCGGCGATCCGCTTCCGGTCCAGTACTTCCACTATCTTGGTGACCTGCTCCACGGGAACCTTGGTACCTCGTACCTGACTGGCCGTCCCGTCACCTCGGACCTCTTGGAGCGGCTTCCTGCCACGGCCGAGCTCGCGACGTACGCCCTGATCCTGGGGATCCTGGGAGGGGTGACCGCCGGCGTGCTTGCCGCGGTCTTTGAGGGCTCCATCTTCGACCGTATGCTGCGGGTGGTCACCTCGGCGGGGCTTGCGTTGCCCCAGTTCTGGGTGGCGCTGATGCTGCTGTGGTTCTTCTTCGTCAAGTTCGGCCTTCTACCAGGGCCGACGGGGCGGCTGCCGATTGGCATGGCCCCGCCTCCCACGGTCACGGGCTTCTACCTCATCGACAGCGTCGTTACCGGGCATCTGTCCGACTTCGGGCCCGCCCTGGCTCAGCTGTGCCTCCCCGTGCTGACGCTCAGCTCCGGCGTGTGGGCCCCATTGGCCCGCGGTGCTCGCTCGGCGATGGTCCTGGCGCTGAAGTCCGACTATGTGCGCACGGCTCGGGCGCTCGGCCTTTCCCGGCGCCGGATCTGGTTTGTGTACGCGCTTCGGAACGCGCTGTTGCCGGTGATCACGATGCTGGCCGGCGCGGTCGCCTGGGCCTTCTCCGGCTCGGTACTCGTCGAGGGGGCCTTCGGCTGGCCCGGGGTCGGGCACTACGCCCTGAGCGCACTAGAAGGGTCTGACTTCCCCGCGGTTGAAGGCTTTGTGCTCTACGCTTCGATCCTCTACGTGATCGTCTACCAACTCTTGGACCTCGCGTATTACTTGGCGGACCCGAGGATCCGGTCATGACCAGAGTGCTTGATCAGACCGTTGAGCCCGTTGGCCGGAATCGGAGCCGGGTCGGGCGCATCGCCTCGGCGTTGCCTATCGGCGTCCGGGGAATCCGCACCTCCACGGCGGCACTGCCGACGGGGCTGAGTGTTCTGGGATTCCTCGTCCTGATCTCTCTCACGTCAGCGCTTTGGACGCCCTATTCGCCGACAGCCACGGGTACGGGGCCGGTCAGCGCGGCACCGACCGGTGCGCACTGGTTCGGAACGGACTCCGTCGGCTCTGATGTCTTCTCGCGAACCGTGGCTGCCGGACGGACCGATGTCCTCTACACCCTGACGGTCGTAGCGATTGCGTTGCTGGTCGGTTCGGTGTGGGGCGCGATCGTGGGCTACTTCGGGGGTTGGCTGGAGTGGGCGACCCTACGGCTGCTGGAGGTCGTCCAAGCGTTCCCCGCGCTGCTCATGGTCCTCTTCATCATCTCGATCGTCGGCCCGGGAACGATCAACGTGATCCTGGTCGCCGCGATCATTCCGCTCCCCGACTTCGTTCGCCTCGCGCGGGCCGAGGTGCTGACGAAGAAGAACTGGCAGTTCGCCGAGGCGGCCAGGATGGTCGGCAACCGCCCGATGGTCGTGCTCTTCAAGCACCTGATGCCGAACAGCCTCCGACCCCTGCTTGCCTATGCCTCGATCAGCGCGGCATGGGTCGTCGGGAGCATCGCTGCGCTCGGCTACATCGGCCTGGGCATCCAGCCCGACGCGGTGGAGTGGGGATCGATGATCGCCCGTGGCCAGTCGGACGTGATGGCCGGGGACTGGTGGGAGTCCTTCTTCCCCGGCATCGGCATCCTCCTGCTCGCGATCGGCTTCCAACTGGTCGGCGACGGCCTCTCATCCCATCGGGGTGAGGAAAGATGATGCGGAACGATACACAGATCCTTGTGCGCGTGCGCGATTACGCGGGCGGCTTCACCTCCGGCTCTGGGTTCACGCCGGTCCTCGACCGTGTTTCCTTCGACCTCCGAGCCTCGGCGATCACTGCCGTCGTGGGAGAGACCGGATCGGGCAAGTCACTGATGGCGCTGTCCATAGTGGGCCTGGCGCCGTCGACCTTCGTGCGGACCACAGGGTCCATCGAGTTCGATGACGTCGACATCACCCAGTTCGACGACCGCTCCTATCGGCGAATCCGCGGCAGCGAACTGGCTATGGTCTTCCAAGATGCGCGGGCGGCGTTGAACCCGGTCATCTCGGTCGGCGCGCAACTCATCGACGCTTGTCGCGCCCACAGGAAGGTCGCGAAAGCTGAGGCGCGCGATATTGCGGTGGAGATGCTCCGCAACGTCAAGGTGCCCGAACCGAAGCAGCGCATGCGCCAGTTCGCACACGAGTTCTCCGGTGGCATGGCGCAACGCGTGATGCTAGCGCTCGCGCTGATCTGCGAGCCGAAGCTGCTCATCCTCGACGAGCCGACAACCGGCCTGGACGTCACGATCCAGGCCGACATCATGGAGATGATCGTCGACCTGGTCCTGTCGCGTGGCATGACCGCATGCCTGATCACCCACGACCTCGGTGTCGTTGCCGAGACCTGCGACGACATCGTCGTCATGCACCACGGCACGGTCCGCGAGACCGGTCCGTGCTCCCAGGTGCTTGCGCATCCGACGGACAGCTACACCCAGCAGCTGCTGCGATCTAGCCGGTTCGAGGAGTTTTCGGCATGAACAGTCCCGCGTCACACCGCCCGGTCCTCAACGTGGTCGGACTCCGCAAGGAGTTCCGGGTTATGCGTGGTGGGAGGGCCCGGACCCTCGTTGCGGTCGATTCGGTGAGCGTGGAGGTCCATCTAGGAGAAACAGTCGCCCTGGTGGGGGAGAGCGGCTCGGGGAAGTCCACCGTTGCCCGCTGCATCGCGCGGCTGATAGAGCCGACGAGTGGCGCGGTGTCTGTCGACGGCCGCGACATGGCAGGCCTGACGCAGCGGAAGCTCTCGCGCGCCTACACGGATGTGCAGATGGTGTTCCAGGATCCCCATTCGTCCCTGAATCCTCGCATGTCGATTCGGCAGGTGCTGGCCGAGCCACTGCGACTGCACACGAACCTCAGCAAGAAGGCGCGCGACGATCGCGCCGCGGAACTTCTTTCCTTGGTGGGCCTGGGACGCCAACACCTCGACCGGTATCCGTCCCAGCTCAGCGGCGGGCAACGTCAACGCGTCGGCATTGCGCGCGCCGTCGCTGTCTCACCCAAGGTACTTCTGCTGGATGAGCCGACCTCGTCCCTGGACGCCTCCGTTCGTGGGCAAATCCTCGAATTGCTGCGTGACCTGCAGATCGGACAGCAACTCGCCTACCTGTTCATCAGTCACGACCTGGAGGTCATCCGGAGGATCTCCGACCGGGTGATGGTGATGTACCTGGGCGCAATCGTAGAGTCCGGGCCCACGCAGGAGATATTTGCTCGCCCGACCCATCCGTACACGAAGGCGCTGCTGTCGGCGGCGCCTCATATCGATCCTTCGGAGCGCCGTGAGCGTTTCCGTCTCGAGGGAGAGATCCCGAGCCCCTTCGACGTGGGCGTCGGCTGTCGCCTTGCAGATCGGTGCCCACTTGTTCAGCCGTCGTGCCGCACACAACGCCCCGCCCCGGTCGCGCTGTCACCCACGCACGACGTCGCATGCCCGGTTGTGCTCAATGGCGAGGGAAACACGGCCGAAGCCCAACAGCCCGCTCCGGCACAGTCGTAGAGAGGTACCTATATGAAATCCATCGTTCAAGCCAAAGCAAGCCGACGCCAATTCCTTGGCGGCGCCCTTTCCCTCGGGGCTGCTTCAGTGCTCACCGCCTGTGGCGTCGACAGCACGAGTGGTGGTGGCAGCGGCTCGAAAGCCGCGTCCCAGATCATCACTGCCTGGCCGGCCGACGTCACGACGCTGGATCCGGTGCTCGGCGTGAGCAGCCCGGACTGGGAGGTGGCCTTCAACATCTACGAGCGACTGGTGTCCCCGAAGTTCATAGCCGACGGCAACGGGGCCCTGGTGTGGGACGGGCTGGAACTGCAACCCCAACTCGCAGACTTCACCCTGGACAAGGACACGGTGACCTTCAAGATTCGCCAAGGGGCCAAGTTCTACCCAACTGGCAACCCTGTTACAGCCGATGACGTCATCTTCACCATTCAGCGTATCTTCGATCTCGGAGCGAATAGCGGAAACGTCAGCGGGATCCAGAAGATGGAGCAGATCAAGAAGGTCGACGACCAGACCATCACCATCAACATGCTCGGCTTCGACGGCCAGCCGATCACGGCGGACCTGTTCACCATCACGGTCTTCCGGGAACCGGAATACGGAATCGTTGACTCGGTAGAAGTCAAGAAGCATGCCACGAGCAGCGACCCCACCGGGTCGAACTGGCTGAAGAACAACCCCGCAGGGACCGGACCGTACTACATCAAGAGCCGGACGCCTGGCCAGTCGATCCAGCTCGAGGCCGTTCCGGGCTACTCGCCCGCGCCGGCTTACAAGAGCGCGACCATCCAGATCATCGGCGCCGGCAGCGTCCTGGCACTGCTGAAGGGCGGCTCGGTCAACCTGGCCGTCTATGGACTGACCCAGAACGACGTCAACAGCCTGTCCGGTGACAAGTCCGTGTCCGTCATCTACGCGAAGGCCCCCGAGTTCACGCTGCTGGAGCTCGGAACCAACGGGGGACCGTTCGCGGACCAGACCGTCCGCCAGGCAGTCGGCTATACCTTGCCGTACGACGAGATCATCAATGAGGTCTACTACGGCCACGCCGCCAAGATGGAGTCGTACGTCACGACGGATGCGGCTGGTTACACGCCGGCCTGGTCGCAGTACACCACCGACATCAGCAAGGCCAAGGCACTGATGAGTCAGGCCGGGAACCCCAAGGTGTCGGTCCCGCTGCACTACATAAACTCCGACCCGCAGATGCAGGACGTCGCGACCCTGATCAAGTCGAGCGCGTCCCAGGCGGGCATCGAGTTCGTCCTCACCCCAGAGCTACCCGCGGCGTTCCAGGCGCTCATCACGAACCGGGCGACCAAGGGCGAGGGATCACCGGACGCGCTCCTCATCAAGTGGGGGTCCTGGATCGATGACGCAGCCTTGCCGGTGCTGTACTACTCCACGAAGGGCGGCGACGGCGTGAACAACTACCCCATGTGGAGCACGCCGCAACTCGACAAGATCTCGGATGACGAAACCTTCGCTGCGCCCGGGGCTGCGCGCGACGCGGCCTACAAGCAGGCACAGGAGATCGCCGCCGACGGAGCAGCGCTGTTCCCGATCACCCAGGCCAGCCGCATCGCGGTTCTGGGCAGCGGCATGACCGATGTCTCCTTCAGCCCGGAGCTGGCGCTGCGGTACTGGACCATCAAGCCGTCGACATGACGTCCGCTGTGGTGCGAATGGAGGCGTTCTGCCCGCACCACAGCGGGTCGGTCAACTCAGAAGAAGAAATGCACGCGAAGTCCCAGGACTCGGTCTTCGTTCCTGAGGACTACGAGCGCTTGCGGGACTGCTGCCTGGACAACGTCATGGGCCACCCAAGAACGATCCGGTCCCCCTGATGGCCGCGTGATCTGCTCCGAACATTCCGGACAGCGGATTTGTAGTTAATTCACGCTGCGGACTGCCGTTCCAGGTACTCGTTCCGGACTTGCTGCGGGGTGCGGTACTGAAGTCCGGAGTGCCTGCGCTTTGAATTGTACCAAAATTCTATGTACCTCACAACATCGCGGCGCGCATGTTCGCGGGTCGGATACTGGGTGCGGTGGACGCGTTCGTTCTTCAGCGCGGCAAGGAACGATCCGGCCATCGCGTTATCATAGCAGATTCCGGTACGCCCGACGGAATGCCAGATGTTGTATTTCTTCAGCGTTTCCGCGAACTGCCGAGACGTGTAGTTACTGCCGCGATCGCTATTAAACCGAATTCGGTTTAATAGCGATTATGCCGAGGTTGATGTTAAGCCGGAGAACCTGCGAATGGCCTGCTGAGGTCGTGCCTGCTGGCAGGTTCCCGGCTTAACGTTTCGGAGTTACCGTCCGTCGTATCCCCTGCGTCTGTGGAAGGAGACGACGATGGATACGACGGTGACAGGGATCGGCTCGGTGGTGGTCGCGGAATTGCGGGCAGCGGGCTATCTGGAATCGACGATCGGCCAGTACGCGAGAACG
>Ga0187808_10000095_pt1 | contig 19704 bp, 17 predicted proteins | sample NC_wetland_sal_i_5_FD_132427 | JGI IMG/M metagenome (GOLD analysis project Ga0187808, IMG submission 132427) | Wetland sediment microbial communities from Neuse River Estuary, North Carolina, USA - ASW_3 | ecosystem: Environmental > Aquatic > Freshwater > Wetlands > Sediment | place: USA: North...
CCACTGATCTGATCGATCTTGCAAAAGGTCCGAATTGGGTTTTAGCGAAAACACGGGAGATTTAGCGATTCTTATCGAGAATTAGCCCTTTTTCAGGAGTTGTCAGTCGTCAGTTGTCAGTTTAGGGCTGCGGCTGGCGGGTACACTGCCTTATGTGAATGCGCCTGGGCGGGGCACCGGCCAACGTCGGGTGTGGCACACATCGCCTGGGTCGCCGCGGCACGTTCGAAAAAGCGAGCTTGCGATAGTTCGCCCCACTCACTAGTGTCATGTAGCGTAAGTTTGTCGATGAAGTCAGCCAGTCGGGGGCTTTGCTTCCCAGCCCCGTCAGGGGCGGAAGATTGCAGCCCAGGGGCGCAAGCCCTGGGACGGACTTAATGGCGGGGTTCAAACCCCGCCCTTCCGGTCGCCCGACTCAAAACGGCAGAGCGTGGTGAGAGACCCGGGCTCGCGCTGCGGGTTCTCACCGCGCCGCCAAAACCACCGCGCAGCAAGGCGCGGGCGTCAAAAGCGGGGGTCTGCACTACCCGCTCTCATCCGTTGGGGCTTGTGATGAGATCCTCGATTTGGACTTGCAGAGCCTTTGCCAGCCTCGCCAGCGCCACCACGCTGCCAGGCTTCCGGCCCGTCTCGATTTCGGCAAGGTACCCGGCGCTCACGCCTGCTGCTGCGGCAAGTTCCCTCTGAGAGCGTCCGCGCTTTTCCCGCCAGACCTTGACAGGGCTCTCCCCATCCAGCAAGCGGCGTGCTTCTCCGGCGGTAAGGTAATTGCGGCGGGCCGCCTGCACGCCCTTCGCCCCCTCACGCCTGCGCCGCTCGACCACGGCCGCGCGGTCGAGCGCGTCTTCCAGTTCGCTCAGGAGCTGCGTCCAATCGCCCCGACTGACGGTCACGGTATCCGGTGTTTCGCTCAGAATCCTTACGCCGTTCATCGGTACACCTCCCGGCGATGCGCCACCCTGTCGACAATCACATCACCTTCCTCAATCGAGAACACAGCCCGCCAGTTGCCCTGGCGCACCCGGAACACACCCTGTTCGCCCACCAGCGGAACCACATTGGGGTGGGGCTTTTCCGGGGCATCGGCGATGTTCTCGAGCCGATCCAGCAACCTTCGCGCATCAGCTTTCGGCATCGCGGCGAGCTGCTTGAACACGGTCGGCGGAATGAGCAGCGCCATAATTCATGCTCGCTCATAGCGAGCATACCCGTCAAGCAAAATCTTCGGTCATAACCGGCCGTCGAAGGGCAAAAGCGATCAGCGCGAGTCGCATTCTGGGTGGTGGTCGTGTAATATGGCCGGGGCACGGATGGGCGCGAATTTGAAAAAAGCCGCAGCGTCGTTGGAATACGAGACTCCGCGCTACCCACACGAGGTGTCCGCCATGAAACTCTCATCCTTTCTTAAACCCGCGATCGCTATTCTTCTGCTCACTCAATTTGCCTTGGCTCGCGGCCGCCAGGTCGCTCCGCCCACGACCGGCGATTCCTTCTATCCCGTGGCTGTGTGGTACGGGGGCGGAAAGGCGCGCGCTCCTATGCTCGAGCGCGTGGACGCGGGCAGCGCTGAGCGTTGGGGAAAAGATTTGGACCAGATCAAGGCCGTCGGATTCAACACCGTGAAGTGCTGGGTGGACTGGGCGACGGCGGAGCCCAAGCCGGGCGAGTTCGACTTCCAGAACTTGGATCTCCTGATGCGCCTCGCGCAGGAGCGCGGTTTGCGTGTGGTGGTGCAGATCTATCTCGATTCCGCTCCCGACTGGGTGGGCGAGAAATATCCCGATGGCCGCTTCGTGGACCGGAGCGGGGCGGTGATTACGTCTGAAGCCGCTCCCGGCTACTGCATCGATCATGCGGGCGTGCGGGGTGAGATCGTCAAGTTTCTGGAAGCTCTCTCGGGCGAAGCCAACAGATTTTCCGCGCTCTATGGCTGGGACGTTTGGAGCGAGCCGCACGTGATTAATTGGGCTGAATTTCCTTATCTCACCAATCCCGAATTCTGCTTCTGCCCCTCGAGCCAGGCGCGCTTCCGGGAATGGTTGAAGAAGAAATACGGCACGCTCGCGGCGCTGAATGCCGCCTGGTACCGCCGCTTCGAGCGCTGGGAGCAGGTGGAGCCGCCGCGCGCCTCGACGATTCTTTCTTACACGGATTATCTCGACTGGCGCGCCTTCATTGACGACAAGCTGGCGGGCGATCTGCGCACGCGCGTCGAGGCCATCCGCAGCCAGGACCGCGCGCACGCCATCACCAGCCACGCGGCGGGCCCGGCGCTCTTCACGTCGCCCACTGACGGCTTCGGCGAGCCGGATGATTTCAAGATGTCGGAGAGCGCGGACTTCTTTGGGACCTCGCTCTATCCAAAGCACGCCGAGTCCACGCGTCCCTGGTCTTACCAGATGCTGGCCGCAGGGCTCGACTTCACGCGCTCGGCCGGGCACAGCTCGGGCAAGGGCTTCTGGATCGGCGAACTTCAGGCCGGCCAGGGTGTGACGGGCATGCGCATTGCGGAGCCTGTGGACTCGCACGATGAAGAGTTCTGGATGTGGAAAGTGCTCTCGCACGGCGCGCGGGAAATTGCGGTTTACGCGTGGTACCCGATGAGCTCCGGTTACGAATCCAACGGCTACGGCCTGATCAACCTGGACGGCACGCTGACGCCCCGCGCGCGCGCGGCCGGCAAAGTCGCGCAGCAGATTGCGCAGAACGGTGGCGACCTGCTGGCCAGCGAGCCCTCTCGCGCCCAGGTTGCGGTCCTCTTCAATCGGCTTTCCTACATGGTGGGAGGGTCGGAACCTTCGCTCTCCAAGCTGGGCAATGCCACGCGCGATTCGCTCGAAGGTGTGCACCGGGCCTTCTTCGAGGAGCAAATCCCCGTGGACTTCGTTCATCCCATGGACGTGGTGCACCATAAGCTCAGCCAATACAAGATTCTGTTTCTTCCGTTCCCGGTGATGCTCTCGAAGGATGTTGCGGAAGGAGTGGCGCGCTTCATCCAGAACGGCGGGAGCGTGGTGGCGGAGGCACGCCTGGCGTGGAACGACGAGCGTGGATTTTCCAGCGACGAGGTGCCGGGAATGGGCTTGGCTGAGGTTTTCGGGGCGCGCGAAAAAGTGATCCGACCGGTCGAGAAGCCGGAAGTTATCTTGGAGGCCAACGCCGGACTGCCCGGCTGCGCGCCCGGCACGCGCGCTGCTGCGACAGCGTTCGAGGAGGAATTGGAGCCTTTGCCCGGCGCGCGCGTACTGGCGCGCTTCGCGGATGGAGCGCCAGCCATTGTCGAGAACAGCTATGGGAAAGGGAAGGCGATTCTGGTCGGATCGTTCCTGGCCATGGCCTTCCAGCGCCAGCACGACGCGGCGACCAAACAAGTGTTGCTGGGCGTTGCGCGCGCCGCGGGCGTGGCGCCGGAGGTCACGGTCTCGGGCGATAACATTTCGCAATTGGAGGTCCGGCGACTCGAGGGAAACGGTGTACAATTCCTCTTCGCCTTTAACCACTCGGATCATGCTGCCGACGCAAAAATCGCGATCCGCGTCCCATGGACAGTGGGCGAGGCTCGCGGTCTGAATACCCAGGAGAAGGTGGTGTTCACTCAGTCTGAGCGAGGGCTGGTGCTCAACGCCCCGCTGCCGGCGGGTGGGATTTGGGTGGTTCGATTTGAACGAAAGTTGTAGGGGGACGGCTTGCCGTCCCCTGATGGCAGTGCCGCCTATTGCCCAGCCAGGGGAGGGTAAGCTCTCACCCTACTTCGCGGGGTGTTCTTGTGAAGCGAGAGTTCTTCCTCTCTGTGTTCACTGTGGCCAAGCAAAAACTCAACACGGAGGCCACGGAGACCCTCAGTGTCCTCCGTGTTGGGTCTTTCGAGACACTGAGGACACGGAGAGGTTGGCCTTAGTGGCCACCGAGTTGCGGCGAGCGGTGGCGCTTGAACGAGCCTTTTCTGGAACGTGTACCATGAGCACCGATCTTGTTCTCGGCCTAGACCTGGGCGGAACCAAAATCGCTGCCGGGGTCGTCAATTCGCAGGGGGCGCTCTTCTCAAGCGTGCGGGTGCCGACTCCCGCCCAAGGGGTGAAAAAAGATTTGGCTGCGCTGTTCGACACGGCACACGCGGCGGTGAGCGCGGCGAAGATTGCGCGGGGAAGCATTCGGGCAGTTGGGGTGGGAGTGCCCGGGGCCTTTGACCCTCACGCTGAAACCGTCTGGGCGCCAAACCTGCCGGGATGGTCGAAGGTTCGCTTGAGGCATCTTCTGGAAGGTGCCTTGCGGCTTCCCGTTTTCGTTGAGAGTGACCGCAATGTGCAAGCGTTAGCCGAAGCGTGGCTGGGATTAGGGGCACAAAACGAAGTACGGAACTTGGTTTTTCTTACGGTAGGAACCGGCATTGGCGCCGGATTGATCTCGGAAGGAAGACTGATTCGGGGCGCCCATGGCGTCGCCGGCGCGGCGGGCTGGATGGTGATTGACCGCAGGTGGAAACCGGAATACCGCCGTCTGGGTTGCTTCGAAGCGTTGGCCGCCGGTCCGGCGGTGGCCAAGCTGGCTAAGCTGCTTTGGAAACAAAACCGAACAGCCGAAGTCGTAGCTGCGGCGGCGCGCGCCGGTGACAAAGACGCCCGCAGAGTGTTGGAAGAGGTTGGCACAAATCTCGGATTGGGCGTGGCCAATATTGTGAGCCTGCTTAACCCCGAGGTCGTCGTGTTGGGCGGCGGTTTGGCCAGTATCGGAAACCTGCTTCTTGCGCCACTCCGAAAGGCTGTGCGCCAATGGGGCCAGCCGCTTGCCAGAAGGCAGGTTCGCATCGTGATATCCCGTCTGGGAGAGGAGGCTGGGATTCTAGGCGCAGCCCGTTACGCATTACTTCGGTGCGCTGAAGAATGACAGGACAGAGGGGTTTTTCAGCAGCCCAAAATGAATGGAGGAAACAGGATAATGTCAGCCGAAACGTACTTCGCAGAAGCGCAAAAGGTGTACGACCGGATTCGTTCCACTCAAATCGGAAACATCCGGAAGGCCGCAGAGTTTTGCGCGGACTCGATTTCGCAAGGAGGATTGGTGCATCTGTTTGGCAGCGGGCACTCCGTGATCCCGGTGATGGATACCTTCCCACGCTACGGCAGCTTTGCCGGCTTCCATCCTTTGATGGACGCGCGGCTGATGTGGACGCAGGTGCTCGGCTCCGGGGGCGTCCGAGAACTGCTGAAGCTCGAGCGGACCGAAGGGTACGTCTCCACCTTCCTCTCCAATTTCAAGTTTGAGCCGAAAGACACTATGGTGATCTACTCGCACGGCGGCCTGAACGCAGCAGGAATCGACGTGGCCCTGCATGCCAAAACGCTGGGGCTGAAGGTGGTCGCCGTTACCTCGCTCGAAAACGCTCGAATTACAAAAGCCACCCACTCGAGCGGCAAGAAATTGGCCGACCTGGGCGACGTGGTGATTGACAACTGCTGCCCGCCGCGGGATTCCCTCGTCGATGTCGCCGGTATCCCTGTCGCTGCCAGCTCCACCATGGCGGTGATTGTCATTTCCATGGCTCTTACTGCGGAGATAGCGGCTGAGCTTGCAAAGCGAGGCGTAAGCTTTCGAGCATTTGTTTCTCCCAACGTTACGAGCGTCGGCCCGGAGAATAACCGGCAGGTGTTTGACGATTACATTACCAGGCTTGCGCCGCGGATGAGATGAACCCGAGCGGCCGGTGTCATTCCGAGCGCAGCGAGGAATCTCGCTCTGTTTGACGTGGATCAGGCTGCGCGCGGGCAGGGATCGGAGCGAGATTCCTCGCTGCGCTCGGAATGACATTCGTACCCTTGGATGAGGACTGATCCATGTTGAGTTGGGCCGGGGTTGTTCTGGCGGGGCTGTTAAATGGCAGTTTCGCGGTCCCCTTGAAGACCACCCGCGTCTGGAGGTTCAACCATATCTGGACCCTCCATTCGCTCCTGGCCATGGGTGTGATCCCATGGATCGTGGTGATGGTGGCGGTGCCGCGCTGGAGCGATCTCCTGACCCGCGTCCCATTGCGGGGATGGGCAATCTTGATCGTGTGGGGGGTGCTGTTTGGCATTGCCTCCTTGCTATACGGCATTGCCGTGGACCTGCTAGGAATTGCCCTGGGCTTTGCCATCCAACTGGGCCTCTCCATCGTGCTGGGCGCGTTGCTACCCTTGTTGTGGGCCGGAGCATTTGAACTGCGGTCCCGAGGAGATTGGTTTTTCGTGCTGGGGCTCGCGTTGATGGTGGTGGGAGTCATAATGTGCGCTCAGGCAGGAGGGAGCAAAGGAGATTCAGACGGCGCCTCCAGCGCAAAGCGGTTCCGCCTGGGATTGATGATCGCCATTGTAGGGGGCATTTTAGCGCCTACGCTCAATTTCGGAATTCAATATGGAACCGCCCTCCTCAGTAAAGGGGTCGAGACACAGTGGAAGCAGGGCTTTCCGGCCGAAATCTATCTTGCCTGGGCGGTATTTCTCTCTTCTGCGGCGGTGGTGCAGGCAGGATATTGCTTCGCGCGCGTCGTTCGTGAACGTTCGACAAGAGTCTTCGGTGCGGGGATGCTCACTCGTGACGCTCTCCAGGTGCCCGCCATGAGTTTGCTGTGGATCTCGAGCGTATTCCTTTACGGCCGCGGCGCCTACGGCCTGGGTCCGCTTGGGAACAGCTTCGGTTGGCCGGTTTTTGTTGCGCTGATCATACTGACTTCCAATGCCTGGGGAGTCTTGTTAGCGGAATGGAGACAAGCTACGATGGCCGCGTTCTACCGGATGCTGGCCGGGAGCGTTGTACTTATAGCCGCCGCATTTCTCATTGGACAGAGCAAGCGGGGGTAGTGAAGGATTTCACCACAGAGCACGCGGAGAGCACAGAGCCAAATCCCAGATTTCAGATTCAAGATTTCAGATCATCTCGGATTTCAACTTGAAAAAATCCCGCTGCGCGGTCCCGCCCCCTACAGCTTACTGGCCACCTGCCGACTGCCTACTCCCCACCTGCCTACCTGCCCATCTGCCTACTGCCTACTTCCCCCTGCTGTACACCCTGAACGCATCGAGGACTGCCTCCGCGGCGCTCTTATTCACGATTTTGATCGTATGTCGGCCGTCCGATAATCCCTCGATTCTGAACACTACTACACGCGAAAGGCGTGGAAAGTTCTCGAGGTGGAGGTTCACATTTTGTTTAAGCGCCCGTGATGTGGGTGTCGCTGTGCGAATTGATGAATTTCCATTTTTCCGCATTTAATCCTTCTCCGCCCGCATAATATGTCCAATCGGAAGCGTCCAAGCCCTTGAGTTTCGCACGCTCGACTCGTCCCAGGATGAAATCGTCTCCGTCATTCCAAAATCGCTTCATTCTGCCATCGGGTTGGCGTGTCTTAGCGCCTAGCCGGGAGCTATAATGGAAGTCCCGATTCTTATGATCCACGAGGGACCGCCAGCGCGTACCGGCGAGCCGGGCCAGGGGCGAGGGCGCGTCAAGTAAAGAGTGAGAATTCCACACTGCAAACCGCGGCTGTTCGAGCACTGTGCAGAACTGCGGCTCGCGCTAGCGCTCCCCTCGCGGCTCGCAGCCTGGGCGGTTGGGGCCGTCGACGGGCCGAGTAGCGCGCGGGGGATCGGCATGATTCCGGAGCGGGTGGCACCTGGGCGGAGAACCCGGTCGAAGAGCTTCGGTTTGGCGCGCCCGCCAGGGCGCCGGTCCCGGCCGCCAACTCACCGACCGGGTGCCACATCAGCCACCAAGGTCAGGAAGACTGCCCAGGCCCCGCCCTCTGGGGACCAGCGGGCCGCCTTCCTGCCGGATCGCGCCCAGACACTCCTCCTCACCGGCCTCGTGGCCTGCGCCACCCTGCCTTATCTCAACATTCTTTTCAATGGTTTTGTCTATGACGACGACACCCAGTTGGTGAAGAATCCGTACGCGCGGAGCCTCCAGTACTTGAAGGAGATTTTCACCACCAACGTCTGGTCTTTCAAGCAGGTGAGTTCCGTCACCAATTACTATCGACCGATGATGACGCTTGGATACCTTGCCTGCTATAAGCTGTTCGGCATGCGGGCTTATGGCTTCCATCTGGTCAGCCTTTTGCTGCACGTGCTCGTGGTCTGCCTCGTCTTTGTGCTCGCCGAGCGTCTGACCGGGGACCGCGTAGGGGCCTTTGTGGCCGGCGCCTTGTTCGCTCTGCATCCGATTCACACCGAGTCGGTGGACTGGATTGCGGCGGTAACGGACCTCGAGCTCACCCTCTTCTATCTGCTCGCCTTTGGGATCTTCCTGGCGCTGGCGAGGCCGGGGGGCCGGCGGTCGGAGCCCATGCTGGCTGCCCTGGGCGCCACCTTCCTTCTTGCCCTGATTTCAAAGGAGCAGGCAATGACTCTGCCGGCCCTCGCCACTGTCTATGAGCACTTTTACCGGGAGGATCGTTCCGAAACAAGTATCCCCCAGAAGCTGGCCCGTTACGGGCTGCTATGGCTCGTTGGCGTGGCTTACCTAGTCGTCCGCATCCACTTGTTCGGAGCGCTGGTGCCAGCCAAGAATTTGCCCGAGCTTACCCCGGAACAGATTCTGCTTGGTGCCGTCGCACTGGTCGGCCAGTACGTCTGGAAACTCATCTGGCCGGTGCGGCTTTGCGGATTCTACGTCTTCCACCCAAGTACCAGCCTGTTCGATCCTTACGTTCTTGCCGGCGTGGTAGTCCTCCTCGCGATCGCTGCCCTTTTCTTCATCTGCTGGCGCAGCCGCGAACGAAACGTCCGCTTCGCTTCCTTCGCAATCTTGTGGTTCCTTGCCACGCTGGCTCCCGTCCTCAACGCCCACTGGGTCGGGGCCAACGTTTTCACGGAACGCTACCTCTATTTGCCTTCCGTCGGCGTGGCGTGGCTCGTCGGTCTGGTCGCAGCAAGGTTGTGGTCCCGCGCCGGGCCGCGGGCTGCGCAACGTCGGGCCTTGGTAGTCGCCGGTATAGTGGTGGGCGTCCTATTCGCTGCCCGTATCGTCATCCGTAACCGCGACTGGAAGGATGACATCGTCTTCTACAGCCGGACTCTCGATTTCTCACCGGACGCCTTCATCATCCTAAACAACCTAGGCACTGTTTACTGGGACCAGGGTGCGGTAGACAATGCTGAGAGCGCGTGGAAACGCTCGCTCGCTGCTGATCCTTCCAATGCCACCGTGCTCAATAATCTGGGCATGGTGGCAGGCAAGAAAAAGCAATATGACGAAGCAGTCAAATTCTTCCAGCGCGCGATGGAGCTGAGGCCGAACTCAGCAGATCCGCATCTCAACCTGGGCAGGGTCTACAGGGTTATGGGACTCGCGGGCCCGGCCGAGCTCCAGCTTCGGCAAGCGCTCGCAATTTCACCATTCGATTCCCGCATTCGCAATGAGCTCGGGCAGCTTCTCGTGCCGGAGGGCCGCACGGACGAGGCCGAAGATCAGTTCCGCGCCTCCATCCGTTTTGAGCCGAATGCCCTCGCCTACGACTTTCTCGGCATGCTTGATATTCGTCGGGGGGCTATGCAGGAGGCGGAGCGCGACTTTCGGGCCGCCCTCAGCCTGGATGAGTTGGATAGCAACGCCCACTTCGGACTGGGCTACATTTACAAGGCCGCAGGCCGCCAGGCTGAGGCTCTGAATCAATACCAGGCCGGGCTAGTGAAGGATCCAACCAACCCCCAGGGGCTGGCTGCCGTCGAGAAACTGCGGCAGCAGAGCGCTGGCACCGCACCCTAACCTTCGCCAAGTCCGCCGTCACGACCGTCCACGGTTTAGAGTGAGGCTTTATTGACGATGGCTGATCTTGTATTCTACGGGTGACCGGCCTTTCGATGGCCCTCTCGAGCTTTCGGCAACGGTAGGCGATGTGGAGGAAGAAAAACGGAATGGCCTCGAGGGTCGCCGCAAACTTTTTTCCAGTTTATTGCGTCATAGGGAGTGGAATTGGCATTGGAGACTTCTGATCGTCCGGACGCGGCACTGGTCCGAGACGCGAGGGACGGGCTACCGGAAGCGTTCAATGTGCTCGTACGGCGTTGGGAACGCAAGATCTACAGCTTTCTGGTATACCTGACTGGGAGGCCGGAAGATGCCTACGACATGTGCCAGGAGGTCTTTCTTTCCGGTTATCGTCATTTGGGCCAACTGAAGGACCCGCAAAAGTTCCCCCAATGGCTGTTTCGGATTGCGCGCAACACGGCTCGCTCGCACGCCCGGACCGCGCACGAAGAAGAAAGTAGCCTCGATGGTCTCGATCCGGCGGTAAATCCTTCCAGGGTGAGAATAGGTGAGACGGGACAGTGGGAAAGAGGCGAGATGAAAATCCTGGTGGAAAAAGCGCTCGCGGGACTGACCCTCGAGCAGCGGGAAGCGATAGTGCTGAAGTTCTACCAGGGTTTCAAGCTGGAGGAGATTGCAGAAATCCAGGGTTGTCCGGTGAGCACGGCCAAGACTCGCGTGTATTCCGGCTTTGAACGACTGAGGAAATTCATCGAAGGTTAATAGCGCAGGGTTGGGCCTTGCCCTACGCTAGTTAGTGAACGACCTGGCACGTAGGGGGGCAAGCGGTTCCCCTATGATAACGGCCCGTGAGTGATCCAACGTGCCGGGGGCGCCATCCTCTCCAGGCGGGAGGGGGTTACTCGTCGCGCGAAGTGACGTTCTTTCCTCTCCTTGCCCTCTCCCGCGCGGAGAGGGTGGCGCGCTACACTCGGTAGTCAGGATAAGAGCAAGCGAAACAACCAACAAATTGCAATACTCCACACTCAGAAGGACGAAACTCAGGAAGCGTGAAGTCGAGAATTGGCGCTCCAAGTCCGCAGCTTCAGATTTTGACTTTCTGAATGCTGGAGGGCGGATCGTAAGTCCTGAATCCTGAATCCTGTTTTTCTGACTCCTGCGAAGAAGAGGTGAAAGTCATGGGATGCCGTGAATGGGGAACCGAGCTGACCGATTGGGCGCTGGATGAATTGTCGCCAGAAAAGGTGCGAGAGGTCGAGGAGCACATCAAGCAGTGCGGGGAGTGTGCGCGCTCGGCCCAGCGCTTGCTCACAGTGCGGCAGGCGTTGACGAGCAGTTTGATCGATCGCGAGATGCCCGCCCACTTGGTTCTTGTGGGAGAGAAGCCTCAGAGCCGATTTGCGGGCTTATGGGCAGCCCTCCTGCGCACTGCGGCCCTTTCGGCGGCTGCGGCGGCGATCTTTCTAGGCGTCGTGTCGGCCGGTTTCCGGCACGGGCCAAGCTGGCTGCTCCCGAGCACCGCGCGGGAGGAGCCAGCGTTGACTCGGACAGAACTCCAAGCTCTGGTCTCCCGGGCGGTCGCTGCGCAGGTAGCTTTGCAGAGCAAAGACATCCAGGCTGCCACCAGTGCTCAGGTGGAGAGCCTGCGTCAGGAGCAGATGGGAAACTGGGCGCGCTTCGCACAGCAATTGCAGTTTTTGGAGTTAGCCCAGAATTCAGAGTGGAAGGAAACACAGCGGCAGAAAGAGATCATTAGCTTGGTTGCCCACAATCGCTAGCTACCCACCAACTCACTCGCGGAGCCCTCGAGGAGGTAACTCGAATGCATTTCATGCCAGGAAGGTCGGGCAGGGCTGTCCTGATTGCCCTCGCCTGTTGGTTTTTGCCGCTGCGGTGTGTCCTTGCTCAATCGCCCACGCAGAACTTCAATGCACTAAAGGGCGAAATGAAGGTCTTCGAAGCGATCATTGATGGAACAATGGGCCAGACGTTCGCCCCGCCCTTCGGGCTGCTCGAGAAGACTCAGGGAACTTATTTGCCGGGTTTCGGACTGGCCTTCAGCTTGGAAGTCAATCTCTATCCTTTGCGCGTTCCCAATCCGTTCAATATGGCTCCCTTGAGCAAGGCGGAAATCGAGAAGGCGCAAAAGGTGAAGCGGGAGCGAATCGCCATCGTGAAAGAGACGATTCCCCGCTTGTTGGCCGACCATGCGATGAGCTTGCGGAATTTGAACTCGGACGATTGCGTTGCTGTAGTCGTGCACCTTTTTGGAGTGGAGCCCGGAGATACCCAGTTTCCCGACCAACTGGTCATCGAAACTCGGAAGACGGAGTTGGATCAGTATTGGGAAAGAAAGATTTCCTATCAAGATCTGGTCGCCAAAATGAAGATTTTGGAGATTTGAGAACTTCGCCATGACTTCCGTTACGGTCAGCCACAAATTGCTGGGACAATTGCTAGTGGAGCGTGGCCTGTTGCCGGAAGACGACCTGCAAAGGGCGCTCTCGTTGCAGCGGGAACGCAAGGGGCGCTTGGGCAAGATCCTTTTGGACCTGGGCTATGTTTCGCAGCAGGACTTACAGAGTGTTTTGTCCGAGCAACTCGGTATCCCGCGCGTTGACCCGGCCGAACTCCAGGAAGTCCCTGTGGAGGCGGCCACCTTACCTGCCAGTTTCTTGCGCCAGTCTCTTCTCTATCCCTACCGAGTTGATGACGGCACAGTATTCGTCGCCATGGCCGATCCACTCGACAGCGACAACATTCGCGCGATCGAACAGTTGCTGGGCCGAAAAGTGGAAGTGCGACTGGCAAGCGAAGCCTCCATACTGAAGGCCCTGGATGTCTGGCTCGGCGCGGAACAAACTGAAGAGGGCATGGTAGCTTCGGACTCCGACGAGTCACCTCGAGTCACCGAAGCGGAGGCAGCCGACATTGACCAACTGCGGGACCTGGCTTCGGAGGCGCCGGTGATCCGCTGGGTGAACCAGTTGGTGGCGCGCGCCCTGGAGCGCCGCTCCAGCGACATCCACTTCGAGCCTTTCGAGAAGCAGTTCCGAGTGCGGTACCGAATCGATGGAGTGCTGTACGAAGTGCCGGCGCCGCCGCGCGAGATGCAAGCGGCGGTTACTTCCAGGATCAAGCTCATGGCGAAGCTCAACATCGCCGAGCAGCGCCTGCCCCAGGACGGCAGGATTCCTTTGCGGGTTTTGGGCCGCGAAATCGACCTGCGCGTCTCGACGCTGCCCACACTTTACGGCGAGAGCGTGGTGATGCGTCTTCTGGACCGCAGCGCCACCGATCGCTATTCTCTGGCGACTTTGGGATTCCCGGAAGCCCTGCTGCGGAAGATGGAGTACTACCTCGACCTTCCCCACGGGCTGTTCCTAGTGACGGGTCCCACGGGCAGCGGGAAGTCCACCACGCTTTATGGATCGCTGCGGCGGCTGAATACCCCGGACGTGAAGATCATCACGGTGGAGGACCCGGTGGAGTACCAGTTGCCGGGGGTCAACCAGATTCACGTGAATCCGCAGATTGGGCTGACCTTTGCGGCGGGGCTGCGGCACATCGTTCGGCAGGATCCGGACATTATTATGATCGGTGAAATTCGGGACCTCGAGACGGCCGAAATCGCCATGCGCGCAGCGCTTACCGGCCACCTGGTTTTCAGCACCTTGCACACTAACGACGCTCCCAGTGCGGTCACGCGCCTGACCGATATGGGGGTCGAACACTACTTGGTTTCGTCTTCGCTGGTCGCCGTGCTCGCGCAACGGTTGGTGCGCGTGTTGTGTCCGCAATGCAGGAAACCGTACCAGCAGGATGGCGACGAGTTGCGAAAACAAGGCTGGGAGGCTGCGAGCAGCCCTTTGACGCTCTACAAGGCAGGAGGGTGCGTACATTGCGGCCAGACCGGTTTCCTGGGGCGGGTGGGAATATTTGAGTTTATGGAAATGGATGAGGGAATACGTCGGGCCATCGTGGGGCGCGCCGACGCCAGTACTTTGCGGGCGGCGGCGCGGGAGCGTGGCATGCGCAGCTTGCGGGAGGACGGCTGGCTGAAGATTGCTTCGGGCCAGACAGCGCTCGAGGAGGTGCTGAGGGTGACGCAGGAAGTTTAGAAGTCGTCAGTAGTCCGCCCTCAGTAGTCCGTTGTTCGTGGTCCGCAGTCATAGTGGCCCCTGTCATTCCGAGCGCAGCGAGGAATCTTGCTCTGCCGCCGGGCAGATCGCGGAGAAAAGATCAGGGCAAGATTCCTTGCTGCGCTCGGAATGACAGGCGCTTCTTTCGAATTTCGACTTTCGAATTTCGGTTTTCGAGTTTCGATTTCCACTGGGTAGGCGCGATGCCGGAGTTTTCGTATAGGGCAGTAAAGAACAGCGGAGAGTTGGTGCAAGGGACGCTGCTCGCGGAGACCGAGTCGGCTCTTGTGGCGCAACTTCGCCGCATGGGATGCCTGCCCATCCACGTAAGCGCGAAAGACGGCGGTGTGGGCGTGCGTTGGTTACGGCTCACACGCCGAGGCCCGTCGACTCAGGACCGGCTGGTTTTCGCCCGGCAGCTTGCCACGCTCGTGCGGGCGGGCATTCCGCTCGATCGCAGCCTCTCCCTCTGCCGTGACTTGGCGGAAAAGCCCGCGCTCCGGGCCGTGATTGACGACACCCTCAGGGAATTGCGCGGTGGACAGTCGCTCGCCCACAGCCTGGCCGCCAACCAACGTTTTTTCCCGCCCCTTTATGTCGCCATGGTGCGCGCCGGCGAAGCCAGCGGCACGCTTCCGGCGGTTCTGGATCGCCTGGTGGAGTTTGAGGAGTTCAGCGCGGAGCTGCGCGGCTATTTGATTTCCGCTCTCATCTATCCCATGGTTTTGCTTGCCGTGGGAGGCGTGGCGATCGCTTTTCTGCTCGGGTTTGTGGTGCCGCGCTTCGCGCAGATTTTTGAAGAGGCTGGGAAGGAGCTGCCCTTGCCCACCCAAGTCCTGATGGACGTTTCCGAGGCCTTTCGCAATTACGGCTGGCTGGCGGCCTTAATCATCGTCGCAGCGGTGTTGCTGGTTGGCCGCTGGGTGCGGAGCGGGTCCGGCCGGCTGCGCTGGGACCAGTTGCGTCTGAGGGCACCCTTGCTGGGCGACGTCACCCTGAAACTCGAGATCGCCCGCTTTGCCAAGACCATGGGAACACTGTTGGCTCAGGCGGTCCCGATTATCTCGGCACTACGTCTTACGCGCGAGGTCTTGAGCAACCGCCGCGTGGCCAGTGCAGTCGAGCCGCTCATCCAGGGTGTCAAGCGGGGACAGGGGTTAGCCCGGCCCTTGGCCGAAACCGGTTTGTTTCCGGCACTCGCCGTGCAATTAATGACTCTGGGTGAGCAAACGGGAAAGCTGGACTCTATGCTGCTCGAACTGGCTGCGATTTACGACCGGGAGGTCCGCGTGGCCACGAAGCGTTTGGTGGCGCTTGTCGAGCCAGCCGTGATTCTGGCCATGGGCCTGGTTGTCGGAACGATTGTGATTTCCACTCTGCTGGCCATTGTCAGCATTAATGAGGTGCCTTTCTGATGAGCCGAACAAGAAAAGAGAGAAGGCATTTTTCAGGACAGAAATCTATGCAGGGTTTCACCTTGATCGAATTGATCGTGGTGATTCTCATCCTTGGGCTGCTTGCCGGGTTGGTGGTCCCACGCCTGTTCAAGCATGCGACCCAGGCCAAGATCACGGTGACGAAGGCGCAGATTGCCGCTTTCCAGACCGCGCTGGGGGCCTACAAACTGGATACGGGCACTTTCCCCAGCACGGATCAGGGCTTGCAAGCATTGCGGACGATGCCGGCTGGGGTTACGAATTGGAATGGTCCTTACCTGCCCAAGGACATTCCCTTGGATCCCTGGAATCGTCCTTATATTTACAAGTTCCCTGGCGAGCATGGTGATGAACCGGACATCATCAGTTATGGAGCCGACGGGCTGCCGGGTGGTGACGGAGAAAATGCGGATATCCTTAGCTGGAAATGAGGCGCATCACCGGCGATCGCAGGAAGCTGGTGTGACGCTGCTCGAGCTGGTAATCGTTCTGGCTATTCTGGGTCTGGCCGTGTCGCTGGTCGCTCCGCGTTTTGGCAACTGGAGCGAGGAATGGACGCTGAGGAGCGCGGCAGAGCGGGTTGCGCAAACCGTCCGTTATGCCCGGACACGCGCGCTTTTCGAGCAGACCTATTACGTGGTGGAAATCGAGCCGGCAGCGCATTGGGTCCAGGTTGTTAGTCCCACTACGGGATTTTTGCGAGGTTTTGCTCTTCCCCGGGGCGTGACGATAGATGACGGTGAGTCTCCTCTGCCTCCGGTCATACGAATCTTGCTCCCTCCGTCCGGGGTAGTGGAGGAAAAGAACCTTTGGTTGAGTGATCGGCGCAGAAGCAGATACTGGGTCCATGTGAGTTTTTTGCTCGGTGATTCGACCGTCGAGGCGGTTAAACAAGGATTACGCTAAGTGCAGAACATCCTCCAGCGTCCGCGCGAACCACTTGAGCCCCGTCGTGGTGGCGTATGGCCACACAGGGCTGTGCGAGAGGAGGCGGGAATCAGTCTCCTGGAAGTTCTGATGGCCGTTTCGCTCCTGGGAATCAGCTTCGTCACCATTTTCTCGGGTCTCTCGGCAGCGCTTCGTGCTACCGGCCGCCTGGATCTTTTCGACCGCGGCAACGAATTTGCCACCAAGAAGCTCAACGAGCTTTTTTTGGACCCCTCGCTGGAGGCCGGCCAACTGTTCTCCGGAGTCTCTCCTTCCGGCATCCAGTGGCAGGCCCGAACCGAGTTGGTTGACCAGCGACCGCTGCCCAGCTCCGATAAGCCGGCTCAACTGTTGCGAATCATCGTGCAAGTTTCCTGGCGCACGCGCTCTGGCCAGCAGAATCTGAATCTGGAGACGCTCAAGCTCTGTATTCCGCAGCCGCCACCCAGCCCATGAATCGGGAGATCGGGAGATCGGGTGAATGAAAGCGGAATCGGGAGATCGGGTGATCGGATGAACGAAGGCTGCATCGGAATCTGGAGATTGGTTGATCCGGAGATCGAGCTTGTCGATCAGGCAATCGGGCGAAGCAAACAGTTGTTCTCCCGATCTGCCGATCATCCGCTCACCCGATCGAACGCTCACCCGACCACCCGAGCACCCGAGCACCCGGTCACCCGATCACTCGATCTCCCGATCACCCGATTCCCCCATCAAGAAGGATTCACGCTTTTCGAGGTCCTGGTCAGCATGACGCTGACCGGGTTCTTGATGGTGGCTTTGCTGATTGGGCTGCGGGTGGCCAACCGGGCTTGGCAAACTGGAGAAGCGAGACTTCGCCTGGTGCATGCGGCGGCTGAAAGAAATGCTTTCCTCGTTAAGCAGATCGCGTCCCTGGTTCCTTATCAGGTGGCGTCGAGTGACCCTCAGTTGCCCGGAAGGTTGACGGTACTGCAATCGAGCGCCCTATGTCTACGATTTATCAGCTCGTACAGCAGCATTTATCGAGGCCACTCGGGGCTGGTGCTTGTCGAGTACGGCATCGTCCACGCTTCTCGTGGAAACATCGAGCTGGCGTTGCGCGAAACTCCGGTGGGAGAAGATGACGTCCTTTATCACAAGCTCGTTCGAAGTGTCACGACCGATCCTGAGACAGGAGTGCAGGTGATCAATTACCGGCCATTTTCAGTGGCCACGACGGACCTGCGGTTGATGACGGGTCTAAGCGCCGCCTGGTTTGAGTACCTGGATTTACACCCCAAGAAAGGCGCGGGACCGGTTTGGCGGGAGGATTGGCAGAGCAGTGATGAGGCGCCTTATCCGGACGCGATCCGGCTTCGCTGGGAACGCGCCGGCGAGTCAGGAGAAGAGCTTGTCCCCGTCCGCGCGAGGTGAGCGGGATTTCGATCGGGTGAAGCAAGGGAATCGGGTGATGGGATGAGCGGGAGAACGGGAGAACGAAAGCCGAATCGCCTGGAGATTGGTCAATCGGTAGGCCGGGCGAACGAAGGCGTTGTTCTGCCGATCGCCGAATCACCGGATCTCCCGATCTCCCGATCACATACCGCCGGCGTGGCCCTGCTGGCGGTGATGTCCGCCGTGAGCGTGATGCTTTTGGTGGCAGTGGCGTTTTCCAGTTCAGTCCAGATCGAAACGCGCTCAGCCATTTATCGCAAGGAGTCCGCTCAGGCCTATGCTCTGGCGGTGGGAGGAGTCCAAGCCGCCATTCTGGAGATTGCCTACCCGCCCGCCGAGGAGCAAAAAGATAAGCCCCGTCTTTGGACAAGTGGGCAGCGCTTAATGCGAGTGCCCTACGCGCACGGTGTTGGGCTGGTGGAGATAGTGAATGAGGCCGGCAAGCTCGACGTGAACCTTGCCGGGCCGGAACAACTAGCGCGTTTGTTTGAAGCACGGGGACTGGAAACGGCGCAGGCAGTCCATTTGGCGACAGCCATCGATCACTGGCGGAGCCCACCGGGGTCTGACAATGAGGAGTTCAAGGCTTTGGACGAATATTATCGTGACGCCGGCTATCGCGCCGCTCACCAGAGGTTCACTTCTGTGGAAGAAGCGCTGCGGGTTCGCGGGATGACGCGGGACATTTTCTACGGCACGGTGGGGTTCAGCCGGGAAAAGGGAATTCAATACAAATACGGAGTGGGTCAGGACCTAACGATCTATTCGAGATCTCCTCAAGTCAATGTGAATTATGCGACGGAGGAAGCGTTGCTGAGCGTGCCGGGGGTGAGCGAGACCTTGGCTGGGGCCATTGTTGAAGAGCGAATCAAAAAGCCCTTCCAGTCACTGGACGAAATGGCGCAACGTCTGGCTGTATCCGTGCCGGACAAGGCGCTGCCCTTCCTGGGCACTGGCACGTGCAAGACTTACAGCATCGTCTCAGTGGGAACGGTTAGTGGTTCCCGGGTTCGCCGAACCGTCAAAGCCATTGTCCAGGTTCAGCCACGGGGCGCGGCCCTGCATCGGATCGTTGCCTGGTACGATGACGCCACGGAATGAGTATGTTTACCAAACTCGTTGTAGGCATCGATGTTGGCGGCGGGGCGTGCCATCTTACCGCTCTCGGGCGCCGGTTGGGGCGCTTCATGCTTCTCGACGAATTACATCTCCCGGCGCCGCGGAATGAGGATGCGCCCGCCAAAGTGGCCGCCTTTATGGATCGCCATCGGCTCCGAGAAGCCCGTGTCGTGGCTTGCTTGCCGCGTGAAGAGGTCCTGGTTCGATTCCTGAACCTGCCGGCGGAAGCGGAGCCGCAGTTGGCGAAGGTCGTCGGCTATCAACTGGGCTCGCTTCACCCCTATAAGGACGATCAGGTCTATTGGGATTGTGCGGTGGTGGAGCGCGATCCGAAGACGAAACAAATTGGCGTCATGGTGGTGCTGGCGGAGAGGTCAAGGGTGAACCGCTGCAAGCAAGCGCTTCAAGAACTGGGCCTGCGGCTGAGCGGGCTGACGCTAGGGGCCTCGGCGTTGGCTGTCCTGCTGAAGCCCCTCCTGCCGCCGGCGGCATTGATCGTGTGTGGCCGGGGCACGGGGGTGGAACTGCTCTCCTTTCGCCAGGGGAGCCTGTGCGCAACACAAGAAATCCCTCTTGAACCGAGCGCGAGCGTCCACGAGCGGTTTGACCGGGAGTGGCATCGCGCCCTCGCGGCTTTACCCCTGTCCGACCCTGACGCGGTCCCCTGGTTTGTGTGCGGATCCGTGCCGCCCGCCTTTTCCGCCCTCCTCGAGGGAGCGTCACCTTTGCCGGCTCCCAAACTGAAGCTGAGCAAGCGCCCTTTGGCGGAACGCTTCGAGTGGCCCGCCTTGGCTGCGGCCATTGCGGGCATGATGCGGGGCGCGTCTTTCGTCAACCTACTTCCCCCGGAAGAGCGTTGGCAGGCGCACCCCGGTTTGCGTCTCCCAGTTTACGCCTTGGGCGCTACCGCGGGGCTTCTGGCG
>Ga0187808_10000096_pt1 | contig 19672 bp, 16 predicted proteins | sample NC_wetland_sal_i_5_FD_132427 | JGI IMG/M metagenome (GOLD analysis project Ga0187808, IMG submission 132427) | Wetland sediment microbial communities from Neuse River Estuary, North Carolina, USA - ASW_3 | ecosystem: Environmental > Aquatic > Freshwater > Wetlands > Sediment | place: USA: North...
GTTGCCTTCACGCCTGCTCATTCGCTGTGTCGGGGGTGCGGGGGTCGTCCCCCGCGAGTGGCAGAGCAGTGTCGGGGGTGCGGGGGTCGTCCCCCGCGAGTGGCAGAGCTGTGTCGGGGGTGCGGGGGTCGTCGGCTGACTCCGCGCCGGCCACCGCGGTTGGCGCGGCGGTGGGCGTGGCAGAGACGGCACCGCCCGTTCGGGATACTGAAGACGGATCGTAAGGGACGGCGGGCGGTTCTTCGCCGCGCAGTTGCGCGACGAGGGCCGTGACATCCGACATGATCGCGCTGGTGGCGGCGCGCAGCGCCCTGGCCGAGGAGCCCTGGCCGGCCCACTGTGACAGGTCGACCGGCGGGCCGGCTACCGTACGCACGGTCTTGCGGGGGAACAGCCGGACCTTCTTGCTGCCGTAAGGGAGTATGTCGTGGGTGCCCCAGTGCGCGACAGGGATCACAGGCGCGCCGGTTGTCAGCGCGAGCCTGGCGGCCCCGGTCTTCGCCACCATTGGCCACAGGGCAGGGTCCCTGGTCGCCGTCGCTTCCGGGTAGATCACCACCGCGGCGCCGGCCGCCAGCGCCTTCTCCGCCTCCTTGAGCACCAGCGCCGCGTCCGCCCGGCCGCGGTTCACCGGCAGCTGTCCGGCTTTGTACAGGAACGGCCCGATGCCCTTGACGCCGAACGCCTCCGCTTTGATCAGGAACGTCGGGTACCGCCCGGACTGGTAGAAGAACAGCGCGTCCGTCCCCCAGTCCGCGTAGGACAGGTGGTTCGGCGCCAGGATGATGCCCCCGGTCTTGGGAATGTTCTTCCGGCCCTCCCACTTGTTCCTGATCAGGAGCAGCAGCAGAGGTCGCAGCACGATGACGGAGATCAGCCGCCACGTGGGCGAGTAAGAGTAAGACTTGCTCATCGGGGAGGCCTTCCCATGGTCTGGTTCAGCACGTCATGCTCCAGTATCTGCCGGTGGTCACCTGCATGACCGAGTCTGCCCTGTTCACCTGGACAGTGGTGATGCCTGTCAAGGTACTAGCACGGGCCAAGTCCAGGCTGGCCGTCCTGGCAGGACCGCGGCGCTCCGAACTGGCCCTTGCCCTGGCGTCCGACACCGTCTGCGCCGTGCTCGCCTGCCGCGAGGTGGCCCGCGTGCTGGTCGTGACCGCCGACCCGGTGGCCGGGCCGCGACTGGCCGCGCTCGGCGCGCACGTCGTTGCCGACGAGCCCGCCGGCGGCCTCAACCCGGCGCTGTCGCACGGCGCTTCTGCCGCGCTGGCGCGGTGGCCGGGCACCGGGATCGCCGCGCTGGCCGCCGACCTGCCCGCGCTGCGGCCCGCGGAGCTCGGCCGCGCGCTGCGCGCCTGGATCCCCGCGGGTTCGACCGGGTTCGTGGCGGACGCCGCGGGCGTGGGCACGACGCTGTACGCGGCACCGCCTGGGACGGCGTTCGCGCCGAGGTTCGGCGGCGCGTCGAGGGCACGGCACGCCGCGTTCGGCGGACACGAGCTCGACCTGCCAGACATTCCGGGGCTGCGGCGCGACGTGGACACGCCGGAAGACTTGCGCGCGGCAGTCGTGCTCGGCGTGGGCGCGCGCACCGCGTCGCTCGCGGGCGAACTGCTCGCCGTTTAGCTGTGCGCCGTTCAGATGTGCACGACCGGACAGGTGAGCGTCCGGGTGATTCCCTCCACGGCCTGAATCTGTGCGGCGACCAGCTTGCCTAGCTCGTCCACGTTCTCAGCGCGGGCGCGCACGATGACGTCATAAGGACCGGTCACATCCTCCGCCTGCGTGACCCCGGCGATCTCTGCTATCTGCCGTGCCACGTCGGCGGCTTTGCCGACCTCGGTCTGGACGAGGATGTATGCCTGCACCATGGCGTCCTCCCGGGGCAGAGTGGGACAGCTGCCCCTGTGGTGTCACGGTACCGTAGTGGTCCAGACCGGTCGCCTGCTGGCCGGGCTGTTTTGGGATAAATTTTTCTGGCTCCGGCGTGGAGGCATGATCACTGAGTCCGGCGGGTCTGTGGCCGACCTGGGCGAGTGGGGGCTGATCGCGGCGATCGCCGCGCGGATGCCGCCAGGCCCGTACTCGCGCCTGGGCATCGGCGACGACTCAGCGGTCGTCGCGGCGCCGTCAGGCAGCGTGGTCGCCGCGGTCGATCTGCTGCTCGAGGGCCGGCATTTCCTGCGCTCCTGGTCTTCCGCCCACGACGTCGGCGTTAAGGCCGCGGCGCGCAGCCTGGCGGACATCGCGGCCATGGGCGCGGTGCCGACCGCGCTGCTCGTCGCGCTCGCGGCGCCAGGCACGCTGCCGGTGCGGTGGGCGCTCGACCTGGCCGCCGGCTTGGCCGCTGAGGCCGCCCGGGCCGGGGCCGGCGTGGTCGGCGGCGACACCGCCAGCGCGGACTCGATACTGATCTCGGTGACGGCGCTTGGCGACCTGGCGGGCCGCCCTCCGGTGCGACGGGCGGGCGCCCGACCCGGCGACGTCGTGGCGGTGGTCGGCCCGCTCGGGCAGTCGGCGGCGGGACACGCAATACTCTCCCTCGGCGTCGAGTCGTTCCCTGAGCTCGCCGCCACGCACCTGCGGCCCGCGCCTCCTTACGATGCCGGCCCCGAGGCCGCGGTGGTCGGCGCCACCGCCATGATCGACGTCAGCGACGGCCTGCTCGCCGATCTCGGGCACGTGGCAAAGGCGAGCGGTGTGTGGATTGACGTGGATAGTTCGGCGCTGGCGCCAGGCGCGACGCTGGCCAGGGCAGCGGCTGCGGTGCTCTCTTCATCATCAGGAACGAAGGGGGCCGACTCTCCTGAGGCCCTCGCTCGCGGATGGGTGCTGACCGGCGGCGAGGATCACTCTCTAGTCGCCACGTTCCCGCCGGCGGTGGCCCTGCCCGCGAGATGGCGAGTGATCGGCCAGGTCCGCGAGGCGACAGACGCTGCCGGTTCCCTGGCCACCCGCGTAACCGTCGACGGCGCCTCGTACGAGGGCCCCGGCGGCTGGGAGCACTTCCGGCCCGGTCAGTTACACCAGGTGAATGGCCCATTCAGCTGGCTATGACCAGATGAAGGTCCCATTCATCTGGTCATCCGCCGACGCGACGCATGCAAAAAGCCTAGGCGGTAACGGGCCGCCTAGGCTTTGGTGCCGGTCTTAGCGGGTGACCTTGCCGGCCTTGAGGCAAGACGTGCAGACCTTCAGGCGCTTCGGCGTCCCGGCCACGACAGCGCGCACGGTCTGGATGTTCGGGTTCCAGCGGCGGCGGGTTCGGATGTGCGAGTGCGAGACGTTGTTGCCGAAGCCCGGCCCCTTGCCGCAAATGTCGCAGACGGAAGCCACGGTTCGCTCCATTGGTCGATTAGTAGAGTCAGTCGGCGCCCGCGCCCGCGGCGATGCCACGCCAGCCGGAACAAGGCAGCTTGCAGAGCATACCCGAAGGCACGCCCGCCGCGCGAACCGCGCGGCCCGCCGCGCGAACCGCGGCCGCCGGGCGCCGCGCGGCCCGGTCAAGCACCGGAATGTCGGCGGACGCTTCTATGCTGCGAACTGTGACTACGCTCCGCGATCCGCTGATCCGGCCGCTTGGCCGGAAGACTAGCAACGCCCTGGAGAGCGTACTCGGCCTGCGGACGGTCAGCGATTTGCTCCGACACTACCCTCGCCGGTACTTCACCCGCGGCGAGCTGACCAGCCTGGCCGACCTGCGGGAAAAGGACCACGTCACGGTCCTCGCGAGGTTAGACCACGCGCGGGTGCTGCCGTTCTCCCCACAGCGGTGGAATCCGCCGAGAGGGCGAGGCCGACGCCCATCAGAACGGGCCGAGGTCATCGTCACCGACGGCACCGCCACCTTGACGCTGACGTTCTTCGCAAGAGCGGCGTATCACGTCAAGGAGCTGCAGCCGGGCAGGCTCGGGCTGTTCGCCGGGACGGTATCGACCTTCCGCGGCCACCGCCAGCTTGTCCACCCGGAATACGAACTGCTGCCCGACGCCGCGTCGGACGACCGGATCACCGCCGAGCTGGCCACCGAGTACGCCACAGAACTGATCGCGGTCTACCCCGCGAGCGGCAAGCTTTTCTCCTGGCAGATATCCCGGGCGATCCAGGTGATCTTGGACACGCTGGACGCGGGCGAGGATCCGCTGTCGGCGGACCTGCGGGAGAAGTACCGGCTGTGGCCGCGGGAGACCGCGATCCGGGCCATCCACCGGCCGCAGGACCGCAGCGATCTGGAGCCGGCGCGAAAGCGGCTGAAGTGGGACGAGGCGTTCGCCATGCAGACCGCGCTGGCGCAGCGGCGGAAGGCCGCCGCCGCGATGCCGGCCGTGCCTCGCCCGCCCGTACCTGACGCGATCGCGGCGGAGTTCGACAGCCGGCTGCCGTTCACGCTGACGGACGGGCAGCGGTTCGTGGGTGAGGCGATCGCGCGGGACCTGTCCTGTGCGTACCCGATGAACCGGCTGCTGCAAGGCGAGGTCGGATCGGGGAAGACCGTGGTCGCCGTGCGCGCGATGCTGCAGGTGGTGGACGCCGGTGGCCAGGCCGCGCTGCTGGCGCCCACCGAGGTGCTCGCGCAGCAGCACTACCGGTCGATCACGCAGCTGCTTGGGCCGCTCGCCGAGGGCGGGCGGCTCGGCGGCCCCGAGCGCGCGACACGGGTGGCGCTGCTCACCGGGTCCACGGGCGCGGCCGCGCGGCGCAGCGCGCTTTCCGACGTGTTCACCGGGGACGCGGGCATCCTCATCGGGACGCACGCCCTGCTTGAGAACCGTGTCCAGTTCGCCGACCTTGGCCTGGTGGTCATCGACGAACAGCACAGGTTTGGCGTGGAGCAGCGGGACGCGCTGCGCGAGAAGGCGTCGGGCGCCCGGCCGCACGTGCTCGTGATGACCGCGACCCCGATCCCGCGGACGGTGGCGATGACCGTGTTCGGCGACCTGGAGGTATCGACGCTGGCCGAGTTGCCCGCTGGCCGCTCCCCGATCACCAGCCATGTGGTGCCGGCCGCCGAGCGGCCGAAATACCTGGAACGAGCCTGGGAACGGGTACGCGAGGAGGTCGCGGCGGGACGCCAGGCGTATGTGGTCTGCCCGCGCATCGGCGGCGAGGAGTCCAGCGAGGATGCCGACGAGGATTCGGAGGACGTCGGCGCGCTCGTGGGCGCCGCGCCCGCGCCCACAAGCGACGATGAATCGGACATGGCCGATGGCGCCGAGGACCAGAACGGTCCTCCCGACGCCGAGCCCGCCCGCCGCCCGCCGCTCGCGGCCCTCGACGTGGCGCCCGCGCTGGCGGATGGGCCGCTGGCCGGGCTGCGCGTGGGCATTCTGCACGGACGGCTGAACCCGGAGGAGAAGGACCGGGTGATGACCACGTTCGCGGACGGCGGGATCGACGTGCTCGTCGCCACCACCGTCATCGAGGTCGGGGTGGACGTGCCGAACGCGACCACGATGGTCATCCTGGACGCGGACCGCTTTGGCGTGTCCACGCTGCACCAGTTGCGCGGCCGGGTGGGCCGGGGCGAGGCCCCTGGGCTGTGCTTGCTGGTGACTGACGCGGCCGAAGGCAGCGCGTCGCGAGAGCGCGTGGACGCCGTGGCGGCGACGTCGGACGGGTTCCGGCTGTCCAGGCTCGACCTGCTCCAGCGCCGGGAAGGCGATGTGCTCGGCGCCGCGCAGACGGGCCGCAGAAGCAGCCTCAAGATGCTGCGGCTGCTGTCCGACGAGGAAATCATCGCGTTCGCTCGCGAGGAGGCGTCCGCCCTCGTCGAAGCCGACCCGCAGCTCACCGAGCATCCCGCGGTCAGGCAGGCGATCGAGGAACTCCTCGGCGAGCAGCGCGCGGAGTTCCTAGACAAGGCCTAATTTCCCCGCTCGCCTCCGGGCGCTTTTCGCCCGCCGTCTTCCCTCGTCGCGCTAAAGCTTCGCTTCATCGTTCCTCAGTCCAGACGGCGGCGCGCCCTTTGGCTCGCGGGGGCTGCACACTGGGCTCGCGGGGGCTGCACACTGGAGAGGTGACTCGTGTCATCGCTGGGTCGGCTGGCGGGCGGCGGCTGGCCGTTCCGGCCGGGGACGCGACCCGGCCGACCAGCGACCGCGCCAGGGAAGGCCTGTTCGGGACAGTGGTGTCCGAGCTCGGCCCGCTCACCGGCAAGCGCGTGCTTGACCTGTACGCCGGGTCGGGGGCGGTGGGTCTCGAGGCGCTGTCCCGCGGCGCCCGGGAGGTGCTCCTTGTCGAGTCCGACGCGAGGGCGGCCGCCGTCATCCGGGCCAACATCGCGGCGGTCGGCCTCGACGGGGCGCGTGTCAGGCAAGACAAAGTGGAGCGGACGCTGGCCAGCCCGGCCGATGTCCGGTACGACCTGGCGTTCGCGGACCCGCCCTATGCCGTGACCGCCCAGGCCGTCAGCCGCGTGCTGACGCTGCTGGCGGCCGGCTGGCTGGCGGACGAGGCACTGGTAGTGATCGAGCGCGCGACGCGTTCAGGCCCGCTTGACTGGCCCCCCGGCTACCAGCCAGGAAAGTCGCGCAGGTACGGTGAGGCGACCTTCTGGTACGGCTGGTACGCCGGAGGCATGGTCACCTGTGAGGTTCCCGGAACGGTGCTGCGCCCAGCGCATGAGGAGTGATACGCAGTGCGGCGTGTGGTTTGCCCTGGTTCGTTCGATCCTGTGACGAACGGCCATATCGACATCGTCAGCCGGGCCGCGGGCCTGTACGACGAGGTGATCGTCGCAGTGCTCGTGAACATCACCAAGCACAGCTTGTTCACCGTTGATGAGCGGGTTGAGATGCTCCGTGAGGTCACCAAAGACTATGGCAACGTGCGGATCGAGCGCTTCCACGGGCTGCTCGTCGAGTTCTGCGCGGCGAACGGCATCACCGCGGTGGTCAAGGGCCTGCGCGCGGTGAGCGACTTCGAGTACGAGATGCAGATGGCACAGATGAACTACCGGCTCGCCAAGGTTGAGACGCTGTTCATGACGACCAACCCGCTGTACTCGTTCCTGAGCTCCAGCCTGATCAAGGAGATCGCCAAGTACGGCGGCGACGTCAGCGGCCTGGTCCCTGAGAACGTCCTTGACCGGCTGCGCGCCCGGCTCGCCGAGGACTAGCAGAGGACTAGTCGGGGGACCAGCGCGGACCAGCAGGGGACCAGCTAGGGACGAGCCGAGCGCACCGCGCTCAAGCCGCGAAGCGCTGAGTTGGGAATACCGCGTTCCGCCGGTAGGCTAATCGGTCGGTTCAGTAACTGCTAACACGGTAAACTTGTGATGTCTAACGCAAACGGAAAACCAGTCGCGCGCGGAATGTCCGGTGCGCACAGCCAAGGCCCTGGCGGTCATGGCCGTGGCAGCGGCGATTTCGTGTTCGACATGCGGTCGCTCGGTCGGCAACCTGGCTCCTTCCGGGACGAGACGAGGACGGCGCACGCGCCTGGCGGTCTCGGATCGGGGCTAGTCTTGGTGCCTGCCGGTGCGGACGTGGCTCTCGACCTGCGATTCGAGGCGGTCTCCGAGGGGGTGCTCGTCACCGGCTCGGCGGTTGCCCCGCTCTCGGGCGAGTGCGCACGGTGCCTGGACCCGCTGACGTCCTCCGTGGAGGTCAGCATCCAGGAGCTGTACCGTTACCTGCCGGACCCTGGTGAAGACGAGACGGACGACGAGGTGCGATTCCTCGACGGCGACCGGCTTGACCTGGAGCCGGCATTCCGTGACGCGGTGGTGCTCGCGTTGCCGCTTTCGCCGCTGTGCCGGGAAGACTGCCCTGGCCTGTGCCCCGAGTGCGGCGTCCGGCTCGCCGACGCGGACCCGCTGCACGGGCACGGCGAGGAGACGGATCCCCGGTGGGGTCCGCTTCGCCAGCTTGATGTTTCTGACCGAGTAGAAGATTGACAGGAGAGCTGAAGTGGCCGTTCCCAAGCGGAGAATGTCGCGCAGCAATACCCGTTCGCGACGCGCGCAGTGGAAGACGTCCGCGCCGACGCTGGTGAGCTGCCCGCAGTGCCACAGTCCGAAGCTGCCGCACGCTGCCTGCCCTACCTGCGGGACCTACCGGCGCCGGCAGGTCATCGAGCCGGCCTGAGGTTTATGTAGGGAGAGCCGGTGAACGGTAGACGTAACGACGGGGACGTCACGGAAGCCAGGGACCCGGCCGAGTTGTCGCACGCTCTCGGCGTGCCGATCAGTGCCGCCACCCTTGAGCGTGCGCTCACTCACCGTTCCTACGCTTACGAGAACGGTGGCTTGCCGACCAACGAGCGGCTGGAGTTTCTCGGCGACTCGGTGCTCGGGCTCGTGGTGACGGACACGCTGTTCACCGGCCACCCGAACCTGCCCGAGGGTCATCTGGCGAAGCTTCGTGCCGCGGTCGTTCAGATGGGCGCTCTCGCCGAGGTCGCGCGCGACCTCAGGCTCGGCGCGTACGTGCGGCTCGGCCGCGGCGAGGAGGGCACCGGCGGGAGAGACAAGCCGTCCATCCTCGCCGACACGCTTGAGGCGGTCATCGGCGCGACGTATATCGACTGCGGGCTCGCGTCGGCCAGTGAGCTTGTGCACCGGCTTTTCGACCCCGTGATCGAGCGGTCCGCCCTGCTCGGCGCGGGGCTGGACTGGAAGACCTCGCTGCAGGAGCTCACCGCCGACCGCGGCCTCGGCGTGCCCGAGTACGTGGTGAAGGACAGCGGCCCCGACCACCAGAAGCTCTTCCGCGCCGCGGTGCGGGTGGGCAGCAGGGAGCTCGGCTCGGGAGAGGGCCGCTCGAAGAAGGCCGCCGAGCAGCTGGCCGCCGAGGCAGCGTGGCGGGCGATCACCGCTGAGGCCGAGGAAGCTGAGGCCGAGGAAGCTGGGGCCGAGGGAGAAGACCGTGATCCCGGCCGGACCGTGCCTTCTCCCGAGCCGAACGCGCCCGCCGAGGCACGCCAGCAGCCGCCGATGGCGTTCGGCTAACGTCGAGAGCAGGTCCCGTCGTGCCAGAATTGCCCGAGGTCGAGACCGTCCGCAAGGGCCTAGAGCTCCATGTGGTCGGGCGTACCATCGCCACCGTCGAGGTGCTCCACCCGCGCGTCGTGCGCCGCGACCCCGCGGGTCCGGTCGGCTTCGCGGCCGCCCTGGCTGGTCGCCCCGTCAAGCACGCCGAACGTCGCGGCAAGTATCTGTGGCTGACCGTCGACGACGACGAGGCGCTGCTCGCGCACCTGGGCATGAGCGGCCAGATGCTGGTCGACGACCCGGACCGCCCGCTGACCCCGCACGTGCGGGCCAGGTTCACGTTCACCGACGGCGGCCCTGACCTGCGTTTCAGCGATCAGCGGACCTTCGGCCACCTGATGCTGGTCCCGTTCGCCGAGGTCGGCGGCCTGAGACCGCTGCCCGCGCCGATCGCGCATATCGCGCCAGACCCGATGGAAGCTGCCTTCGACCCCGCTGCTTTCGCGGACAGGCTGACCAGACGCCACACCGGCGTCAAGCGCGCGCTGCTCGACCAGTCGCTGATCAGCGGGGTCGGCAACATCTACGCCGATGAGGCGCTCTGGCGCGCCAAGCTGCACTGGGCCAGACCGACGGAGACGCTGCGGCGTGGCGAGGTATCCCGGCTGCTCGAAGCGGTGCGCGACGTGCTGGGCGAGGCGCTGCGGGCGGGCGGCACCTCCTTCGACGCGATGTACGTGAACGTCAACGGCGAGAGCGGCTATTTCGACCGGTCGTTGCAGGCCTACGGCCGCGAAGGCGAACCGTGCGGCCGGTGCGGCACCCCGATCCGCCGGGACCCGTTCATGAACCGCTCGTCCTACAGCTGCCCGCACTGCCAGCCCCGCCCGCGGCGCGCCCATTGGTAAATCCCGCCCCCGGTTTGTTCGGGCAATGGATCTTTGGTAAGATAGTCCGCATAACGGGTAACAGTGGACGCTCAACTTGACCGTAAAAGGCCATGGTGAGACCCTGTAGCTGTTGATTGCACGCTTGCGCGTGCGGATTACATGTGTGCCCACTCTGGTCACTCAGTGTGGAGGACCTTTCATCATGGCGAAGGCTCTATTCGGCCACGTCGGCGGTCCGGATCCGCGCATGCTCTCCGAGATGCGCCGTCTCCAGCAGCGTGTTCGCGACCTGGAGGCCGAGCTTGCTCGGCTTCAGGAAGAGAACGACACGCTGGCGGTCGGCAGTCACGAAGACGTGCTCGTATTGGACCGCGAGCCGGCGCTCACCTGACGATCTCAGGGAGCACCGGTCGGCCTGCACTGGCGCGACACGGCAAAACCGCAGAACGAATCAGGGACGCCACCCGGCGTCCCTCTTCGTTGTTCCGCGGTCGCCCAGATTTCAGACGAGGGCCACACGTCGTTCAGAGGCAAAGCCTCGAGGCAAAAGCGACTGTGGCAGGGGACACACTGCTGACATTTGGCATCTCTAGCCTCGCGCGCGACTTTCGTGTGCTCCCATCCCGTGAAACCTCACCCGAAACCCCACCCCCGAAACACTCCCGACTTTTACCCTGGTGTTCAGTCTCGGGACACGTGTTGTTCAAGCGTCCGGCGAGATTTCCGGTTCCGGCGTCGTTTCCGGCGACTAGCCCCTTCTGGGGGTAGTGTTCGGGAGGCAGTCGTTCGCCAGGGACGATCCGGGGGAGGAGAAGGCGCATGTACCTGAAGTCGCTGACGCTACGCGGCTTCAAGTCATTCGCATCCGCCACGACCCTGCGCCTGGAGCCCGGCATCACCTGTGTCGTCGGTCCGAACGGTTCAGGCAAATCCAACATCGTCGACGCCTTGTCCTGGGTGATGGGCGAGCAGGGTGCCAAGAGCCTGCGCGGCGGCAAGATGGAGGACGTCGTCTTCGCGGGCACGACGTCCCGCGCCCCGCTCGGCCGCGCCGAAGTCACCCTGACGATCGACAACAGCGACGGCTCGCTGCCCATCGACTATGCCGAAGTGACGATCAGCAGGCTGATGTTCCGCTCCGGGCAAAGCGAGTACGCCATCAACGGCGACACCTGCCGCCTGCTCGACGTCCAGGACCTGCTTTCCGACAGCGGACTCGGCCGCGAGATGCACGTGATCGTGGGGCAGGGGCAGCTCGACGAGATCCTGCACGCGGGCCCTGAGGCCAGGAGGGCGCTGATCGAGGAGGCCGCGGGCGTACTCAAGCACCGCAAGCGCAAGGAAAAGGCGCTGCGCAAGCTCGACGCGATGCAGGCCAACCTGACCAGGCTCGTCGACCTGACCGCCGAGCTGAACCGGCGGCTGAAACCGCTGGGCAGGCAGGCCGAGGTCGCGAGGAAGGCCGCCACGATCCAGGCGGACCTGCGGGACGCGAAGCTGCGCCTGCTCGCCGACGACTACGTGACCCTGCGGGACGAAGAGGCGCGTGAGGCGGCCGACGAGGCCGAGATCCGCGAACGCCGCACTTCGCTCGAGACCGACCTCGCCGCCGCCCGGCTGGAGGAGGAAGAGCTTGACCGCGCGGCGTCCCAGCGCGGCGCCGAGCTCAGCCAGGCCCAGCAGACCTGGTTCGCGCTGTCCTCGCTGACCGAGCGGATGCGCGGCATCGCCGGGCTGGCGAACGAGCGGGCCCGGCTGCTGTCCGCCGACCCCGAGCCCGAGCGCCCCGGCCGGGACCCCGACGAGCTTGACCGTCAGGCGGCCGAACTGCGCGAGGAGGAGACGGGCCTCACCGAGCGACTGTCGGACGGCCGTGAAGTGCTCTCCGACGCCGTTGCGGAACGGACCGCCGCCGAGGCCGCGCTGGCCGCGACCGAGCGCAGGCTCGCCGATGAGGCCCGCGCCGCCGTCGGCCGCGCCGAACGGCTCGCCAGGCTCCGCGGCATGGTCGACGCCGCGCGCAGCCGCAGCGTCGCGACCAGCGAGGAAATCGACCGCCTCAGCGCCGCCGCCGAGCAGGCCCGCGCCCGGGCCGAGCGTGCCCGCCTCGAGTACAGCGACGTGCAGGACGTGGCCGACGGCGGCGATTCCGACCGCAGCGGCCTAGCCGCTGAGCTGGACCGGGCTGCTGAAATTCACAATCAGTGTTCGGAACGGACCGTGGCGGCTCGCAAGGCGGAACGTGCCGCCAACAGTGAGGTGGCCGCACTGCGGGCGCGCGTCGAGGCGCTCCAGGAGACCCTCCGCCGCGGCGCGGACGCGACGGCCGCGGTGCTCGCCGACCCGAACCGGTTCCGCGGGGTGTCCGGCCCGTTCGCGGGCCAACTGTCCGTCGCCGACGGCTACCAGACCGCGATAGCCGCCGCCCTCGGCGACGCCGCTGAAGCGATCACGGTCGGCGGCCTAGAGGCCGCGGTTTCCGTGCTGGCCGAGATCCGCGCCGCCGACGCCGGCACGCTGGGCCTGGTCATCGCGGCTTCCGCGGCGAGCCAGGTGCGGCTTTTTTCCCCCGCCCAGATCCCTCCCATCCTCCCCGCGGGCGCGACCTGGGCCGTCGACCTCGTGACCGCGCCCGCCGAGCTCGCCGGGGCGGTCCGCGAGCTGTTGGCCAACGTGGTGGTCGTACAAAACCTGCAAGAGGCAGCCGCAATCGTTCGGGATAATCCTGATCTTCGAGCCGTTACTGTGGCCGGCGATTTGCTCGGTGCGCACTGGGCGCACGGCGGGTCGGCGCGGCCGCAGTCGCTGCTTGACGTCCGGGCCGCCAGCGACGAGACGGCTTCCCGGCTGACCGCGGCGGAAGCGCGCGAGGAGGTGGCGACCGAGGCGCTCGCGCTGGCTCAGGAGGCGCAGGACGCCGCCCGGCAGTCCCTGGAGGAGACGCGCGGCCTGATGCAGGCGGCCGACGCGGCGGCGGCGGAGATCTCGGGTCGGCTCGGCCGGTTCGCCGGCGCGGCCCGGGCGGCGGCCGACGAAGCCAAGCGGCTGGACGCCGCGGTGGGCGCGGCGCGCCGGTCCGCGGAGAAGGACCTGACCAAGCTCGCCGCGCTGAAGAGCGAGCTGGCCGAGGCGGAGGCCGTCGACGAGCGAGCCAGGGACCCGGAACTTGAAGACCAGCTCGCCGAGGACGAGCGCGAGGAGATGGGGCAGCGCTGCACGACGGCCCGCAACGCGGAGATGGAGGCGCGCCTGGAGGTGCGCACCGTGGAAGAGCGACTGCGGGCCATCAGCGGGCGTGCCGACTCGCTGTCCGCCGCGGCGACGGCGGAGCGCACCGCGCGTGAGCGAGCCGCCGCTCGCCGCCGGCAGCGGGCGTCTGCGGCCGCGGTGGCCAAGGCGGTGGCGGCGGGGGCCGCGGTCGCCGTGGACGCCGCCGAGTCGTCGCTGGCGCAGGCGGACGGGCGCCGCCGGGAGGCGGAGGCGGCCAGCGCCGGCGGAGCCGAGTCACTCAAGACGGTACGCGCCCGCGTCGGCACGCTGTCGGGCGAGCTGGACAAGGTGGTGAACACCGCGCACGGCGCGGAGATCGCGCGGGCCGAGCACCGGCTGCGGCTTGAGCAGATGGCGGCGCACGCGGCCGACGAGTTCGGAGTGCAGCCGGACGTGCTCGTCGCCGAGTATGGCCCCGACCAGCCGGTACCCGTCGCGTCGGCGCCGGAGGGTCGGCGCACGCGGAAGACCGCCGCGGCCGGCGAGGAGCCCGCCACGGTCGCCGACGCGTTGCGCGCGGTGACCGAGGCGGCGCGGGCAGAGTCGGACATGGCCGATGACAGCGGCGAGGAGGGCGAGGAGGGCGAGGAGGGCGAGCCTGGTCCGGCCGACGAGCCGGCCGCGAGTGCCCGTCCAGCCGACGTGGTCGGGATCCCGTACGTACGCGAGGAGCAGGAACAGCGGGCCGCGGCCGCCGAACGCCAGCTCGCCAGGCTCGGCAAGGTCAACCCGCTGGCGCTTGAGGAGTACGCCGCGCTGCAGGAGCGGCACCAGTTCCTCGCCACACAGCTCGAGGACCTGCGCAAGACCCGCCGGGACCTGCTCACCGTCGTCAAGGAGGTCGACGACCGGGTGCAGGAGGTGTTCGCGTCCGCCTACGCGGACACCGCGCGCGAGTTCGAGGGGCTGTTCGCGCGGCTGTTCCCTGGCGGCGCGGGACGGCTGCTGCTGACCGAGCCCGACGACATGCTGACGACCGGCATCGAGATCGAAGCCAGGCCGCCGGGCAAGAAGGTCAAGCGCCTGTCGCTGCTGTCGGGCGGGGAGCGGTCGCTGACCGCCATCGCCTACCTGTTCGCGATCTTCAAGGCCAGGCCGTCGCCGTTCTACGTGCTCGACGAGGTGGAGGCGGCGCTCGACGACAGCAACCTGCAGCGGCTGCTCGGCGTGTTCGAGGAGCTGAGGGAAAGCTCCCAGCTGATCGTCATCACCCACCAGCGGCGGACCATGGAAGCGGCCGACGCGCTGTACGGAGTCACAATGCGCGGCGACGGCGTCTCCACAGTAATCAGCCAGCGAGTCCGCGAAGCGGAACCGGCCTAGCCCCCACCTAGCCCCCACCTGGCGCCCGCCTAGCCCGGCTAGCCCCCATGCCAAACGCGCAATCGACCCACTCTAGCCGGGCCAAACGCGCAATCGACCTACTGGACCGCGCTCGCAACGCGGGGGCTGGGGCCGTGTTTTCGGAGTACGAGCGGGCATGGTAGACCGTGCTCTATGCGTCAAACCGCGGGCTGGGGGCACGGCCTGCGCCGCGGATCTGCCTCTGAGAGACTGTGGGTGTCATGGAATACATCATCCTGATCGTCGTGCTCGCTGTGCTCATCGTCGGGATCGGCGGGACGATGCTGCTGCGGCCGGGGCGCCGTCGGCTTGGCCGCGGTCGTGGTGGCGGGGACGTCGGCCAGGGAACGGGCACAGGCACGATCGAACGCGGCACGACGACCGACGCCGGGACGGAAGCCGGCGGGTCGGCGTCCGGCGCCACGACGACCACAGTTCCTCCTCCCGGGCCCTCCGCGCCTTCCGCGCCTTCCGCGCCGGTGAAGCCGGTCATCGAGAAGCCGCCGCCGTCGGCCGGGCGGATGGTGCGGCTGCGGGCCCGCCTCGCCAGGTCTCAGTCGGGTTTCGGGTCCGCGCTGCTGAACCTGCTGTCCAGGGACCGGCTCGACGACGACACGTGGGATGAGATCGAGGAGGTTCTCATCACGGCCGACGTCGGTGTGGTTCCGGCCCGGCAGATCGTTGAGGACCTCAAGACCCGGGTGAAAGTGGAGGGGACGCAGACCCCCGACGAGGTGCGGGAGATGCTCAGGACCGAACTGCTCGCCCAGGTGGACACCGGCGCGAGCCGGGCGCTGCGGACACAGCGGCACGAGGGCAGGCCCGCGGTCATCCTCGTGGTCGGCGTGAACGGCACGGGGAAGACGACCACCTGCGGCAAGCTCGCCCGCTCGCTGATCGGCGACGGCGACTCGGTGCTGCTCGGCGCCGCGGACACGTTCCGTGCCGCGGCGGCCGACCAGCTGCAGACCTGGGGCGAGCGAGTCGGCGCCGAGGTTGTCAGGTCCGACACTGAGGGCGCGGACCCCGCGAGCGTAGCGTTCGAGGCGGTGAGCAAGGGCATCGAGGCGGAAGTCGACGTGGTGCTCATCGACACCGCCGGCCGCCTGCACACCAAGACCGGGCTGATGGACGAGCTCGGCAAGGTGAAGAGGGTCGTGGAAAAGCGCACGGCGGTGGACGAGGTGCTGCTCGTGCTCGACGCCACCACTGGCCAGAACGGGCTGCGCCAGGCCAGGGTGTTCGCCGAGGTGGTGGACGTGTCCGGCATCGTGCTGACGAAGCTGGACGGCACCGCCAAGGGGGGCATCGTGATCGCCGTGCAGCGCGAGCTTGGCGTTCCCGTCAAGCTGGTCGGCCTTGGCGAGGGCCCAGACGACCTGGCGCCGTTCGAGCCGGCCACGTTCGTCGACGCCATCCTCGGCGACTGAGTCCACGGGGAAACACGGCCGTAATAGTGGGGTCCGCTGTTTCACATTCTCGACACATTCGGACTGGACGGCGGAAACGCCCGTAAGGCATTGTCAGGGAAGGCGAACGAGAGGTGGTCCAATGAAGCTCATTACGGCTGTCATCAAGCCCTTCAAACTAGACGATGTCAAGGCAGCGTTGCAGGCGTTCGGCGTGCACGGCATGACAGTCAGTGAGGCGAGCGGATACGGCAGACAGCGCGGCCACACCGAGGTGTACCGGGGCGCCGAATACCAGGTGGACCTCGTACCCAAGGTTCGTCTCGAAGTCATCTGTGACGACGAGGACGCCGACGATCTTGTCGGTGTCGTGATCAAGGCGGCGCAGACGGGCCGGATCGGCGACGGCAAGGTATGGGTCGCTCCGATCGAGACGGTAGTCAGGGTCCGTACCGGAGAACGCGGTGCCGACGCGATCTGACCCCAGCCAAATCCGGGCGTAACGCAATAGGGGGACCGGTACCGCGAGCGCGCCATTCGCGTGCATTAACCACTCGGGGGACCTGGTGACTGTCATGACCACTTTCGCGGCTGATCGTAGCCGAAGGACTACAGAAACAGATCGATGGCTGGCCGGGATGCTGGGGGCGGAGCCCGGAGTCGCCCTCGTAGCTGTTGGTGGGTACGGCCGCAAGGAGCTGCTGCCCGGCAGCGATCTTGATGTGCTGCTGCTGCATGACGGCAGGGACGGCATAGCCAAGATCGCTGATCGGATCTGGTACCCGGTCTGGGACTCCGGCGCCAGGCTTGACCACGCCGTGCGCACCGTCCCCCAGGCCAGAAGGGTCGCCAGGAGCGACCTGAAGGTCGCTCTTGGGCTGCTCAACGCCCGGCACATCGCGGGCGATCCCGACTTGACCACCCGGCTGCGTGAGGGCGCCCTCGAAGACTGGCGAAGCAACGCCAGAACCAGGCTTGCCGAGCTCAAGGAACTCCACGACGAGCGAACCCGGCTGCACGGCGAACTCGCCTTCCTGCTGGAGCCGGACCTCAAGGAATCCCGCGGCGGGCAACGGGACGTGCACGCGATCCAGGCGATCGCCGCCGCCTGGGTCGCGCCCGCGCCTGGCCCGCGAGTACGCGCCGCCTACGAGCAGATCCTGGACGCGCGCCATGTGCTGCATGAGATCACGGGCAGGCATCTTGACCGGCTGGTGCTCGAGGAACAGGACGAGGTCGCGCGCACGCTGGGCCTGCTGGACGGCGACGCGCTGCTACGGAACCTGGCGGGCGCGGGCCGCACGGTCGCCTACGCGGTTGACCACGCCTTCCGGCAGGCCGACCGGGCCGGCGGCCGGCGGGCGCTCGGGCTCCGGATGCGGCGCGCGAAGCTGGAACGGCGTCCGCTCGCCGATGGGGTCGTCGAGCAGGACGGCGAGGTGATGCTAGCGCGGGCTGCCGTGCCAAGTTCTGATCCGGCGCTGGTGCTGCGGGCCGCCGCGGCCGCCGCGCAGGCGGGCCTGCCGCTTGCCCCGCGGGCGCTTGCCCGGCTGGCGGAGTGCCCGCCGCTGCCGGTCCCGTGGCCGGACGACGCCAGGGACGCGCTGGTCACCCTGCTCGGCGCGGGGCCGAACGCGATCGCCGTGTGGGAGGCCCTTGACCAGGAGGGCCTGCTGACCGCGCTGATCCCGGACTGGGAGCGGGTACGCAACCGGCCGCAGCGCAACCCGCTGCACAGGTTCACCGTGGACAGGCACCTGGTGGAGTGCGCCGCGAACGCGGCGGCGCTGGCTCGCGACGTGGCGCGGCCAGACTTGCTGCTGCTCGCCGCGCTCCTGCATGACATCGGCAAGGGCTGGCCGGGCGACCACAGCGTCTCCGGGGAGGTGGTGGCCAGGGACGTCGCCCGCCGGGTCGGGCTGAGCGACGCGGACGTGGAGATAATCGCGACGGCCGTCAGGCATCACTTGCTGCTCCCCGTAGTGGCGACCCGCCGCGACCTCGACGATCCGATGACCCTGCAGCATGTCGCCTCCGTCGTCGGCAGCAGGCTGCTGCTCGACTTGCTGCACGCGATTGCCCAGGCGGACGGCCTGGCGACCGGGCCCGCGGCGTGGAACGACTGGAAGGCAGGGCTGGTCGCGGACCTGGTCGCGCGGGTGTCCGCGGTGCTAGACGGCGAACCCATGCCGGAGCCGGTGCCGCTGCGGGCGGATCAGCTGGCGCTGGCCGCCGACGGCGGCCCCGCCGCCATCGTGCGCGGCAACGAGGTGACCGTGGTCGGGTTCGACCGGCCGGGCCTGCTGTGGCGCGCCGCCGGCGTGCTGGCATCGCACCGGCTCGCGGTGCGCGGCGCGAACGCCCGGGCGATCGGCGAAACGGCGGTGACCGTGTTCAGCGTGGCGCCGGAATACGGCGACCCGCCGGACGCCACGCTGGTCGCCGCCGATCTTCGGCGCATGCTCGAGGGTCGCCTTGACGTCGAGGACCGTCTTGAGCGCCGGGCGCGCGCCGCCAGGCCCGCGGGCGCCGCCGCGCCGCCGCCGAAGGTCACGCTTGTCGATGGGGCCTCACAGCAGGCGACGGTGGTCGAGGTTCGTGCCCATGACGAGCCCGGCCTGCTCTGGCGCATCGGCCGGGCCCTCGGCGAATGCGGCCTCAACGTGCAGGCGGCACGCGTCGAGACCCTGGGCGCCGAGGCTGTCGACGTCTTCTACGTCACCGACTCAGCCGGCGGCCTGCTCACCGACCCCGAGACGCGCCGCCTAACGATAGCCAGCGTCCTCACTGCCCTCACCCAAACCTAGCCGCGCGGGCCGGTAGCCTGGAGCTGTGTTTGAGACGCTTTCCGACCGGCTGACCCAGGTCTTCTCCCAGCTGCGCGGCAAGGGGCGGCTGTCCCCGGCCGACATTGACGCGACCGCGCGCGAGATCCGCATCGCGCTGCTTGAGGCAGACGTGGCGCTGCCCGTCGTCAGGCAGTTCATCGCGCGGGTAAAAGAGCGGGCCAGCGGCGAGGAGGTGTCGGCCGCGCTCAACCCCGCGCAGCAGGTCATCAAGATCGTGCACGAGGAACTGGTCGAGATCCTCGGCGGTGAGGCGCGGCGGCTGCGGTTCGCCAAGGTGGCGCCGACCGTGATCATGCTGGCCGGCCTCCAGGGCGCCGGTAAGACGTCGCTGGCCGCCAGGCTCGCGCTGTGGCTGAAGGACCAGGGCAACACGCCAATGCTCGTAGCCGCCGACCTGCAGCGGCCGAACGCCGTGCAGCAGTTGCAGGTGCTGGGCGAGCGCGCCGGGGTGCCGGTGTTCGCGCCGTCCCCTGGGAACTCCGCCGCTCCGGGGGGACGACCCCCCGCTCCCCCCGACAAAGACCGGATAGGCGACCCGGTGGCGGTGGCGCGGGCTTCGCTCGACGAGGCACGGCGCACCCAGCACAACATGGTGATCATCGACACCGCCGGGCGGCTGGGCATCGACGAGAACATGATGCAGCAGGCCCGCGACATCAGGGACGCGGTCGAGCCGGACGAGGTGCTGTTCGTCGTCGACGCGATGATCGGCCAGGACGCGGTGGCCACCGCGCAGGCGTTCCTCGACGGCGTCGGCTACGACGGCGTGGTGCTGACCAAGCTCGACGGCGACGCCCGCGGTGGCGCGGCGCTCTCGATCACCGCGCTGACCGGCAAGCCGATCATGTTCGCCTCGACCGGTGAGAAGCTGTCGGACTTCGACATGTTCCATCCGGACCGGATGGCTTCCCGGATCCTGGACATGGGCGACGTCCTCAGCCTGATCGAGCAGGCGGAGCGGGCGTTCGACGCCGA
>Ga0187808_10000097_pt1 | contig 19648 bp, 14 predicted proteins | sample NC_wetland_sal_i_5_FD_132427 | JGI IMG/M metagenome (GOLD analysis project Ga0187808, IMG submission 132427) | Wetland sediment microbial communities from Neuse River Estuary, North Carolina, USA - ASW_3 | ecosystem: Environmental > Aquatic > Freshwater > Wetlands > Sediment | place: USA: North...
ACGTGATCTCCCGCGGGCACATGTTCAACCTGGCCGGTCCCCGGCCGCTCGGGAACTCCATCGAGTCGATGGACCTCGGGTTCGCGCTGCAGGCCCGGTGCCTGGAGGCGGTCGCCACCCGCGCCGTGGACGCCACCAGTTGCGTGGTCTCGGTGCCCGGGGCCATCGACGCGGCCATCGCCCGCGCCTACCTCGACCTGAGGTACCCGCCGGTTACTGCGTGACACCGGAGTGGTGGCTGGCGAGGTCTCCCCCGGCGGCCTAGCCTTTACGGAGAGTTCCCTAGTGCTCACGGAACGAACTCGGAGTAGAGGCATGAGTTTCTGCACGGCATGCGGTTGTGAGCGGATCGGCGCCAATCATTACTGCGATGGGTGCGGTGCGGAGTTCGGCGAACGGGAGCCGCCGGAGGATCACGGGGCCCGTCCCGGGCCGCCGGCGCAGTCTATTTCCGCGTCGTGGGCGAGCGGTTTCTCGACGCCCTGGGCGTTCACGGGCGCGTCAGGTCCGTTGCTGCCCGCTGACCCGGTGACCAGGCCAGACGTGGCGATCGGCCTGCTCGACAGCTTGCTCGCCCCGCCGGATCCGGCCGCGGAGGCGTGGCCTGACGTGGCCGGCGGCGACGCCGGCACGAGGCGCCGGTCGCCAGGCCGGTTCCGCTGGCTCGCGGTCGTGACGGTGGCGGTCGTCGTCATCGCCGGGCTGGGCGGGGCGGCCGCCTACGAGCTGAGGCATGGTCACGGGCGAGCCGCCCTCCGGGACGGTAGGGCGGCGGAGCACGCCAGGACGCCCCGCTCGGCGCCGCCTTCGGCTTCCGGTCAGTCCGGTCACGGCGCAGGTCACGGCGCAGGTCACGGCGCAGCGGGAGTGGCCGTGGCGGTCGCGGTGGCGCCCGCGGTGGGCCGCAACGCAGCCCTGCCGCAGGTCACTGCGCTGCTTGACCGCTATTTCTCGGCGATCAACCAGCATGACTACGCGGCTTACGCCCGGCTGCTTGACCCGCAGGCGCTGCAGCGGAGTCCGGCCTCGGCCTTCTACACCGGCGACGGGTCCACCGCCGACACGGGCGAGACGATCACCGGCCTGGCGGATCTGAGTTCGGGCGGGATGGCGGCGGCCGTCACGTTCACCAGCCACCAGCAGCCCGCGGACAGCCCCGATCACAGCGACTGCGATGCCTGGTCGATCACCTTGTACCTCGTGCCGCGGGGCACCGGTTACCTCATCGGGCTGCCACCCGCCGGCTACCAGGGCGGTTTTACTTCCTGCTAGGGCGCGGTCAGCGCGCCGGGGCCGGAGCCGGCGCCGGCTCCGGCGAACTCGGTGATCGCGGCCAGGAGCTGATCCGGGGTCTCGATCTGCGGGAGATGGCCGGTCGCGGCCAGCAGGCGGAACCGGGCGCCCGGGATGGCGGCGGCGTAGGCGCGGCCGTAGTCGGGATCGACGATCCGGTCAGCCTCGCCCCAGACGACCAGGGCCGGGACGGTGACGCCGGCCAGGCGGCCGGCCAGGGTGGGGTCGGCGAACGTCGTCCCGGCGTAGACCGCCAGGCTCGCGCGGTTGCCGGGCATGGCGGCCTGGACCGCGGGCGGCAGGGAAGCCAGGTCGATGCCGAACTTGACCGGATCGTGGTAGCTCAACTGCGAGACCTGGTCCAGGGTGAGGGAGAAGAAGTCCGCGACCGGGTGCCCGGGGACCTCGATGCCCGCCGCGTCGACCAGGATCACGCTGCCGACCCTGGGCGAGTGGAGCAGGGCCATCTCGGCGGCGATCCACCCGCCGATCGAGTTTCCGACCACGGTGACATCGGTCAGGTCCATCGCGTCCAGCAGCGCGACGTAGAGCGCGGCCAGTCCCCGGACGCTGGCCAGCGCGCCGGGGCGGGCGGTGCCCGCGAAGCCGGGGTGGGTGGGGGTGACCACCCGGGCCCGGCTCGAGAGCAGTTCGGCGAAGGCGGCGACCGTCTGCGGTCCGCCGCCCCCGTGCAGCAGCAGGAACGGGCGACGGCCTCCGGCGCCTTCGGTGACGGTCACGGTGAGGTCAACCGGGCTGACCTCGCCGGCGGTCAGGCTGATGGTCTGGGTGGTGCCGGTCATGACGACTCCCTGGTGGTCTGTTGCGGTTGGGCTCTGTATCAGCTTCCTTAGATAAGGTAGCTTATATAAGGAAGTTGGTCAATGCGCTAGGCTGTGGGGATGGCCGTGTCTGCTCAGGATGTTTCGCTCCAGGACGTCGGCCTCGCTGTGAAGCGGCTCCAGTGGCGGCACCACCGCGAGGCGAACGCCAGGCTGCTGGCCGAGGTCGGGCTGTCGCTGCCGCAGTGGGACGTGCTCAGGCACCTGCACGAGCGGCCCGGCGCGTCGCTGCACGAGCTAGCGCAGCTCACCTTCCAGACCGATCAGTCGATGGGCGCGCTGGCCGGACGCATGATCGAACGGGGCTGGCTCGAGCGCGTGACCGGCCCGGGCCGGGCCGTACGCCATGCCATCACGCAAGCCGGCGAACGCGCCCGCCGCGCGGGCAGCGACATCGTGGACGAGGTCCTGGCCGAATCCGTGGGGCGCCTATCCCCCGACGACCGCGTAACCCTGTACCGCCTGCTGGCCGCGGCCGTCAGCGCACCGGGGCCGGGACGCCGGCGCGGCCGGGTCGTTAGGCCAACTTGAGACCGGACGGAGTTCCCAAGTGGTATACGGCTTCGGTAACTTGCTGACCTGATGCTTTCCCGGGGAACGTTCACGCTGCCCCGGCTGAACGCCCACCGGGCGGTGCTAGCCGCTGCAGCACTTACCACGCTCGTTGCGGCAGCGCTCGCGACGACCCTGGTCGTCTTTTCCGGCCAGGCCCTGCCGCGGTCGGTGCGCCAGGGGCTGGCGGCGGCGTCCGGCACGCCGATGATCATCGACGGCCCCGTCACCAGCGCGGACGCGGCTGGCTACACGGCAGCCCTGCACATGGACCTGACCGGGGCCCTGGAGGGCGCACCGTCGGTGTTCTATCACGCCTACTGGTCAGACCCGCTGGGGCTGCCGATCACGAGCGGGAAGAACATCCCGATCGCCGAGGCCGCCACCTTGGCCGACGTCACCTCCCACGCGCACCTGGTGACCGGGGCCTGGCCGACCATCCCGGCCCCCGGCGGGCCGATACCGGCGGCGCTGCCGGCCCCCGCCGCGGCCCTGCTGCACGTGTCGACGGGCGAGGTGCTGCATCTGCGGGACCGGGTCACCAGGGACGAGGTGTCGTTCCTGGTCACTGGGCTGTTCCAGGCCGCCCCCGGGGTGTACTGGAACCTCAACCAGATCGCCGCCAGCGGAGCCAGCACGCTGGGCGGATTCATCACGTACGGACCGCTGGTGGTGAACCCGGCGGTCCTGCCCGGCCGTCTCGCCGTCTTCGAGGGTTCCTGGGTGGACCAGCCGGACACGCCCGCCATCCCGCTCGACGACTTCCGTACGGTGGCCGCCCGGGTGTCCGCGCTGCGACAGACGGTGTCCAACTCGACCGCGATCGTCGGCCTGACCCTGAACACGAGCCTGGATTCGGTGCTGACCGGGACGGCGACCAGCCTCGGCGTTTCCCGGTCCCTGCTGGCCATCACCGCGGTCGAACTGTTCCTGCTGGCCGCCGCGGCCCTGGTCGCGGCCGCGCAACTGCTCGCGGCGCAGCGGGAAGGCGAGTACGCCATGCTGGCCGCGCGGGGCGCCACCCGCCTGCAACTGGTCCGGATGGCGATGGCCGAAGCCGTCCCGCTCTGCCTGATCGCGGGGATCGGCGGCGCGCTGGCGGGGGTATGGCTCGCCGGACGGATAGCCGCCCGGGAAACCGGCACGGTGGCCGGGGCGTGGTGGGCCCCGGCCGTCGTGGCGGCCGGCGCTGCGGTCATCATCATGGCGCCCGCGGCCCTGGCGCCTACGCCGGGTGACGCCCGGATCCGGCGGGGCCGGCAGGCGGCCATCTCCGCGGTCAGCCGGGCCGGAACCGACGTCGCGGTGCTGGTGCTCGCCGTCCTCGCGGGATGGCAGCTCCGCCGTTATACCGCCGTGTCCTCCGGGCCGAGCGGCAGTACCGGCATCGATCCGGTACTGACGCTGGCCCCCGCGCTCGCGCTGGCCGGCGGGACGATCGCGGCGCTGCGGATCCTGCCCTTCGCGGGCAAGGCCGGCGACCGGCTGGCCGCCCGGGGCAGGCGGCTGACCGCGGCCCTGGCCAGCTGGCAGGTCAGCCGTCAGCCGGTCCGCCAGGGCGGCACCGTCCTGCTGATCGTGCTCGCCGTCGCCACCAGCACGCTGGCCCTGGCCCAGCACCAGAGCTGGCTGAGGTCCAACCGCGACCAGGCGGCGTTCGCCGCGGGCGCCGACGTGCGCGCCGACCTGTCCCAGCCGCTGCCGGTCGCGCAGGCAGGCCGGCCGGCCGGGGTTGCGGCGGTGCTCAGCGCGACGCCCGTGGTCATCGCCGACTCCGCCACCAACTCGGGCAGCCCGCTGGTCGCGCTCGACCCCGGCCGGGCGGCGCAGGTCGCGCTGCTGCGCCCGGACCAGTCGCCGCTGCCTGCTTCGGCGCTGTTCCGGGAGATCCAGCCCGCCGGCATCCGGCCGGGCGTCGTGCTCGCGGGGCAGACCGGGGTGATCCGGCTCACCGCCGCCCTCGGCCCGGCGCGGCTGAAGCTCTCGCCTGCCGCGGTAACGATCACGATCGACGACGCCGACGGCGACGCCTACCAGTTTGCCGCGGGAACGCTAACGGCCGACGGCCGGGCGCACACCCTGACCGTCCGCGTCGCGGGGGCGGGCAGCCAGGTCATCTATCCCCTGCGAGTGACCTCGATCATCGTGGACTACCCGCTGCCATCGGCTCTCGTTAAGGTCGCGGCGACGTTCCGGGTCCTCTCGGTGAACGCCGCGACCGGGGGCGCACTGTCCGGGTGGAGGGCGGGCGCTTCGTCCGACGAGCTGACCGCCCTCAACCAGGCGTACGGGGCGCCCGACAACAGCTACCTTCTCCCCTCGGTCCTCTCGTCCCGGCTAGGCGCCGATGGCGCGTGGACGACCACATTCGACAGCGGATGGGGATCGGTCGCCGCGTTTGGCGCGTACGGCCTGTATAGCGCGCCCGGAGGGCCGATTGAAGGCGAACTCGACCTGGCGGCACCCTCACCCGTGGCGGCCGGCTCGATCCCGGGCATCGCGACCCGGGCGTTCCTGTCCGCGAACAACGCCAACGTCGGCGACACGGTGTCGGCGACGGTAGGCGGCGGTGCCACGCTGGGCGTGACGATCGTGGCGGTGGTCTCGACGTTCCCGACGGTGACCTCCCCCTACGGGGCGGTCATTGTCGACCTCCCGACGGTCCAGGACTACCTCGCCAACCAGTCGCTGCCGCCGCTGCCGGTGACCGAGTGGTGGCTGTCCACCGCCGGGCAGCGGGTGCCGCCGCGCCTGCTGGCCGCCCTGCCGCCGGGATCGTCCGTCACGAGCGTGGCGCAGATCGCCGCCGGGCTCGCCGCCAACCCGCTGTCCGCCGTGCCGCAGCAGGCGCTGCTCGCCATCGCCATCGCGGCGGCCGTCCTGGCCATAACCGGCTGCTGCGTGGCCATCGCGGTCGGCATCCGCCAGCGCCGGGCGGAGAACGCGCTGCTGGCCGCGCTGGGCGTCGCCCCCGGCGGAGCCGCGCGCCAGCTATGCCTGGAACGCCTGATGCTCGGCCTGCCGTCGGCGCTGGCCGGCCTGGTCCTCGGCGCGGTCATCGCCGAGCTACTCGTCCCCGCCGTCACGCTGACCGTCACGGCCAGCCCGCCGGTTCCCTCGGTGCTGATCCAGTTCGCCTGGGCCCAGGCGCTGCCGCTGGCCCTCGCCGTCGCGGCGCTGCCGGTGCTGGTCGCGGCGGCCGTCATCGCGCGCAGGCCCGACCCCGCCGCCGAACTGCGCACGGCGGAGGCGGCATGACGCGATCGTGGCTGCGCGCCCAGGTCGGCGGCACGGCGGTGAGCGCCCTGGCGCTGACGCTCCTCGTGCTCGGGTGCGTCTTCGTCGCGGTCGCGGGCCCGAGGTACAGCCTGCATTCACGGACCCGGGCGCTGCAGCATGAGCTCGCCGCGGTCACGCCCGTAGACCGGGCGGTCCAGGTCACGGACGACTGGTTCACGTTCGCCAACACGGTCAGCGGCTCCACCCCGCCCAGCCTGGCTGACGGCCAGCTCAGCCAATCGCGGGGCCAGATTGCCCACTTCCTGGCGACGACGCCGCTGCCGCTCGGGCCGGGTCAGTGGGCCGGCGTGTCGACCAACCCGCTGGTCGTGGTTTCCGGCGCGGCGCCTCGCGCGATATCGGGTGGAACCCCGCCGGAACTCGAGGTCATCTACCGCGACGAGCTGACGAGCAACGTCACGCTCGTCGCCGGCTCCTTCCCCCCGCCCAGCAGCCTGGGCCAGAGGCTGCACATCGCGGTGACCGCGGCGACCGCGGCGCGGTTCGGGCTGCACCCCGGATCGGTGCTCGGGCTGGAAGCCGATTCGACCAAGACACCGATGATCGTCACGGCGATCGTCCGCCCGCGGGGGATCACCTCGGCGTTCTGGAACGTCGACGCCGCCGCCCAGGCGCCGTCGTACAACATTCCCGCTCCGGGCGCCCGCACGCCGCCTTACTGGTCGGGCGCGGTGTTCGCCGATCCCGGCGAGTTCTCCACCATGCAGACCGTCTTCGCTGAGCTCCCCATGACCATCCAGTGGGAGTTCCCGCTCAGCCTGGGCGGCCTGCGGGCGGACCAGGTCGCGGCGGTGCAGCACTCGCTCATCCGGGCCTCGGGCGCGTCCGTGACCCTGACGGGTGACCTGGCCGGCGGGGCGGTGCCGCTGACGGTCCACGCTGAGCTGCTCACCCAGCTGACCGCGTTCGCCCTGACCGATACCGCGGTGCAACAGGTGCTGTCGCTGCTGTTCGTCAGCCTGACGGTGGTCGGCGCGGCCGTCCTGCTGCTCGCGGCGCGGATCAACGAGGCGCGCCGCGCGGTCGAACTCGAGATCCTCCGTTCGCGCGGCGCGTCGCTGCGGCAGCTGGCGGGGCTGACGCTGCGCGGCAGCGGGCTGGCCTGCGGGCCCGGGGCGCTGGCGGGCGGCGGCCTCGCGGTGCTCCTCACGCCGGGACCCGCGGCCGGCCTGGCCTGGTGGCTGGGCGGCCTGACGGCACTGGCGGCGGTGCTCGGCCTGCCCGTCATCGCGGCGTGGCGGTACCGCAGACCAGCACCGGCCAGGAACCCGGGCGTGCGCGCCCGGCGCGCCCCGCGCCTCCAGCGCCGGGCGGTAGCCGAGGTCACCGCCTGTGCCGCCGCGGTCGGCGGCCTGGTCGTGCTGCACGATCAGGGGGCGCCGCCCCCGGGAACGGTGAACCTGTACGTCGCGGCGGCTCCGGCGCTGGTCGCGATCCCGGCGGTCATCGCGGTCGGCCGGCTCTACCCGCTGATCATCCGGGGCCTGCTCAGGCTCTACGCCAACCGCGCGGGCGCGTCCGGGTTCCTGGCGCTGACCCGGGCGGCTCGGGCCTCGCTGGCCAGTGCCGCGCCGGCCTTCGCCCTGGTCCTGGCGCTCACGGTGGCGTCGTTCGCGGGGATGGTACGGGACGCCGTGTCGCGGGGGGAGGTCGCGGCCTCCTGGGCGCTGACCGGCGGAGACGCGGTGATCGACGCGACAGCGGTCGCCCCGGTCGTGACCCCGGCCGTGCAGCGGACGGTCGCCGGCGTGCCCGGCGTCCGGCGCACCGCCGTCGCGTGGCTGATGTCCTGGCAGGTGCCGGACGGCCAGATCGTGACGGTCCTGGCCGTCGACCCCGCCAGCTACGCCGCCTACACCGCGAGCGTCCCGTTCCCGGCGGCCCCGCTGTCCAGGCTCGGGTCGTCGGGTGGGGTCATAACCGTGGTGGCGTCCCCGGCGGCGGCCGCGCTCATCGGCTCGGGGGTCGCCGAGCTGACCTCCCAGGCCGGTATGGGCCCGCTCCAGGTGCGGGTGGCCGGAACCGTGCCGAGTACTCCGGCCGCGATCGGCTCCGGATTGTTCGTCCTGATGCCGCTGCAGCACATCATCGGCGAGACCGGTCCGCCGGCGACCAACCTGCTGTTCATCAACGGGACGGGGATCAACCATTCCGCGCTGGACGCGGTGGCGAGCAGGGACCTGCCCGGCGCGGCGGTGAAGTTCCGTTCGGCGGTACTCGGCGCGCTGGTCGGCTCGCCGCTGCAGGCGGCCGCGGACGTGATCATGCGGCTGTCGCTCGTGGTGGCGGCCGGTTTCGGGCTGGTCATCCTGTTGCTCGGGCTGGCCCTCGGCGCGGCGGACCGTGACCTGACGCTGGCCCGCCTGGCCACGATGGGCCTGCAACAGGGCCGTCAGGTCTGGCTCGTCCTCGGGGAGGCACTGCTGTCCGTCCTCGCCGCCATCGCCGCGGGGGTGGCCTGCGCGGTGGTGCTGCCCGTGCTCACGTCCGGGGCGCTCAACCTGTCGGTGTTCACCGGCTCCACCGCGCCCGTACCGATCGCGCCGGACCTGGTGGCCCTCGCCGTCCCGGCCGCCGGGCTGGCGCTGCTCGCCGCGGTCGTGGTGGTCGCTGAGACGCGACTGCTCCGCCGTCGCGGCGTGCCCGGGTTGCTGAGGATCGGCGCGTAAAGCGCATGAACGGGGCCGGAGCGGCCGTCAGGCGGCCACTATCGCGAGGTGGCCGGGATGCGTCATGATCCAGCCATGGCGCCGCAGTGGCGGCGTGACGCCGGCCGCGCCCGTGGCTGAGCCCTGGCAGCGGAGGATTCATGAGGGATAAGGCAATCGACCGACCGGATGTGCGGTCGCTTGCGCTGGCCGAACCGACCACGCACGTACGGCCCCGCTGGATCGTCGGCCTCACCCTCGCCATGCTGGGCATGTGGATGGCCGTCCAGGCGCCGTCGCAGGTCGTGCTGGCGCTCCAGTTGCAGGACATCACGCCGCGCCACAAGATCGCCGCCCTCGGGATAGTGACCGCGGTCAACGCCGTCTCCTCCGCCCTGGCCACGCCGTTCGTCGGCGCGCTGTCCGACCGCACCGCGCACCGCCGGCGGCTGGGCCGGTTCAGCGGCCGCCGGCATCGGTGGACGCTCGCCATGGTCCTGCCGGCCGCGATCTGCGTGGGGCTCCTGGCCAAGGCGGGCACGGTGTTGGTCGTGGCCCTGCTGTGGTTCTTGTTCGGCGCCTTCCAGAACGGCGAGTTCGCCAGCCTGAGCGCGGCCATCCCCGACCACGTGCCGGTCCGGCAGCGGGCCACGGTGTCCGGCTGGATCGGCATGCCGATCGCGCTCGGCCTGGTCCTGGGCACGGTCCTGGTGGTGGACGTCCTGAACCAGGACCTGGTCACCGGGTATATCGCGCTGGCGGTCCTGATGGTGCTGCTGGCGCTGCCGTTCATATTCCTCACTCCCGATCCTCCGCTCGCGCCGGAGCACCGGGAGCCGTTTTCCTGGCGCCGGGTGGCCTCCTCCTACTGGATCAGCCCGCGCGAATACCCCGATTTCGGCTGGGCCTGGCTGACCCGTTTCCTGGCCACCCTGTCCATCGCGATGGGCACCTTGTACCTGCTCTACTTCCTGCGCGACGCGGTGCACTATTCGCGGCTGTTCCCCGGCCAGACCGCCGCGGACGGCCTGCTCATCCTGATCCTGATCTACACCGGCGGCGTGGTCGTGGCCTCGATCGTCGGCGGCGTCATCTCCGACCGCAGTGGCCGCCGCAAGATGATGGTCAGCGTGTCCGGCCTGCTCATGGCGGCGGCCGCGCTGCTGCTGACGTTCTGGGAGACCTGGCCGGCCGCGCTGGGCGCGGCCGTGCTCTTCGGCATCGGTTTCGGCGCCTACATCGCGGTCGATCAGGCCCTGATCACCCAGGTACTGCCGAAGGCCCACGACCGGGCCAAGGACCTCGGCATCATCAACATCGCCATCGTCACCCCGTACGCCATCGGCCCGGCCATCGCCGCCCCCATGGTCTCGCTGGCCGGCTACCCGACCCTGTTCGGGGCGACCGCCGTGGTCGGCATCGCGGCCGCGATCGGCGTGTGGCGGATCAAGAGCGTGAGTTAGCAGGCGTGGCGTACATTCCGGTCGTCGATATCTCGGCCGACCCTGCTGCCGTCGGGGCGGAACTCGACGAGATCTGCCGGACCGTCGGCTTCTTCCAGGTCACCGGGCACGGCATCCCCGACGGCGTCGCCGGCTCCGCGTGGACGATGGCCACGAAGTTTTTCGACCTCCCGCTGGCGGACAAGCTCAGCGTGGCACGGCCCGGGGCGGACTATCCGTACGGGTACATGCCGGTGGCCGGTGAGTCGCTGAGCCAGTCGATGTCCGGCGCCGCCCCGGCGGACCTCAAGGAGGTCTTCAACGCCGGGCCGCCGTCCCGGCCGCCGCGCCCGTTCGCCGATCCGGGCGAGGCCTGGGCCTACTCGCCGAACCTGTGGCCCGCGGCGCTGCCGGACCTCAAGCCAGCGTGGACGGCGTATTACGACGCCATGCGTGAACTGGGCAACCGGCTGATGTCCCTACTCGCGCGAGGGCTGGGGCTGCCGCCCGGCTTCTTCGCCGACAAGACCGCCGACGGCCCGAACGCGCTTCGCGCGATCAACTACCCGGCCCGGGATGTCGCACCGCTGCCCGGGCAGCTGCGGGCGGGCGCGCACACCGACTACGGCACGGTGACGATCCTGCGGCAGGACGCGGTAGGCGGCCTGGAGGTGCTCGATCGCGCGGGCCGATGGACGGGCGTGGAATCCGTGCCCGGCGCGCTCGTGATCAACATCGGCGACCTGATGGCGCGCTGGACCAACGACCGGTGGCAATCTACTTTGCACCGGGTCGTCGATCCGGCTGACCCCGATCCCTCGGCGGCGACGGCACGCAGGCAGAGCATGCCGTACTTCCAGAACGCCAACTGGTCCGCGGCGATCTCCTGCCTGCCGACCTGCCTCGAGCCAGGCGAACAACCCCGCTACGAACCCGTGCTCGCCGGGCCGTACCTGATGAGCAAGTTCCGCAGATCCGTCACCTTCCCAGGAAGCGCATGATCGCCGCCGCCAGCGCCCTGGCTATCTCCTTCTGGAAGGTGGCGGAAGTCAGCAGGGCGGCGTCGGTAGCGTTCCGCATGTTCCCGCATTCGACGAGGACCTTGGGAACGGTCGTGAGGTTGAGCCCGGCCAGGTCGTCGCGGTAGGCGATTGCGTGCGCGCCGTCGTATGTGCTGACCGGCATGGTCGTCATCGACAGGAACGCCGACCGGACGTCGCGGCCGAAACGCTCGGACGAGCCGATCACCTTGTCGTTCGGCCCGTCCGCGACTGGTTCCAGGACGGTGAACCCGCGTCCTGACGCAGGGCCGCCGTCGGCGTGGATATCGATGGCCACGTTGGCGTGGGCGCGGTTGATGATCTGAGCGCGGGTATTCACGCACGGTCCCACGCCGGTGTTGCTGGTCCGCGTCATCACCACGCGCGCGCCCTCACGCTGAAGGTCATGTCGCAGGTCGGTCGCGACGTTGAAATTGAACTGGGCCTCCGTGTACCCGCCGTCGGTCTCGGTGCCGCCCGTATCACAGGTCTCCCATTCGCGGCCGTTCCAGATCAGGCGGTTGAGATAGGACGGATCATCAGCGTTGCGGCCGTTGTGCCCGGGGTCGATCCCGACGATGATCCCCGCCAGCGGCTTGGCGGACGCGGCTGCCGCGGCCCGGCCGCTGCTCGCAGCCAAGGCGGCCGCCAGCAGGACCGCGACGGCCGCGATCAGGATCAGTCTCACGTAGCTGGGCCGAATCATCAAGGAGCAATAGTGCCAGGATTCTCCCGCGGCCGGTGGGAGGTCATCGGGGTCGGGTAACTTGGCTGGCGACCGATGACCCGGGAGAGGCGGGACCTAACCGTGACGCCGGACGCCAGGCCCGTTACCGTCCGTAAGGCGATGGTGGTCGTCCTCGCTGTCCTCGCGTTCGTTTCCGCGTGTGCGGGGCACTCGCTGAGCGCGGCGGCGACGGCGGCGCAGCGCGGGGTGCCGAGCGATCCGGCAGCGGCGGCCAGTTCTCCCCGCGCAGTTACAGGCATCGGCTCGGCAGGCGCCTACCAGGTCGGCCACCGGCAGATGACGTTCCTCGAGCCTGCGCACACCGGACCGACCGGCCAGTTCCTGGGCCAGCGGGCGCTCGTGGTCGTGATCTGGTATCCGCTGGCCCGGCGGTCAGCCGGGTCGCCGGCGGCCCATGGTCCGTTCCCGCTGCTGGTGTTCGCCCCGGGGTTCATGCAGTGCGGCGCCCCGTACGACGACCTGCTGCGGGCCTGGGCCGGCGCCGGGTACGTGGTGGCGGTGGTGAACTTCCCGCGGACCGACTGCAGTGTCGGGGCCGCCGCGTACGAGCCGGACCTGGTCAACCAGCCGGAGGACATGTCGTACGCGCTCAGCAGGCTGCTGGCCCTGAGCGCCGCGCCCCATGACGTGTTGTCCGGCCTGCTGAACCCGCGCGAGGTCGCCGCCGCCGGCCAGTCCGATGGCGGGGACACCGTCGCGGCCCTCGCGGCCGATACGTGCTGCACCGATCACCGGCTGAGGGCCGTGGCCGTGCTCTCGGGGCAGGAGTGGCCGACCATGCCGGGACGGTACTTCGGCAACCCGGCGCCGCCGGTGCTGTTCGTCCAGGGCACCGCGGACACGATCAACCTGCCCTGGACCAGCCTGCAGTTGTATCGCGCGGATCAGGCCACGGCCAGGTACTACCTCGACCTGTTCGGCGCGAACCACATGATCCCGTACATGGGCACCAACCCGGTGGAGCGGCTGGTGGCCCGCGTGACCCTGGCCTTCTTCGACCGTTACGTGCTCGGCCAGGCCAGGGCCCTGGCCACGATGACCCGAGAGGGCAACGTCAGCGGTACCGCCGCCCTGGTCAGCGGCGGGCAGCTGCCGCCATGATCCCCGGCCGGGTGCTTGGATGGGCGCATGGCAACGGAACGGGAGACGTACGTAGTCAGCGCCAGCCGGGAGATCGCGGCCGGGCCTGAGCAGATCTTCGAGCTGATCGCCGATCCGGCCCAGCAGCCGCGCTGGGACGGCAACGACAACCTGGCCTCGGCAGCGGCCGGGCAGCGCGTGCGCCGCACGGGGGACGTATTCACGATGGCGCTCACCCACGGCGGCATCCGGGAGAACCACGTGGTCGAGTTCGACGAGGGGCGCCTGATGGCCTGGCGGCCTTCCGAGCCGGGGCGGGAGCCGCCCGGGCACCTGTGGCGGTGGGAACTCGAGCCGATCGCCGCGTCCCGCACGAAGGTCACCCACACGTACGACTGGACCGAGTTGACCGACGAGAACCGGTTCAAGCGAGCCCGGGCGACCACGCCCGACAAGCTGCAGGCCTCGCTCGACCGGCTCGCCGCCCTGGCCGAGGGAGCCTGAGGGACGTGGATCCGGCGGCCGGACCGCTTCCCGATCCCGCGCTGATCGTGCTGGTCGGGCCGTCCGGATCGGGAAAGTCGTTCTGGGCCGCGGAGCATTACCGCGCGGCTGAGGTGGTCTCGTCCGACCGGCTGCGCGCGGTCGTGGGCAGCGGCGAGCACGACCTGGACGCGTCGGCCGACGCCTTTGCCCTGCTCGATCAGATCGTGGCGGCCCGGCTTCGCCGCGGCCTGACCGCGGTGGTGGACACCCTCGGCCTCGACCCGGCGCGGCGCCTGGGCTACCTGGAGCTGGCCCGGAACAACCACATGCCCGCCGTCGCGGTGCTCTTCGACACCGATGCCGCGGAGTGCCGACGCCGCAACCGCGCCCGCGACCCGGTAGGCGGGTCGGTGCCCGCGCCCGCGCTCGAGGGCCAGCTGCGGCGGATGCGCGCCACGACGACGGAGATCCGCGGCGAGGGCTGGGACCTGGTGGCGACCGCCCGGTCGGCTCAGCCGGAGGCCGGCCACTCCCCCGGCGCGCGGGCGGCCGCCAGGGAGCAGCGGCGGCGGCCGGTCCGCCTGGGCTTCGTCCTTCAGCTGTCCCGGTTTACCTGGGACGAGGATCCGGAAGGCCCGGCGCACTGGCTCGCCGCCGTGGCCCGCGCGGCAGCCGAGGCTGGCCTGCAGGGAATAGCGCTGATGGATCACCTGATCCAGATCCCCCAGGTCGGCCGGGCCTGGGAGCCGATCCCCGAGCCGTGGGTGACGCTGGGGATGCTGGCGGGCCTGGAACCGGGTCTCCGGCTGGGCACGCTGGTAACACCGATCACGTTCCGCGCACCGGGGATCCTCGCCAAGACGGTCGCCACGCTGGACGCCCTGAGCGGAGGGCGAGCATTCTGCGGCATCGGGGCGGGCTGGTGGGCGCGCGAGCACGAGGGGTTCGGCCTGCCCTTCCCGCCCGCCCGGATCCGGCTGGACGAGCTGGAGTCGGCCATCGAGACGCTGCGCGCCCTGTGGCAGCCCGGCACCAGGGAATACCGGAGCCAGCGGGTCTGGCTGCCGGAAACCACCTGCTACCCGCGGCCGGTGGCGCCGATCCCGATCATCGTCGGCGGGGGCGGCGAGAAGCGCACGCTGGCCATTGCCGCCAGGCTCGGCGACGGCTGCAACCTGCCCTCGGACCTCGACACGCTGGACCGCAAGCTCGCCATCTTCCGCGAGCACTGCGTGGCGGCCGGGCGCGACCCGGAGCAGGCCGAGGTCACCGTGCTCGACGTCCCGGTCATCGGCCGGGACCGGGATGATGCCGCATCGATCGTGGAGCGGCTGCGCGGCCGGACGTCCGCCGCCGCCTTCGCCCGGAGCCACCACGCCGGATCGGCCGACGAGCACATCGGCCGCTACCGGCTGCTGGCCGATCGCGGCGTCACGACGGTATTCGTCTCCCTCCCCGATCTGACCGGGCCGCAGGACGTGCTCCGGCTCGCTCCCGTGGCCGCCGCCTTCGCCTGAGCACCGAGCGGCGTGTCGACATGGTTCGGCCTCACCCTTGTCTATGCTGCCTGAACGGCTCACTGTTTAGGCAGGGAGGGTCAGATGGCCAGTAGACGGCGCGGATCCCTCGAACCGGGCGGTGCGCTCGAGGGCGCGGGTGAACGTCGGGCCAATCCGGCTCGGGCACGCCGGGCGCCCCGGGCGCGGTCGGCGCCGGCCGACTGGCGCCTGGCGCTAGTGACGCTCGGGTTCGCGGCGTTCGGCGCTGGATTGATCTTGATTTTGGATGGCGCCACCGCGCGCAGCCGGGTTTTCACGAGTACACCGGAGTTCAAGGTCTGGGCCACGCTGACCATCGCCCTGATCGCGGCGCTGCCGACGGTCTGGCGCGCGGGGATCGATCTGCTCCGCCGGCTGGGGCGGAACCCGCGCCGCGTGCTGCGGGCGGAGGCGGTGCCGGCCGTCATCGGCGTCGTCGTGGTGGTCATGGCCGCCGTCCTGTCGGGACAGTACGCGCGAGGCAGCGCCGAGCCGTACTACGGCGGGACCGTGCGCATCGCCGTGGTCTACGTGCTGGCGGTCACGGCGGCCGTTCCGCCGTTGATGGCCATGTGGGAGTGCTACCGCCAGCTGACCCATGACCGCACCGCCGGGCGGGACGGCGTGGCGGGCGTGAACCACCTGCTCCTGCTCAGGGAGTGCCTGCTCTCCGCGCTCACGACGGTGGGCCTGCTGGTCAGCGCCGGGGTGCTCTTGACGGGCGCGCAGCGGCAGGCGGTCCTGGCCGATGCCAAGTTCTCGGCCCCTTACCCATCGGCCTACGTGCTGATCTGGGGCCTGGCCTTCAGCGCGCTGCTGGTGGTCAACTTCCTGCCCGCGTTCCGCCGCCTGAGCCGGCTGGCCAACGCGACCATCGACGCGATGCTGCCCGTACTGCCCCCGGGGGCGGACGGATGGCAGAACCGGCTGCAGGAGCGTACCGATCTCGCGGGCCTCCTGCAGGTCACTAGCGGCGCCAAGGATGTGCTGACCTCCGCGGTCCTCGTGGCCGGGCCGCTGATCAGCAGCGCGTTCTCGATGTTCCTGCCCGGTCCGCCGAGCTGATTGCGGCCCGCCTTGATACGGACTCTCGCGATCGAGAACTACCGGTCACTGCGCCGGGTGATCGTGCCGCTGGCGTCGTTGAACGTGGTGACGGGGGCGAACGGGAGCGGCAAATCGAGCCTGTACCGGGCGTTGCGCCTGCTCGCCGGCAGCGCGCGCAACGGAGCGGTCGCGGCGCTGGCCCGGGAGGGCGGGCTCCCGTCCACCCTGTGGGCGGGCCCGGAGAAGATCGGGTCGTCCGTCCGGGAGGGCCGCTACCGGGTGCAGGGAACCGTCCGGGGCCAGCCGGTCGGCCTGCGGCTGGGCTTCGGCGCGGACGACTTCAGCTATGCCATCGACTTCGGGCTACCGCCGCCCAGCCAGACGACGGCGTTCGCCCTCGACCCCGAGATCAAGCGGGAGTGCGTGTGGCACGGCCCGGTGCTGCGCCCTTCGGCGCTGCTGTGCGACCGAGACCACGGCATCGTGCGGCTGCGCGGCGGCGACGGCGGCTGGGGTGCGCCGGAGCCCGTCAGCGGCTACGACAGCATGCTGAGCGAGTTCGCCGACCCGCAGCGGGCGCCCGAGATACTGGCCCTGCGCGAGCGGATCCGCTCCTGGCGGTTCTACGACTACTTCCGGACCGACGCTGTGGCCCCGGCTCGGCGCAGTTCGATCGCGACTCGCACCCCCGTACTTGACCACGACGGGGCGGACGTGGCCTCGGCGCTGCAGACCATCTGCGAGGTGGGAAACGCCGCGGCCCTTGAGGTGGCCGTCGACCTGGCCTTCCCGGGCAGCCGGATCAGCCTCGAATGGGACAGCGGTGGCCGCATCGACCTGCGCCTGCACCAGCATGGGCTGCTCCGTCCGCTCGGCGTGGCGGAGTTGTCGGACGGCACGCTGCGCTACCTGCTGTGGGTCGCGGCGCTGCTCACGCCCCGCCCGCCCGGCCTGCTCGTGCTCAACGAGCCCGAGACCAGCTTGCACTCCGACCTGCTGGCGCCCCTCGCGCAGCTGATCAGCATGGCCGCAGACCACTCGCAGATCATCGTGGTGTCGCATGCCCGCGCCCTGGTGGACGCCCTCGGGCGCGCCGCCAGACACGGGGGCGCGGAGCTGAGCGCGATCGAGCTGGAGAAGGAGTTCGGCGAGACGCGCGTGGTGGGTCAGGAGATGCTCGACCAGCCGGCCTGGCACTGGCCCAAGCGGTTACGCGGCGGCGGCGCCCGGGGTACTCGTCCTGCGTGACCGGCTGACGGTGACCGCGTACGCGATGACCAGGGCGGCGAGTAGCAGCCAGCCGGTAACCAGGGCGGGTGCGGGCGCTGAGACCAGCAGGCGGGGAGTCGGCATGGTGGCGAAACAGGCGATCGTCGAGAGGGCCGCCACCAGGCGGAGGGTCCATCCCTGCGCTACCACCGCCAGGAAGACGAACGCCCACGCGTAGTACCAGGGCCAGATGACCGGCCCGAGCAGCACGAAGGCGAAGATGCTCCAGCCGAGGGCGCGGACGGGCTCAGGCTCGGGCTCGGACTGGGGCTTGGGCTCCGGGCCCGGTGGCCGGATGAGCAGGCGGAGCGAGACGGCGGCGGCGATGGCCAGCCCGATGGCCCTCGAACCGCGGACGAACGCGCCGGGGCCGCCGTGGTAGCCCGCCGCATGGGCGAGGTGGGCGAGGGCCAGCCCGATCGCCGTGACGGGATCAAGCCACGAGACGACCGTGCCGGCGCCGAGCAGGGCGCCGACCCAGCGCCAGCTGAGGTCCACGGCGGCACCGATCGCGGCCATCACCGCCAGGGTGAAGCCGACGGCCACGAGGGTCTTGGCCAGCTTCCGCTTCCGGTCTTGCCCCTGTCCCCACCAGGCCCAGCCGATGAAGAGGGTGGCCAGGAGCGCGGGGGCCTTCACTTCCGCGGCCAGGGCGCAGCAGGCGAGCCCGACCAGCGGGTGCCGACGGGCGGCCAGGACGCAGCCCAGGACGAGAAGCCCCAGCATCAGCGCGTCGTTGTGCGCCCCGCCGAGCAGGACCAGCAGCACCAGGGGATTCAGGACCGCCACGGCGAAGGCTCTGGTGTCGTCGCGGCCGACGGCGCGGGCGAGGGCGGGGACCCCCCAGGCCACCAGCGCCAGTCCGATCACGGCGACGGCGCGGAAACCCGCGACCGCCCAGACGACGCGGTGCCCGGACAGTTGCACCACCCAGCCCGACAGGCGTTCCCACGCCGGGCCGTACGGGGCCGTCGCGTGCCGCCACAGCGGGTCCACCAGGGTGAGGAACGGGCCGCCGCCGAGCACGCTCGGGCCATGCAGGTAGGGGTTCAGGCCCCGGGACACCATCTGGCCCTGGGCGGCGTAGCTGTAGACGTCCCGGCTGAACAGCGGCGGTGCCAGCAGGAGAGGGGCAGCCCAGGCCACCATGACCACAAGCAGCTGCCTCAGGGGCATCCCGGAACCGGCCCGGGTGGCCCGGATCGTCTCGAACCAGGCTCCGAGCAGCAGGGCGAGGCCCAGGTACACCAGCATGATCCCGAGGAACTGGCTCGTGCTCTCCGGGCGCCCGGCTGGCACGGCGGGTGACGTCCAGAACCACGACGAGGCACCCGGGGCGACGAACGGCGATCCGGGCCGCAGCACGCCGAGCAGGACGCAACACGATCCGGCCGCGCCGGCGGCGCCCAGCAGGAGCAGGCGCACGCCCTCACCGCGGGCCACGCCCCAGGCCGGCCCTGCCCCTGGCCCGCCGCGTGGCCGCCTCGAGAGGGTCGCTGTCCTGGGATGAGACGGCGTCGGCTCTGGCTGCGACGTCTCCATATCCGCCCATGCTAGGCCCGGGCCGGGACCGTCGGGTGTCACCACGATGCGCTGGTCCAGCGCGGGATCTGGCGAGGGCCTGGCCTTAATGGCACGATGTCGGCATGGCCGGAGCGGGCGGCCCCTAACCGGCTGAGCGGCCGGCGAACCGCCTGAGCTGCCGGCGACGGCTCCGGTCGGCCAAGGGAGGGTCCATGACCAGCAACGAACCTGTTCACACCGAGTCCGAGACGCACGGGTGGACGATCGACGTACCCAATCACCCCACCCGCCAGGATTCTCCCGAGTACGTGGCGGCGCGCCAGAAAATGAACGAGATCGCGGGCCAGGCCACGGGGCTGATCTACGGGCCCGGACCGTTCCAGGACCATCACGGTGGTGCGCTGTGGCTTCAGGACGCCCAGGGCTGGTTCATGGTCCGCAACCTCGCCGGGATCGAATGGTCGGCGCAGTTCTGTGCCGACCCCGCCAAGGTCGACCTGCTGCGGCAGAACGCCAAGCGGCTCTATGACCTGGTCGCGCCGCAGCTCACGCAGCAGCTCGACCCAGATGGCCTGCTGGAGACGCCCATCCAGGACGCCGCCGGGGTCGCGAAATGGACTGACTCGATCTTCAACGCGGGGGTGCCGCTGCATCCCGGGTTCCACACTGGCGTGCTGCCTGGGGGCGGCGCACCCGCTCCCGCTGGTGCCGCTGCTTCCGCCGGTGGCGCTGCTCCCGCCGCTCCGGCCGCTGCTCCCGCTGCTCCGGCCGGTGCCGCCGCCGCTCCCGCTGGTGCCGCCGCTCCAGACGGTGCCGCCGCTCCCGCTGGTGCCGCCGCT
>Ga0187808_10000098_pt1 | contig 19606 bp, 20 predicted proteins | sample NC_wetland_sal_i_5_FD_132427 | JGI IMG/M metagenome (GOLD analysis project Ga0187808, IMG submission 132427) | Wetland sediment microbial communities from Neuse River Estuary, North Carolina, USA - ASW_3 | ecosystem: Environmental > Aquatic > Freshwater > Wetlands > Sediment | place: USA: North...
AACCAGCAGATCGGCCTTGACCGGCGCCTTCTGGAGAAGCGCATCTTCCCGACCATCGATATCCAGCGCTCCTCGACCCGCAAGGAAGAGCTGCTGCTGCCGCGCGCCACTTTGAATCGCGTCTGGATACTGCGCAAGCTGCTGGCGCAGTTGAACGCGGTCGAAGCGATGGAATTCCTCATCGACAAGATGGACAAGACCAAGACCAACGAGGAATTCCTCGAGTCGATGAACGCCTGAGAGGCGCAGGGAAGCGTCGGCCCGCCCGCCTGTCGCAGCACGCGATGACTTTTTTCGGCAGGTGGCGTATAAGTCCCCGGCGTGAGCAACCTGAAAAGGCGGCACCTCGCGGCGCTCGCGTGGGTGGGCTGGTATTTGATGCTGCCGCCCGCATCACCGGAGACGCATTACCCCATTGCAAGTGCTCCGATGTGGCAGTGGGAAGTTGTCGGCAGCTTTGATTCGGCGGCTGAATGCGTAAAGGCAAAGGCCGCAAGGGAAGCATCTAATCGCGCCAAATGGGAGAGAATATCGCCGGAACCTCACAATCCGTTTCGATCGTATTCCGGCGTACAAGAGTTCGCGCGTTGGATTTATTTGAGAGAGCTTGGAACCGCTTGCATCGCCCCGGACGATCCGCGACTAAAATGAAATTAGGACGGGCGCGCGGCATTCGTATCGCACTTTCTTGGCGGGGCGCGGCCTGATAATACTTGAAGATTGCCCCTCACTCGGGGCCAAGAGGCAGGAACAAAATTCTATGACTGAAATCAGCATGAAGCAGCTTCTGGAGGCCGGCGTTCATTTCGGCCATCAGACCAGCCGCTGGAACCCGAAGATGAAGCAATACATCTTCGGCGCCCGCAACGGTATTTACATCATCGATCTGCAACAGACGGTCAAGATGTTTCGCGCGACCTACGACTTCGCGCGCGATCTCGCCGCGGCGGGCGGCACCATGCTGTTTGTCGGCACCAAGAAGCAGGCCCAGGACATCGTCAAGGAAGAGGCCGAGCGCTGCGGGATGTTCTACGTCAACAACCGCTGGCTGGGCGGGATGCTGACCAACTTCCAGACTATCCGCGCCTCGATCGACCGGCTCAAGAAGCTCGAGGAAGTCATGGCCGACCCGGAGATGATTCGCGCGCTCAGCAAGAAAGAGATGAGCGACAACGCGCGCGAGCATGAAAAGCTGATGAACACGCTGGCCGGGATCAAGAACATGCGCAAACTCCCCGACGCGCTGTGGGTCATCGATACCAAGAAGGAATACATCGCCGTTGCGGAGGCCAACCGCCTCGGTATCCCGGTCGCCGCGGTGGTCGATACCAACTGCGACCCCGACCTGATCGCGTATCGAATCCCCGGCAACGACGACGCGATCCGCGCGATCAAGCTGTTCACGGCGGCGGTCGCCGACGCGATCATCGAAGGCAAGCAAATGGCCGAGGAACGCGCCAAGGGGCAGCAGGATATTCGCTCGGACGCCGGCTCGGGGGCAGACACGGGAGCACCGGCACCCGATTCTCCAAGCGCCGTCTAGTCGATAAATTCGACCTTCGGGGCCAAAACGGAAGAAAAGGCCCGGTCGGTCGTGACCGTCGCTTGCATGATAGCGCCGGGGCAAGAATACTAGCTCAACTCAGGAATTGTGATGGAACTAAACGCCAATCTGGTTAAAGAACTGCGCGAGCAGACCGGCGCCGGCATAATGGATTGCAAAAAAGCGCTGGCGGAGGCCGCGGGCGATCTCAAAAAGGCCGCTGCATGGCTGCGCGATCAGGGAATCGCGCAGGCTGCCAAGCGCGCGGGCCGGGTCGCATCCGAAGGATCGATCGGTTCGTATATTCATCCAGGCGCCAAGCTTGGGGTGTTGATCGAGGTCAATTGCGAAACCGATTTCTGCGCCAAGTCGGAAGCATTCCAGGCGCTGGTGAAGGAACTCGCGATGCAGGTGGCCGCGTCCCCTGGTACGCGCTGCGTGCGGCGCGAGGAGCTCTCCCCGGCAGTTATCGAGCAGGAGCGCCAAATCTACGCGTCAGAGGCCGCGGGCAAGCCCGCCGCGATCGTGTCCAAGATTGTGGACGGCAAGCTCGAGAAATTCTACACGGAAGCCTGCCTGCTCGAGCAGGCTTATATCCGCGATCCCAACAAGACCGTCAACGACCTGCTTGGCGAGGCCGCCATCCAGATGCGTGAGAAGATCGACGTGCGCCGCTTCGTGCGCTACCAGCTGGGCGAGGCGCTCGACGGCAAGGCAACCACCGCGGCCGCGTGACACGGCGCATTGCGGACGCGACGGGGCTTCAACGCAGGCATCAACGGGAGCTTCGACAGATGGCTGAAGTTCAAAGTGCGTCGAACAGCAAGCCGCGCTTCAGCCGTATCCTGCTTAAGCTATCCGGCGAGGCGCTCGCTCCCTTGCAGCGGTCGGGACTCGATCTCGACGCTCTGTCCGAGATTGCGCTCGAAATCAAGGAAGTGGCGGCGCTGGGCGTTCAGCTCGCGCTGGTAATCGGAGGCGGCAATTTTATCCGCGGCAGCGACTGCGAGGCGCGCGGGATGGATCGTTCGACCGCGGACCAGATGGGGATGCTGGCGACGGTGATCAACGCGCTCGCGCTGCAAAACGCACTCGAGCACGCCGGCGTGGTCACGCGAGTGCTGTCCGCCATCGAGATGCAGGCGCTGTGCGAGCCGTACATCCGCCGCCGCGCCGTGCGCCATCTCGAAAAGGGCCGCGTGATCATATTCGCCGCCGGCACCGGCAATCCCTATTTCACCACTGACACGGCGGCGAGCTTGCGCGCGATGGAAATCGGCGCGGAGGTAATCCTCAAGGCGAGCCATGCCGTGGACGGCGTTTACGATCGCGATCCGATGCGCGAGCCAGGGGCGAAGCGCTTCGATCGGCTGACTTATATCGAGGTGCTGCAGAAGAACCTGAAGGTGATGGATTCGACGGCGATCTCGATGTGCATGGATAATCGCCTGCCGATCATCGTGTTCAATTTGCGCAAACCGGGTAATATAAGAAGGGCCGTGATGGGAGAGCAAATCGGGACCCGGGTGGAGAGCGCGCCGTGAGCTTGCTTACGGACACAATCGAAGACGCGCGCAAGGAAATGGACAAGACCGTGGAGGCGTTTCGCCACGAGCTCTCCCGCGTCCGCACCGGCCGCGCTTCAACCGCGCTGGTCGAAAATCTCCAGGTCAATTACTACGGCTCGAAGACCCCGCTGCGGCAATTGGCCGGGCTGGCGGCGCCCGAGCCGCGCTTGATAGTGATCACGCCGTACGACAAGGGCGCGATGCACGAAATTGAAAAAGCTATCCAGACTTCCGATCTTGGCCTGACGCCGATGAACGACGGCAAGTTGATTCGGATTCCGATCCCCGAGCTGACCGAGGAGCGCCGCAAGGATCTGGTGAAGCACGTCCGCAAAATAGGCGAGGAATTCCGCGTCGGCATCCGCAACCATCGCCGCGACGCCAACGACATGCTCAAGGAACTGCACAAGGAAAAGCAGGCCACCGAGGACGAGATGCGCTCGGGCGAGGCCAAGGTGCAGCAGTACACGGCCGAGTACATAGAGAAGATTGACAAAGTGCTGACCGCCAAAGAAGCGGAAATCATGGAGGTCTGAGTTCGCCCGTCACATGTCAGAAACGGCGCGCGACCCCAAGTGAAGACTGAACCGCAAGTGGCCACCTCACTCCCACTGAACGATTTCCCCAACCTGTCTCTGGATCCATCGCGGATGCCGCGCCACGTGGCGATCGTGATGGATGGCAACGGCCGCTGGGCGATTCGGCGCGGACTCTCGCGCCACGAGGGCCATCGGCGCGGCAAGGACTCGGTGCGCGCGGTCGTCGATGCGGCGCGCGAACTCGGCATCCCGTACCTCACGTTGTACGCATTTTCGAGCGAAAACTGGGGCCGGCCGACCACCGAGGTCAGTTTCCTGATGCAGCTGTTCCATCGCTATCTCATCACCGAGACCAAACGCCTGATGAAACGCGACATCCGCGTGGTGGCGCTGGGAGACACCGAGCGGTTGCCGCCGCGGGTGCGCGAGGCGCTGGCCGAGACGGTCGCGGCGACGCGCGAAAATCGCGCGATGACGGTGGCGTTGGCGTTGTCGTACGGCGGGCGTCAGGACATCGTGAACGCGGCGCGATCGATCGCGCGCGCGGTGGCAGAAGGCGCAATTTCACCCGATCAAGTCGACGAGCATCTGCTGGCGCGCGAACTGACCACCGGCGGACTTCCCGATCCCGACCTGCTGATTCGAACCTCGGGAGAACTGCGAATCTCTAATTTTTTTCTTTTTCAACTCGCATACACCGAACTCTATTTCACCGACACTCTGTGGCCCGATTTCCGCGAGCGCGAATTTCTTAGTGCGATCGCCGCCTACCAGCTTCGCGAGCGCCGTTTCGGCGCAATCTCGAACGGCTCCGACACCCGGCTGCGTGCTCAGAACTAGGCTCCTGACGGCGTCGGTCCTGCTGCCTGCGGTGGGGGCGCTGGTAGTTTTAGCGCCGGACTGGTTCTTCACGACTTTTGTTGCGGCCGCCGCAATCTGGGGACTCTACGAAGTCGCTGCGATGACCGGCGCTCTGCACCTAGTCGCGATACCGCTGTTCGCCGTCGTCGGTGGCGTGCCGTTGTTCGGGCTCCTTTACGGCGGCGACGTGGGATGGCTGGTGCCGGTGTTGGTGATCCTCATGATGCTCGGACTGGTGGCACGAGTCGCTGTTGCCGGCGGCGCCGGCGCAGGATTCAGAGGCCCTCGACTCGTCTTCATCGGCGCGCTGTACGTCGGAGTCCTGTTCCCGTACTTCGCGCTGCTGCGCAATCGTCCCGGCGGCATCGGCATACTTTTGCTGGTCATCTTGTTGGCGGTGGTGAGCGACAGCAGCGCATACTTCGTCGGGATGTATCTGGGCCGCACGAAGCTTGCGCCCAACGTCAGTCCGCATAAGACGGTTGAAGGCGCGGCGGGCGGCTTGATCGCGACGATGGCGGCCGGGTTGCTGTTGTTTCAGATGCGCGGCGGGACGTGGCATGCGGGCCCTGCCCTGCTATTTTCGGCCATGATTTCCGTACTCGCGCAGCTTGGCGATCTTGCCAGCTCGGCATTCAAGCGCTCGGCGGGGGTCAAGGATTCGGGGTGGATTTTTCCCGGGCACGGCGGTCTGCTCGATCGGACTTGTTCGCTAGTCTTGGCAGTGGTTTTCGCCTACTATTGGTATCGGTGACGTGTGCTCTACGGGGCCGTTTTTCACACCTGGATACGCACAGGACCTGCGGGTAGAGACTGAATGATATCGTCGATCTTTTACGCGGCACTGGTCTTTGCAGTGCTGGTGGTCGTGCACGAGGCGGGGCATTTCGCGATGGCCAAGAAGGTCGGCGTCCGCGTGCTGCGTTTCTCCGTCGGCTACCCGCCAAAATTATTTGGAATCCGGCGCGGCGAAACCGAGTATTCAATCGGCGCGACTCCGTTCGGCGGCTATGTCCGAATGCTGGGCGATGAAGTCGGCGAGGAGCCCAAGTCTGAAGAACTCGCCATGTATCTTCACGAAGTCGGGCTCGACCTCATTGGCGCGACGCGCGCGGTCGGCGTGGTTCATGCCTCTTCAGGTTTCGACGACAATTTGCGCGCGCTTGCGGATCGCCTGGGCGAGTCGGCTGCCGGCGTTGCGCAAAGTATCATCGGGCGCGAGCTCAAGCCCGACGAAGCAATCCTCCTGGACGAAGTGCGCCGCCAGCCCAAAGTCGACGAAGCGATCAAATCGCTCGCGGAACGTGCCCCGGCCAGGCTGGTCGAGGCGTACTCCAAGCGTGCGTTCCCGACCCAGCCGCTCGGCAAGCGAGTTGCGATAGTGCTGGCAGGACCCTTGGCGAATATTGTGTTCGCGCCGATTCTGCTCACCTTCGTCTTCATGACCGGCGTGCCGCAGTTGTTGCCGATAGTTGGCAAGACCACGAAAGATCTCCCGGCGGAAAAGGCCGGGCTTCGCACCGGCGACCGGATTCTCGCGGTTAACGGCCTGCCGATGGAGACCTGGGCCGATTTCTCCAAGACCGTGAAGGCGGGGGACGGCTCCCCGGTCAAGCTGGAAATCGATCGGCCGCAGGACGGCACCTCCGCGCACAGTACGATTGTCGTCAAGCCGACCCGGCTCGAGCAGAAAACCATCTACGGCACTAACGCGACCACCTGGGTGATAGGAGTGCAGCCGCGCGGCGACCAGATAACCAAGCGGTACGGTCCGTTGGGTGCGGTGAAGGAAGCGGGGAAAACTTCGGTTGAGATGACCGTCCAGATGGTGGTCGGAATCGCCAGTATCTTCACCGGCAGTACTCCCGTGCGCGATGCACTCGGCGGACCGATCATGATCGCGCAGATGGCCAGGCAAGAGGCGCATCAGGGGTTGGCGAACCTCGCGATGTTTACCGTGATGCTGAGCCTCGAGCTCGGCATTATAAACCTGCTGCCGGTGCCGCTGCTTGACGGAGGACACCTGCTGTTCTTCATCTTCGAGGGCGCACGCGGCGAGCCGCTCGAACTTCGCTACCGGGAGGCTATGCTCCAGGTGGGACTGTTCCTGCTCGTGGCACTGATGGCGTTCGTAATTTTCAATGACATCTCGCGTATTGTGCAGGGTTGACCGGCTGCTCGAACAGGCGGCTGGGACGCGCCCGGTCCTGGGACTCGACACCTCCACTCCAATCGCAAGCCTCGCCCTGATTGCAGACGGGGCGGTCGTCGGGTCACGGGCGCGGCCTGTCACTTCGCATGGCGCCACATTGCCAGGCGCCGTCGACGAAGTTCTTGGCGCGGCGGGACTGGCGATTGGCGACGTTGGCGCGATCGCGGTCGGGACCGGGCCCGGATCGTTCACCGGACTTCGCATCGGGCTGAGCTGGGCCAAGGGAATCGCGATGGCGTCGGGATGCGCACTGGTCGGCGTGCCCAGTTTCGACGCGATGGCGTTAGCTGCGCTGGAGCGCAACAATACCGATCCAGGCCGGCTGGTCTGCGTGGTTATGGATGCTCGAAAGGGCGAAGTTTACGCAGCCCTTTACCGGGTCGTGGCGGATGGGCTAGAGAAGTTGTCAGAGGAACTGGTAATCGCGCTGGAAGACTTGGCGTCGCGCATCACCGAGGACGTAATGTTCGCCGGTGACCAAAGAGCGAAGAATGCGGCGGCTCTGGTGGAATCCCGGGGCCATAAGGTGGCGGTTTCCGAAACAGAGGTGCTCGATTTGCGCGGAGTTTGCGTCGCGGCGATTGGCGGGGCGCGGTTTTCCCGTGGTCAAACGGATCGAGCGGCTTCGCTGGAGCCGCTATATATCAGAACGCTGGAGTCTACGTTCAAGCCCACTTCGAAAAATCCGGCGGGCACAGGCACGGAGGGCGTATGGAGCATCGAGAGGAAGAACTCATTCGGCAGCATCTGAACCACGACGAGGAACTGAGGAGTCTCTACACGCAGCATCAAGAGCTGAAACAAAAGCTCGAAGTCTTTAGAAATAAACTTTACCTGACCAACCAGGAGGAAATCGAAGAAAAGCGCATCCAGAAGCTTAAACTGGCCTCGAAAGACCGGATGATGGCGATTCTCGGCCGCTATCAACAAGAGGCTCGCTGACGCCGCAGGTCCGGGCCATGAGCGCGCGCACTCCACCGCATGACAAGTCATACGATATCGGTACTGGTAGAAAACGAATTCGGCGTGCTCGCACGCGTGGCCGGACTGTTTTCGGGCCGCGGCTTTAACATCGAGTCCCTGACCGTCAACGAGGACCCGCTCGATCCGACGGTATCGAGGATCGTGCTGGTGACCACCGGCGACGATCAGATCGTCGAGCAGATCAACAAGCAGCTCAACAAGCTCGTCTCGGTCATCAAGATCACCGACTTCAAGGATGTCGAGACGATCGAGCGCGAGATGGTGATCGTCAAGGTCGCGGTGGACGACCGCACGCGCTCCGAACTCGACTCGATCGTAGCCGCCTTTCGCGCCCACGTAATCGATATCGGCCCGCGCGCGGTCACGGTGGAGCTGACCGGCAACTCGGAAAAGATCAAGGCCTTCATCGCGATCGTGCGCCCGCTCGGAATCAAGGAAGTGGTCCGTTCGGGCAAGGTCGCGATGGCGCGCGCGGTCCAGCTCAACCACGACGGTCATCAAGGTCGCCGCGCACGCGAAGCTGAATAATCCGGCTGCGAGAACATTCGGGAGGCTATTCAAATGAAGGTTTATTACGACCGCGACGCGGACCTGTCCGCGCTCAAAGGAAAGAAGATCGCGGTCATTGGCTTTGGAAGCCAGGGACATGCCCATGCACTCAACCTGCGCGACAGCGGAATGGACGTATGCGTTGGGCTTGGCAAAGACTCGCCGTCGCGCGAAAAAGCCACCAAGCAGGGCCTGCCGGTGTTCGACACCGCCGACGCCGCAAAGCGCGCCGAAGTGATCATGATGCTGGTGCCGGACGAGATGGGCGCGGAGATTTACCAGGCCGAGATTGCCCCGCATCTAACCAAGGGCAAGTACCTGGCCTTCGGTCACGGCTTCAACATCCACTTCAAGTTCATCCGGCCGCCGGCAGACGTCAATGTCTTCATGATCGCGCCCAAGGGACCCGGTCATCTCGTGCGCTCCGAATACACCAAGGCCCGCGGCGTGCCGTGCCTGCTCGCCGTGCAACAGGATCCGTCGGGCGACACCACCAGGGTCGGGCTCGCATACGGCAGCGCGATCGGCGGCGGCCGCGCGGCGATTATCGAAACCACGTTCAAGGAAGAGACCGAAACTGACCTGTTCGGCGAGCAAGCCGTCCTCTGTGGCGGACTTACCGAACTCATCCGCGCCGGTTACGAGACGCTGGTCGAGGCCGGATACGCGCCCGAGATGGCGTACTTCGAGTGCCTACACGAAGTGAAGCTGATCGTCGATTTGATCTACGAGGGCGGAATCTCGAACATGCGCTACTCGATCAGCAACACCGCCGAGTACGGCGACATGACGCGCGGCAAGAAGGTGATAGGCACTCAGTCGCGCGAGGCAATGAAACAGATCCTGGCCGACATCCAGTCCGGCAAGTTCGCCAACGAATGGATCGCCGACTACAAAGCGGGGCTGCCGCGCTTCCGCGAGCTGCGCAAAGAGGCGGAGAAGCATCCGATCGAAGAGGTTGGACGCAAACTGCGCGCATTCATGCCGTGGCTCGCGAGCGATCGGTTGGTCGATAAGTCGAAGAACTGAACCGCCGTGGCGGGCGAAACCGATAGCCTGCGGCCGGCGCCGTGCGCCGCTCTCGCGCGCATCGCGGGCGCGATCGGAATAGCGGCTGAAGGCGCGGCGCTGTCGCTCGGATTGCCGGTCGTTGGAATCATTCTCATTGCGCTGGGTCTCAAGTCGCCGGGTGCGATTCTGATTCTGGTCGCAATCCCGATTGCGCTTTTCTTTCGCGATCCCGACCGCTATCCGACGCGCACCGAAAACGTAGTGATTTCAGGCGCCGACGGCAAAATCACCGACATTTGCGACGTTTCCTTTCCGGGTTCGGCGGGCCGGCTCTGCCATCGGGTGTCGGTGTTCATGTCGCCGCTCAACGTCCATGTGAACCGCGCGCCGGTCGGCGGCGAAGTAACGATGGTCGAGCACACCGCGGGCCAGTTCCGCGCCGCGTTTCGCGACGACTCGAGCGAGCACAATGAGCGCAATCTGATTGCGATTAGCGACACGTCGGGCCGCATGTTCGCGATGCTGCAGGTGGCTGGATATATCGCCCGGCGAATAGTTTGCCGGCTCCGCGCGCGTGATAGAATACAGCCGGGTCAGCGGATAGGGATTATTATGTTCGGCAGCCGCGTCGATCATTTTTTTCCGTCCGAGTACCGGGTCACGGTGGCGCTCGGACAACGCGTGCGCGCCGGAGAATCCATTATCGGAGCAATCGAGCAATGAGCCGCAATTCCCGCCGCTCGCGCGAAGAGCGCGCGCGGATGGAGCTCTATTCGGGTCAGAACCGCGATCCGGGCTTCAAGACCGAAGGCGCGCTCCGCCGCGGCGTCTTCCTGCTGCCCGCGACGATCACGTCGATCGGCCTGCTGTCGGGCTTCTACTCGATGGTCTCATCGGTGAGCGGCCATTTCGAGGTGGCTGCCGTGATGATCGTGATCGCGTTCGTGTGCGACGGACTCGACGGGCGCATCGCTCGCGCTTCGCGCACCTCGAGCCAGTTCGGCGTCGAGTACGACAGCCTCTCCGACGTAGTCGCATTCGGCGTCGCGCCCGCGATGCTGGCCTATTCTTGGGCGCTGAAACCGATCGGTTCGCTCGGAATCGGCGTCAGCGGACTGTTCGTGCTGTGCTCGGCGCTGCGCCTGGCGCGCTTCAACGTACAGACCGCGACGGCGGACAAGAACCGTTTCGTCGGCCTGCCCGTCCCCGGCGCAGCCATAATGATCTCCGGGCTCGCGCTCGCCTACAGCTACTTCGAAATCGACGCGCCGCGCACGCTGTGTACGTTCATGGTGCCGATCACGCTCGGGCTCGGCGGCCTGATGATCTCGCGGGTGCCCTACCCCAGCTTCAAGGCGGTCAAGCTCGAAAAGCGCGCGCAAATCGAACTGGTAATCGCGATGATCGTGTTCGCTGCGATGCTGTTCGCGATGCCGCAACTCACCGCCTGCCTGCTCGCGACTGCGTACGTGCTGTCGGGTCCCGCGCTGATGCTGCACGGCGAACGGCTGAGCGCTAAGGTATCGGTGCTGCGCCCGGTCGCGCCGGCCTCCGGCTCGAACGACAAATCCCGCGACGCGGGCGGGGCCGCGCAGGCATCCGCGCCCGCACAAGCCACCAGCGGCCCGAGCGGGAATCCCCGCGTCCAACAGTAGGGTGCCTGCCGGGCACGACCCGCTCCCAATTGCCATTGCCGCCTTGACTGGTGGCTCCGCCGCCGCTTACAATCCATCCCATATGTTTCGCAACCTGCTACCGGAGCTGCTGCTGAGCTTGGCCCTTACAGGGGCCCACGCCAGGCGCGCGTCCGGACAGGTCTAACGGCCTGATTAAACTGAGACACACGCCCCGGGCAGTGGGCCGATCGCAGCCGCCCGGGGCGTTTTCTTTTTTCTTGTTCCGCTCCTGGACGAACGATCGGTCCGCTGATCCCGCGGCGGCGATGCGGGAGAAATGACGATGGCACACGCCAACACCGGCTCGAAGGACGCCGACTACGTCCGAATCTTCGACACAACGCTGCGCGACGGCGAGCAGTCGCCCGGATGCACGATGAACGTCGAGGAGAAAATCGCCCTCGCGCGCCAGCTCGAACGCCTTAACGTCGATATCATCGAGGCCGGTTTCGCCGCTTCTTCGTCTGGCGACTTCGAGTCCGTGAATCGGGTCGCCCAGGCGCTGAGCAAACCGGTCGTGCTCAGCCTCTCGCGCACCCGCGAAGAGGATGTCGACCTGGCGCTGCGCGCAGTCGACAAGGCGGCGCATCCGGGAATCCACATCTTCATCGCGACCTCGGACATCCACCTCAAATACAAACTCAACATGAATCGCGAAGACGTGCTCGATGCCGCCACCTGGGCCGTCACGCGCGCAAAAAAGCATCTCGACTACATCGAGTTCTCGTGCGAGGACGCTTCGCGCTCCGACTGGGACTATATGGTCGACGTTTGCAGCGAAGTGATTCGCGCCGGCGCCACCGTGATCAATCTGCCCGACACCACCGGCCACGCGATCCCGGAGGAATTCGGCCGGATGTTTGCCTACATGCGCGAAAAAGTTCCCGGCGCCGACAAAGTCATCTGGAGTGCGCACTGTCATAACGATCTCGGCTTGGCGGTCGCGAATTCGCTGGCTGCGGTTCGCAACGGCGCCCGTCAGGTCGAATGCACCATCAACGGAATCGGCGAGCGCGCGGGCAACTGCTCGATGGAAGAAGTCGTGATGGCGATGAAGACGCGCCGCGACCTGATGGGCGTGGCTTCGCGCGTCGACACGCAGCAGATCTATCCGGCCTCGCGCCTCCTGTCCCAGGTCATCGGCCAGTCCGTGCCGGCCAACAAGCCAATCGTCGGCGCCAACGCATTCGCGCACGAAGCCGGAATCCATCAGGACGGTGTGCTGAAGTACAAGCTCACCTACGAGATCATGAAGCCCGAGGATGTCGGTATTCCCTCGAACAAGCTGGTGCTGGGCAAGCATTCCGGGCGCCACGCATTTACCAACCGGCTCAAGGAACTTGGCGTCGATCTCGACGAGGTCGACGTGAACAAGTCGTTCGCCGAGTTCAAGGCGCTATGTGACAAAAAGAAAATCGTCTACGACGACGACATCCTGGCGCTCGTAACCGAGGAGGTGCGCCGGACTATCGATCACTTCGAGCTGGTCGATTTGAAAGTCGGCTCGTCCACCAGGAGCACGCCGCACGCGGAAGTCACGATGCGCGTGGATGGAAAAGAGCGTTCGGCTGAGAGCGAAGGCGACGGGATGGTCGACGCCTGCTACAAGGCGATCTACAAAATTGCCGCAATCAATCCGGCCCTGGAGCGTTACGCGGTCAAAGCGATTACCGGCGGCACCGACGCGCTCGGCGAAGTGAGCTGCATGATTCGCGACAACGGCGTCACCGTCGCCGGCCAGGGCGCGCATAGCGATATCGTGATGGCCAGCGCGCTCGCGCTGGTCAACGCGCTCAACCGGCTTAAGGCGCGCAAGCATGCTCCGCTAAAGCCCACCACCGACGTCCCGTGAGCCGCCATGGGGCTTGCCGCAACATTCCACTTGGGCTACTGCTTTGGGGGCTTGAGTTTGAACTTGAATTTGCTCTTCAGCCTGCGCGACGCGCGGCCTCCCGCCTCGCCCGCCATTGAGGCCAGGTTTGCTGCGCCGGCATCGCGCCAATCTGCTCTGTTAATTTTCGAGGCGATACACTGACGGGTCGAGACGTCTGACGCCCCTCCCGATCATTCACGCCCAGGCGTTCAGCGCTTTCGCATGGCCTATAAAATTCTAGTTCTCAAAGGTGACGGCATCGGCCCGGAGGTTGTCGGCGAAGCCCTGCAAGTTCTCAAGATCATCGCGCGCCGATCCGCCGTCGATCTCGAGTTCAAGGAGGGCATGATTGGCGGTCACGCACTCGACACCGCCGGCACTCCGCTGCCCGATGAAGTGCTCAAGCTTGCGCAGGACAGCGACGCGATCCTGCTCGGCGCCGTCGGCGGACCGAAATGGGATAAGCCCAATGCCGAGCAACGTCCCGAGCAGGCGCTGCTTGGATTAAGAAAAGCTCTGGGTCTGTTCGCCAACGTCCGTCCGGTAAAAACGGTTAAAGAACTCGTGGCGGCGTCGCCGCTCAAAGCCGAGGTGCTCGGCGGCGTCGACCTGGTCGTGATTCGCGAGCTGACCGGCGGCATCTATTACGGAAAGCCGAGCGAAAAGCGCGCAGCAAAGGAGGGCCGCGAGGCGGTCGATACCTGCTTTTACAGCGAAGCCGAAATTACCCGCGTCCTCAAGTTTGGCTTCGAAATGGCTCGCGAGCGTCGCAAAAAACTGACCTCGGTTGACAAGGCCAACGTGCTCGCGACCTCTCGCCTGTGGCGCGAGATCGCTGCCGAGTTGAGCGCGCAGTTCAAGGACGTCGCGTTGGAGAATCAATTGGTCGATTCGATGGCGATGCATCTGATCCGCCGTCCCAGGGACTTTGACGTGGTCGTCACCGAGAACCTGTTCGGCGACATCCTGAGCGACGAGGCCTCGGTACTCGCCGGTTCGATGGGCCTGTTGCCGTCGGCGTCGCTCGGCGAAGAGCTCAACAGCGCCGGTTTCCGGGTCGGTCTCTACGAGCCGATTCACGGCAGCGCACCGGACATCGCGGGCCGCGACGAGGCCAATCCGCTCGCCGCGATCCTGTCGGCGGCTCTCCTGCTGGAGCATTCGCTCGGGATGCGCTCCGAAGCCGAGCTGATTTCGCAGGCTGTCGATTCCGTCCTGCGCGACGGCTACCGCACTCGCGACCTTCACGGCGGCGCCGGAACGCAGACCGTGGGATGCAAGGCGATGGGCCGCCTGGTGCGCGAAAAGCTCGAGAGCACCGAAAGCGAATGAGTATTTCCCGCGAGCCGAGAGTGGCGGTTGTCGGCGCCACCGGCGCGGTCGGCAGCCAGCTTATCGAACTGATCGCCGCGCGCGGATTCCAGCTCAGCGAACTGAAACTCTTCGCCACCGAAGCGGGCGCCACCCAGACCGTCACCGTCGCCGGCGAGGAGCGCCTCGTGGATGCGCTCGGGAGTCCCGCCGATCTTCGCGAGTTCGATATCGCCTTTCTCGCAGTCCCCGCTCCGCGCGCCGGCGAAATTGTTGCCGCACGGCCCGGACCCATTCTGATCGATCTGAGCGCGGCGAATCGCTCACCCTCGGATGTGCCGATGGTCGCGCCGGGACTCACTTCGCGCGAGGCGATCGCGCAATTGCGCGATTCTTCCATTTTCGCAACTCCTCATCCCGTCGCCCACGTTCTTGCCACCTGTTTGAAGGCCCTTGGCGTCCACGGTGGATTCGCTGCCGCGACCGCGATGCTCGGCGCGAGCAGCGGCGGCCGGGACGTGCTGACCGCCACGGTCGATCAGACTACCGATCTTCTGGGCGCGCGCCTGGAGCTCGACGACGATGAAGTCCAGCGCGGCTTCAATGCCTTCGTGCGCGAGCACGAGCGCTCGGTCGCGACTGCGATCGCTGCGCAAGTCGCGACGCTGCTCGAGGATTCGCCCGCGCTTTCGGTGCAGGTCGTCGCAATTCCCGTCCTTCACGGTTCCGCGTTGACCGTCGATATCCCGCGCCCGCGCGATGGCAGAAACAACGGCGAAGACGCAGTAGAACTGCTGCGCGCCGCCCCCGGCATTTTGATCGCTGAAGAGGGCGAACCGCTCGGCGTAATCGACGCCGTGGGCCAGGAGGCAATCGTCGTCAGCGTCGAGACACGCCCGGGCTCGCTGTCGCTGTGGTGCGTGTTTGACAATACGCGCCTGGCGGCTCTGGGAGCGCTCTGGATCGCCGAGACGCTGGCGCTCAGCTCGCCCGCGCTGGCCTGATCCGGCGACCGCCACGATGGTCCTCAAGCTCACGCTCGAGTACGACGGCGCCAACTATTCCGGATGGCAGCTTCAGCCGCGCCACGATTCGATACAGGGAAGGATCGAAGCCGCGTTGGAGCGGATTTTCTCAACCCCGGTGCGCGTGTACGGTTCGGGGCGCACCGACGCCGGCGTACATGCGCGCGGGCAGGTCGCTTCGATTTCGCTTCCACGTCCGTTCGACCCCGCGGAATTGCAGCGCGCGCTCAACGCGATGCTGCCGGCGGACATCGTGGTGCTCGACATCTCGCCCGCGCCCGACGATTTCGACCCGCGGCGCGCCGCCCGCTCGCGCGTGTACGAATATCGCGTATTGAATCGCAAGGTCGCGTCCGCCTTCGAGTATCGCTATAGCTGGCTGGTCCGCGAGCCGCTCGATCTTGCGGCGATGAACTGCGCGGCGCGCATCTTTGTCGGCGAGCACGACTTCGCCGCGTTCCGCTCGCTCGGCACGGAGGTAGCGACCACCGTCCGCCGCGTGATTGCCAGCCGATGGACGCGCGACGGCGACATCTTTGTCTACCGCGTCGAGGCGACGGCTTTCATCCGCCACATGGTGCGCACGATGGTCGCGGCGATGGTCGACGTGGGACGCGGCAAGCTCGCGGCGGACGAAATCGCCGCGATCCTCGCAGCACGCAATCGTCAAGCGGCTCCGGCCAGCGCCCCACCTGAGGGTCTTTTCCTGGTTGAAGTCCGCTACTGACGGCGCGATCGCGCCGGTTGCGCGATCGGGCGGCGCAAAACCCTTGGGGCTCAACGCGTACGCGAGGGGCCTGTGCAAAAATCGTCACGATCCCTAGAAAAACTCGCGATTTTTGTCCCGTCCGCACTTGAAATTGGCGCGCTAGTAGTTCACCCTCACTGAAACCCCGCAATCGGGGACGCAAGGAGGAGGATGATGACCCAGTCGCAGGTGGCAGCCTACCTGGCTGAAAAGATCGGAGTCACCAAGAAGCAGGCCAAGAGCGCGCTCGAGGAGCTCAACGCGCTGGTCGTGCGCGAACTCAAGAAGGAAGGATCGCTGCGGCTGGCCGGCCTCGGTATCTTTCGCAAGCGCAAGACCAAGGCGCGCATGGGCCGCAATCCGGCCACCGGCCAGGAGATCAAGATTCCGGCGCGCACCAGGCTTCGCTTCACCGCGGCCAAGGCGCTGAAGGACGCGGTGCTCGGCGCGAAATAAGCTCCGGGCCTGACTTTTGTGGACCGCGGGAACGGACATAGTCCGGCTCCTGCGGTCCGCTTTTTTCCTCTCAGTCTTTCCCCGCCGGCTTGCGCCGCGAGGTGTTGCGGCGTGTCTCGCGCGCGCGGGCCAGAAACTCGCGAATCCTGATTTCGTATCCGCGCTCGGACGGCTCGTAATAAATCTTTTCGCCCAGTTCGTCCGGCAAATACTGCTGCGCGACTATCGCGCCCTCGAAATCGTGCGGATAGCGGTAGCCCTTGCCGTAGCCGAGCCCCTTCATCATCGGCGTCGGTGCGTTGCGCAAATGAAGCGGCACCGGCAAGGCGCCATGCGCTTTCGCATCTTCGCCCGCCTGGCGCATCGCGCGATACGCGGCGTTGGACTTGGGCGCACTGGCCAGGTAGGTCACGCCGTGGGCAAGCGGAATCACGCCTTCCGGCATCCCGACGAAGTCCACCGCCTCCTTGACCGCTACCGCTATTTGCAATGCGCGCGGATCGGCGTTGCCGACGTCTTCCGACGCAAACACCACCATCCGCCGGGCGATGAACAGCGGATCCTCGCCCGCCTCGACCATCCGCATCATCCAGTAAAGCGCCGCGTCGGGATCGCTGCCGCGCATGCTCTTAATGAAGGCCGAGATGACGTTGTAGTGCTCTTCGCCCGCGCGATCGTAGAGCAGCGCCTTCTGCTGCGCCGCCTCGCGAATATGGTCCGGCGTGATCAGCGTCGCGCCGGCGTTTTGCGCGAACTCCGCGGCAATTTCGAGCGTGCCGAGCGCTCGCCGCGCGTCACCCCCGGCGTATCGAACTATCTCTTCGATCGCGCCGGCTCCCAGCCTAAGCCCGCTCGCGCCCAATCCGCGCTCCGTGTCGGCCAGCGCACGATGCACCAGCGTCGCGACGTTTTCCTCCGAAAGCGGTTGCAGCACGAGCAGCCGCATCCGAGAAAGCAACGGGGAGATGACCTCGAACGAAGGATTTTCCGTCGTCGCGCCAATCAGCGTGATCAGCCCGCTCTCGACATGCGGCAGGAACGCATCCTGCTGCGCGCGGTTCCATCGATGGATCTCATCGATGAAGACCACGGTGCGCTTGCCCGCCTCCAGATCGTGGCGCGCCGCTTCCACCGCTTCGCGCAGATCGGCGACCCCCGACGTTACCGCGGCAAGTTTGCGGAACACCGCGCCCGATTGATTCGCCAGCACTATTGCAAGCGTCGTCTTGCCCGTGCCCGGCGGGCCCCAGAGGATCATCGAATGAAGCACGTGCGCCGCCACCATCTGGCTCAGGAACTTTCCCGGACCCAGCAGATGCTCCTGGCCGACAATTTCGTCCAGCGTGCGCGGACGCATCCGATCCGCCAGCGGCTGGCTGAGCGGCGCGCGCGGTGGAAACAGACTTCGCGACGAATCGGCCCTGCGCCGTGCCATTTTCGAAACCTAGCACACTAACCGGGTCCGGCTAAGGCCGGTCGTGGCGACGACGGCGCAGGAAATCCGCATGGTGCATGACGATAGGCGGCAATTTCCGCTGCGGCGTGCGAAAAGTGTCGCGTGGGATGCGCTCTGAGAAATGATCGAGGCGCGTCGCGGCCCCTGAAAAAGCGTTGCGCGGGCGCCTGCGGCTGATCTAGCTTCAAGGCGGGCTGGACAGGAGCCGGCACCACCTATGATCGTTGGCATCGATATCGGCGGTTCGACCACTGACGCCGTGATCCTCGAAAATGGCGGCCTGCACGTCGTAACGATCGAGGCCAACGACCCGGTCGCCGCGGCTGCCGGCGCGCTGGGGAAACTCGCCGCCGACTTCGGTATCAAACTCGAAGACATCCAGTGCGTCGCCGCCACCGGCGCGGGCTCGCGCGTGCTGGCGAAGTCCCTGCTCGGCAGGCCGGTCGTCCAGGTCAGCGAGTTCACCGCAATCGGGATCGGCGGCACTTCGCTGGCCGGCAAGGAAAGCGCGCTGGTGGTCTCGCTCGGCACCGGCACCGCAATCGTATCGGTCAAGCGCGACAAAATCGCGCACTTCAGCGGCACCGGGGTCGGCGGCGGCACGCTGCTGGGCCTCGCCAAGCACATGCTCGGCGTGTCGACGATCGAGCGGCTGGAAAAACTCGCGCGCAAGGGCGATCTGCGCCGTATCGATCTCAGCGTCCGCGATATCGCCGGCGGCGCGATCGGCGACCTGCCCCCGGCCACCACCGCCGCGAACTTCGGCAAGATAACGGCAGACGCGACGCCCGAGGACAAGGCGCTGGCGATCATCAACATGATCGTCGAATCGATCGCCGTGCTCGCAATCGCCAGCGCGCGCGCCTGCGGCCAGGAAAATATCGTGCTGACCGGCAAGTCGTCGCGCCTGTTCCGATTCATGCAGGAGATGAGGCGCCTGGATTTTCCCTTCGGCCGGCGCTTCGTCATCCCCGCGCATGCCGATTTCGCCACCGCTATCGGCGCCGCCCGCCACGCCCGGCAGGGGTGACCCCTGCACCCAGTGAATCCGCCGGGTGCATGACGACCGGCGACAATTTCTGCTGGCCACTGCTTCGCTTGCAGAGACAGAATCTCGAATCGCGCGCGAAAGTCACCCTCACCTGCGCCAGAGCGCGGCCCTCTCCCGCAACCACGCGGGAGAGACAGGTAACCAGTGGCGCGGAGCGCGACATCCTAACTCCACGCGCGGGCCGCGGCGGCGGCATCGCAGTGAATCCGCGGGGTGCATGATGACACGCGACAATTTCCCTTGTGGCGTGCGCTGGTTACATTGCCGGCGCGGTAGGATATAAAATTCCGAGACTGGCGCGCGTCGGGAGCCGCGAGGCAGGATTTTGCGGCCGCGCCGGCGCCCGTTGCGACGGGAGCACAGGCAAAAAGCGTCACGTGCGAGGAGCGCCGAGAGGAAATCGGGTCGCATCACGGCCCCTGGAAAGGCGAGGTTAATTGACCGATGCCATCAGAGTTGCTCAAAGGATTTCGGCTGCTCGATTTGAGCGACGAGAAGGGCGCGTTGTGCGGCAAGATGTTCGCCGATCTCGGCGCCGAAGTTATCAAGGTCGAACCGCGCGATGGATGCTCGACGCGGCGAATCCCGCCCTATCTCGAAGATATCGCCGACCCTGACCACTGCCTCTATTCGATCGCCTATCACGCGGGAAAAAAATCTGTAACCGCCAACCTCGCCACTGGCGACGGGCGCGCACTCGTCGCCCAGCTCGCAGCGCAATCCGACTTCCTCGTCGAGTCGCA
>Ga0187808_10000099_pt1 | contig 19476 bp, 3 predicted proteins | sample NC_wetland_sal_i_5_FD_132427 | JGI IMG/M metagenome (GOLD analysis project Ga0187808, IMG submission 132427) | Wetland sediment microbial communities from Neuse River Estuary, North Carolina, USA - ASW_3 | ecosystem: Environmental > Aquatic > Freshwater > Wetlands > Sediment | place: USA: North...
GGTCGCCGGGGTACGCATCGGCGTCGTTGGTGCAGATGCCCACGACAGCCAGGTCAGGATAGCGCGACAGCACCGTGCCCAGCGCGGTCTCGATGTGGCGGACGTAGGGACAGTGGTTGCACAAGAAGGCGACCAGCAACGCGGGCGCGGCGGTGAAGTCATCGCGGCCTGTCATTGTGCCCGTGGTGTCGGGGAGGGCGAAGTCGGGTGCCTGCGTGCCGAGCGGGACCATCAACGATGAGGCAGCCATGGCGGAACCTTACCCGTGTCCCGCGCGGTAACCGCGCTGGCAATCCCTGCCGATCCCCTGATCCGCGCGGCCTTCGCGATCATGCTGGGTGACCACTGAGCTATGCAGGTAAGGCGGATCCTGCGCGGCGGCCACAACCAGCGATGGTCACGCAGCGCGACCGGTGTTCCAGAGCGTGAGCGAACTGAGCGCCGATTCCGCGCGGCTGAATGTCGCCTCATTAGCGAGGGTCGGCGCACGCATAACTACCAGTTCTGGGCTTTCCCGCGGAGGAGGTGTGAGCTTGTCCCCCATGACTCCTCATTGTCGGAGTCTGTCAACTTAGAGGCTCTGTCGCACTTTCGGTGGTAACGGATCGTGTCAGCCCAGCAGGATCCGGTGGCGGAGGAGCTGGAATCCCGCGCGGCCGTACATCTGCCTTTTAATCATCTTGACATGGTGTTGACTCCCTCGGTACGTCCGTTGTGGTGCGGCATGGTGAGCGCGGCCGTCGCGGCCTGGATGCCCAGGTCAAGGCCGCGGGTGAATGAGTGGACGTGGGGCAGGTCCGCACCGCGCGCGTCGGCGATCCACTGCCCGAGCCTGGTGTCGTTGCCCGGGTCGGGAGCTAGCAGGGCGGCGAAGGAGCGGATCAGCCCGGCCAGGGCGGTCATCTCCGGGCAGGCGCATTCGAGGCCGGCGAGCGTCTCTTGCTGGCCGGCCGTGAGGCCGTCCGGCCTGGTTAGCAGGATCCGGGCGGCTTGGCGGGGTGACAGGTGCGGGCGGCTGCCCTCCAAGCGGCCCTGGTTAATGTAGCGGACGAGGAGGTTGGAGCTGCCCTGGTAGCCGCGCTCGCGGATCTCGCGCAGCAGCTGCTGGACCGGGATACCGGGCTCTTCTGCCCGGCGCTCGCGGGGGTAGTCGCGGTAGGGGTCGACGAGGGTGGGCCGGTACTTCGGGACGCGCTGCAGCCGCTCGGGCTCGCTGGCCCGGTCGTAGCGCTTGACGGTGTTCAGGGACAGGCCCAGGCGGCGGGCGCAGTCGAGCAGGCCGACGTTCTGGGCGCGCAGGTCGTGGACCTGCTGTCAGCGCTCCAAGGTGGTGGCGGCTCGTTTGCCCTCTTGCAGCGGGATGCCCTTCGCCCAGCAGGCCGAGTGTGCCGCGACCTCCTTGCGGACGGCCTCGCCGAGGCCGTGCCACAAGTGCCAGCGGTCGCCGACCTGGACCGCCGATGGCAGCGCCTGCCGGACCGCTTCGCCGTAAGCGCCTGACCCGTCGCGGCACACGATCTCGACGCCTGGGTGCGTGCGCAGCCACTTTTCGGCGACGTCGGCTGTGCGGCCGGGGACGACGTCGACGCGCTGGCCGGGGACGACGTCGATGACCACGGTCGCGTAGACCAGGCCCCGGCGCAGCGCGAAGTCGTCGATCCCGAGCACCCGCGGCACCGCCGCCCCGGTCAGGGGGATCTTGAGGAGGACCCGCAGCGCGGTATGCCGGGAGACCAAGATGCCCAGTGCCGGCAGCAGCCGCGCCGAGGCCCGGCCCGCTAATTCGCGTGCCACCGCGCTGACCTGGGCCGTCAGCCGCGAGATGCGCCGCTGGTAACGGTCCAGGACGCCTGGGACCTGCTCGCGGAAGGTCTGCACCTTGCAGGCCAGCACCGGGCAGCGCATCCGGCGGACCCTCACCCGGACCAGGACGCGGCGACCGCCGACGGGAACGTCCGCCGCTGTCCGCTCGCGGTACTCGTGCACACGGCCCGTTTCGGCGCCGCACCCCGGGCAGGCCACGGCCCCGTCCCGGGTCCTCGCCCGCACGCAGATCACGTCGCCCGCGTCCTCGACATCCTCGATGACCAGGACAGACAACCCAGAAAACACAGTCCCCACAAGCTCGGTCACGTCAATCATGGCCGATCGTGACACATCAGCACAATCCGCTATCACCGAAAGTGCGACAGAGCCGAAAGTGCGACAGAGCCTTTAAAATTACAGTCCCCATTGTCGCGCAGATGCTAATGGTTTACCGAGGGACTGTTAACACAACTTGACAGGCCGCTACTGCGGAGTGAGGCCCTGCTGGAGGGTGTTGAAGTAGGAGATGATGTTGCGGGCGAAAACGAGGGTGATCTCGTCGTTCTCGACGGCGACGAAGGGCGCTGCGGGGTACTGGCCTTCGAGGAAACCGATGAGAGTCTCGGGGTCGCCGATGGGGAAGGTGTCGAGGAGGGCCATCGACTTGTAGATGAGGACATCGCCGAAGGTTTCCGCGTTGGTGTTGAGGTTGGGGTACTGGAGGACGCCCTGGGCCAGGACGTAGCCCTTGACCTGGTCGGCCCCGCTCTTGTCGTGGCCCTGCGTAGCGACGGTGAATCCGGTGTAGCCGCCGGACCCATCGGAGACCAGGAAGGGCAGGGTGTTGGCGAAGGAGACGTCGCCGGTCAGGTTGGAGCTGGCGCCCGACACGAGGTAGTAGCGCCACTCGTCGCCAGGCCTGGAGGACAGGTCGTAGTCGCCGGCCAGGTTGAAGCTGCTGGCGTCGTAGGTGGAGGGGGGCTGAACGTAGTACATGATCGTGCCATCCGGGCTGGCCACGAAGTCGGCCTGGAGGGAGTGGTAGACCTTCCCGTCGAAGTATTGGACGGGGTTCCCGTTGACGTCCTGGTAGACGATGACCCCGGGGTTGGCGGGGACGTTGACGGTCATCCCGTTGGGGTCCGTGTAGACCTCATAGATGACGGATCCGGAAGCGGGGTCCTGAACCTGGGCGGCCAGGGTGGAGCCGGGCAGGGTGCTGGGTGACATGGCGACCACGCTGCTGCCGGTGACCGAGGTGACCAGCTGGGTGAGAAGCTTGGCGTTGTTGCTGTCGCCCCAGTTGACGACCGTGGGCGGGGTCTTGGAGAAGTCCCAGGGGATGACGTTGTTGGACGGGACGGGCAGCCCGGTGTAGGGCCCCGAGGTGCCGGTCGTGCCGGCGCTCGCCCCCGACTGGGTGGGCGAGACGAGGACGACGTTGGCCTCGATGTCGTTGGCCGGGTTCTTGGCCGGCCGGGTCCCTCCGGCGGTGAGGGCCTCGAACGCGAAGTCGGTGGCGCTGTCGAGGACGGGGACGGCCATGATCGGGGTGATCTGGGGGACCGCCGTCGAACCGGTGCTGATCGGGGGCAGGAACCGCTCCGAGTAGGTGACCCGGTAGAGCAGGCGCCACGGGACGGAGGTGTGCTGCTGCGCGTCGCGCATGGCGGCCGCGTCGGGATCGGGGCTGTTGGCCAGCCAGACCGGGTCGACCACGCTGCTCCAGAAGTCCGTGGCGTTCTGCACGCTGGGCTGCAGGAAGTAGGCGTAGGTGCGGAACAGGCTGGTCTTGCCCGGGCGGTCGTAGGGCTCGAGGTTGCCCGTCAGGCCGTCGGCGTTGCCGCTGGTGTAGGACGGCTGGGGCTGGGTGTAGGTCATGCTGGTGTCGAGATCGTTGGACAGCGGCAGGCCGGCGCCCGACGCGGGGGAAGGGACGATCTGGTAGACGAGCCCGTCAGAGCCGATGACCAGGTCGATCCCGCTCTGGTTGCTCGGGTTGTACATCGAGTTGTAGTTCATGACGAAGTGGGCGTCGTTGTTGCTCGCGTACCGCATCTGGGTGTCGGTCTCGATCCCGTCGAAGGACGCGCTGATGTCGAACGAGGACGTCGACGACGAGGTGGAGACGTACTTGTTCGTGGTCTTGGTCGTCGATTCCCACAGGCAGCTCAGGTTCAGGATCGTGAACCACGAGGCAGCCAGCTTGAGGTTGAAGCCCGTGGCGGTGTCCAGGCTGGTGACGCTCGAGGTGTTCACGACCTCCTCGAAACTGGTCGTGTAGGTGTGCTTGACCTCCTGGGTCGCGCCCCGCGACGACCACACGTACTCGTCGTAGAAGTCGAGCGCGGGGGTCAGGGCCGGGTCGGGCAGCTGGTCGCTGTCGTTGTAGGCGGTGTTGTACAGGGCCAGGCTGTTGTAGGCCTGCTGGTCGATCTGCTTCTTGATCCGGTAGGCCTCGACCAGCCGCATGTAGCTGGCGTCGTGGCCGATGACGCCCGGGGAGAAGTTTCCGTCGTAGACCGGCTCGAGCTGGCCGGTCGAGGTGGTGTAGGTCTGCGCTCCGCTGGGCAGGGTGGCCGGGTTGTAGGCGTAGCCGACCATCCCGTCGAGGCAGCCGGGCCGGAGGTACTGGCTGTTGATCCGGAACGACACCACGTTGAGGTCCCGGGGGATCCGGGCGTTGGGGATGGCCACGAAGCCGAAGACGGTGTTGCTCTGCACCAGGGTCTGCTGGTACACGTCCAGGGTCTCGGAGATGACGAACGCCTGTCCGTAGGGAGCGGGCACGAACATCCGCTGCCCGTACTTCTCCTCGGTCACGGGTGTCTTGGGCAGGGCGGCGGGCGGGTTGGATGTGGTGAACCCGCCGAGGTTGGGGTTCGGCAGGATGGCGCTCTTGGAGCCCGGCGTCCCCGGGGTGGTGCTCGCGGTGGTGACGGTGTTGAGCCCGGCCATGAACTGGTCGCCCGTGTAGGGCGCCATCGCCCCCTCGAGCTTGACGGTGTACTTGTAGGACTCGTCCAGCTTGAGGCTGGGCGTCTCCTGGTTGCCGTTGGTCGTGTTGGAGTCGTTGATCAGGTTGTTGACGTAGTCCGCCGTGATGTTGAACGCATCCTTCTTGGTGTCTAGCCCGAAGCCCAGCGGCGCCATGGCGAACCCGAACCCGAAGGTGAGGCCGGAGCTGGCCTTCAGGGTGAACTTCGAATCGGTCTCCGAGTCGAAGCTGCTCTGCAGCTTGAGGGTCACCGACGTCGGGGCGGACAAGGTCACCGACGTGGCGCCGGCGTAGGACGACTTGTTGGTCAGGTTGGCCATCGGGACCGGGGGAGGACCCTCCACGTACCCGATGACCTGGACGTCGCCCTGCTCCTGGGACACCCAGGTGAGGGCCAGGTCGCCGATCTTCTTGCCGGCGTAGAGCATGAGGACGCCGTTCTTGATGTAGGCGTAGGCCTCGTCGATCTCCCCGGCCAGGGTGGCGGTGGTCGTGTTCAGGGTGACCGAGTAGCTGGTCAGCTCCGGGACGGTGTCGCAGACGGTCAGGGCCACTCCGGGCGGCGTGTACAGGTTGGGGGTGATCAGGGGACCGCAGCGGCCGACGCACGGGCTGCCGATCAGGTCGAGCGACGCTGCGCCGAAGGCGAACGGGTGGGCGTCGATCACGTTGTTGACCTGCCCGTCGACGAAGTTCTTCATCGGCAGGGCCGGCGGCGGGGTCTTCGGTAGGGTGAACTCGCCGCTTAGGTAGACCGACAGGTAGGGTTCGTTGTCCGGGACCAGCCTGCCGAACATGTCGTCGAGCACCTGGTACTGGGCCCGGCACATGTTCCAGATGCTGATCTCCTCCAGCCGGTACGGGCCCGCGTTGAACAGCAGCAGCGACTCACCGGCGCTGTAGGGCGGCATCTGCTCCCGGTCCGCGCCGCTGGCCAGGGCGAGCGGCATCTGGTAGCCGTTGACGTAGAGGCTGGTCCCCTCCATCTCGTGCCCGCTGAGCGCGGCGAGGTAGGACGTCTTGGCGTTGGTCGAGATCGCGACGGCGCTCTGGTCGTAGGGGTTGTTGACCACCCCGTTGGGGTCGTACTGGACCGGCCAGTAACCCAGGATCCCGGCCCTGACCAGATCGGCCGCGGTGGCCGCGGCGAGATCGATCGTCGTGTGGCCGAACCGCAGGCCCTGGGCGTCGATGCCGCTGTTGAAGATGTAGAGGTCCCGGATGTTGCCGGCGGCCGTGGCGCTGCCGAGCGGGGTGGCGCCCCCGGTGTCGTTGAACCCGGCGCCGATCAGGATGTGCGCCGGTCCGGTGGCCAGGACGGTCAGCGCGTTGTCGTCCACATTCTGGAGCCCGGACTTGGTGGTCGTCCACCCGGAGAACGTCCCGTCGTCGAAGACCTGCCGCACCGAGATCATGACCATGTAGCTGTTCTGCGCCGGCGGCTTGTTGACGTTGCCGAGGAAGTTGCCGAGCTGCTGGCTGGCGCCGCCGGCCGGGGCGATCTTGCTGACGGTGATGTCGCCGCCGTCCGCTGTGAGCCCGGCCAGGTGACCCTTACCGCCCGCCTGGGCCGTATTCGCCAGGTCGCTGTTGTCGAACGGCTGGTCGTAAGGGTCGGTCGTGGTGCTGGTCGGGTCGGTGGCGGGCGTGGCCGTGTGCTTGACCGCGATCACCTGGTAGTAGTTGTTCATGCCGATCGACGGCCCCGCGAATGTCGGGCTGACCGCGCCGGTGCCGTCGGTGAACGCGAGGGTCACCGTCCCGTTGGCGATCCCGAGCCGGTAGGACATGGCGTTGGCGGGGGCGGTGTTGGGGGAGCCGGTCCCCTTGTAGACCAGAGTCTGCTCGGTCTGGACGTCGGCGGCGGCGAACGTCATGGCCAGGCTGAAGTCCGAGGTGACGTCGAAGTTGGACCCGTCGGCGACCTCGTAGCCGTCCCCCAGGCACAGCATGGTGTACGGCTGCTGGTAGGTCAGGGCGAAGTGGCGCCAGCGCGAGCTGAAGACCGGGGGGGTGGTGATGGTCTTCATGACCATGTTGTTGATCCGCACCAGGATCTCCGACGCGCTGTCGAAGTCGACGTCCACGTAGTACACCAGGGGCGCCTTGGTGCTGGCCAGGTAGGTGAACGGGTGGTAGTGGAGCTGGGGGGTGAGGGTCAGCGAGTGCCAGAACTCGAGGGAGAAGTCCCCCTGGGCCGAGATCAGGTCGTCGACCGACGGGTCCGTCGCCGTCAGCGGCGTGCTGAACGCCCCCGCGTAGCTGTAGGTCGGCTGCGCCGTCACGGCCACCGAGGCGGTGAAGGCGTTGTAGCCGCCCGTCTCGACGGTGAGCGGCTCGCCGACGTAGAAGGTGAAGGGGGCCGCCTGGGCGAAGGTCGGGAGCAGGTCGGGCACGTTGACCTGGACCATATTGGTGTCCGCCCCGGCCGTGTACAAGATGTTGTAGAGGGTGGCCACCCCGGCTTGGTTGGCCGCCGAGAACTGGAAGAAGGTGCCCTCGGGGGTCGTCTCCCTGGTCACGGTCGTCGGGGTGGCGGCCAGCCCGTACACCAGGCCGAACTGCGCCTCCAGCGTGGTGGTCGCCGTCTGGGACCACATGGTCCCCGGGTTGATGCCCGCCGCCGGGGTCGTCCCGGCCGTCGTGCCGTCGGTGACCAGGTAGGTGGTCCCGGCCAGGTCGAACATCGCCAGCTGCTGCTGACTGGAAGCCGGCGCCGACGCGTACACCGTGTAGGTCTTCTGCACCGCCGTGTAGGTGCCCGCCGACTTGATCAGGGTGTACAGGACGTTCTTGTACATGAAGAAGTCGTGGCCGCCCGACTCGTTGGTGCCGGCGAACAGGTTGAGGACCGTCGAGGCCGAGGTGACCGCCCCGGCCGAGCCGGCCGTAACCCGCCCGATGGGCACCACCGAGCCCGCCCAGTTCCCCGCGGTCGGCGGCGTGGTGCTGATGGTGAAGATCAGGCTGGAGTCCAGCTTGAAGGTCAGGTCCGGCTGGGCGACCGGGTACAGCTTGGTCCCGGCGATCGCCAGCAGGTTGCCCCGGGAGTCCTCCAGGTAGGCGTGGACCTGGCCGCCCACGGTGAACGTGGTGTTGGCCACCGGCGTCCCCTGCTGCACCGTGACGTCGGTGGACAGCGGCGAAACGGTGTTATTGCCTACCACCGCGTGCGGCACCCGGTTCGTGTCGATCACGTAGTTCTCGCCGTTGATGCTGACCATGGTCGGGTTCGGGATCAGCGGGTACGGGACCTTGTTGCTGTCGGTTACCAGCAGGGTGGTCGTGTTGAGGGTGAACGTCTGGTTGTTCAGGAAGAACGTCGGGGCCAGGTAGACGGTGTACTGGCCCACCACCGAGCCGGCGTCGTAGATGTCGGCGTCGTCGAAGGTGAACTTCGCGCTCGTGGTGTCGAAGGGGTTGGTCAGCTTGAACGCCGAGGCGGTGATGGGGATCGCGCTCTGGCCCTGCCCGAGCAGCGACCCAGTGGTGGTGCTGGTGTAGGTGATCAGGTAGACGTCGTCGTTGACGCTGATCAGGTCCCGGCTGGGCCTGACCGCGAACGCCGCGGTGATCCCGGTGGGCAGGTCGTCGGAGTCGAGGTGGACCGTGTAGACGACGGTGGGGTCGGTGAGGCGGAAGGTGCTGGCCGACAGGAACGCCCTCGGCGTGAGGCCCTCGCCGACGACCGAGCAGGCCGAGTAGTTCGACCCGGTCGGGGTGCCGGTGATGGTATAGAGGTTGCCGTTGATCTCGAAGGAGTTCCGGTTGACCGGGATGGCCGTACCGGACGTCGTCGGTTCCACCTCGTCGATCTGGACGGTGAAGACGTCGGTACCCACGGTCGCCACGCCGGCGTTGACCCCGGCGCCGGAGACGACCGGGAAGTAGACCTCCACGTCGTTGTAGTGGATGAGGTAGGTGACCCCGTTGGCCGCGGTGAACGCGTACTGGGTGGTCTCCGCGATGTAGGAGATGGCCTCCACCCGGTTGTTCGTCGTGTCGACGTAGTAGGTGACGCCCGCCAGCGGGTCGGCGAAGAAGTCGTTGACGTAGACGAATTCGGCGGTCACCGGGCCGGCCGCGGTGTCGTTGAAGGTCCACGTGACCCCGCTGACGGTGTCGGTGAAGGTGACCTGCGCACCCGACTTGGCGGCGGTGAAGGTGTTCACCGGGTGGCGGTTGTCCGTGACCGTGGCGCCGCTCAGGGTGTAGGTCACCGCGGTGCCGTTATAGGAGACGGCCATGGTCGAAGTGGAGGTGTCGAACGAGACGCCCGTCGGCTTCGTGCTGGCGAAGTTGGCCGGCGAGCCGAGGGTGTAGACCAGGGTCCCGTTGGTGAGGGTGGAGCCGGACAGGGTCGCCTGGTCGGTCGCCTTGACCACGTTGACCGCGTTGACCGTGTAGACGACGTTCCCGTCGGGGGAGAACTGGTCGTCGGCGGAGATCACGTACCCCTTGACCACGCCGCCCCCCCGGACGGTGTAGGCGGTGTCGGACACCGGCGCGGCCTGCGGGACGACGAAGCGGCCGTTCACGATCGGCCAGTACGGCCCGGCCGCGCTGTCGGAGGCGACCGGGACGTTAACGGTGTAGGTCGTGGTCGTGGCGCCTTCGACGGCGACGAACTCGCTGTTGACCACCGGGTAGACCGTCGAGGCATCGGCGGCGTCGACCGCCAGGCTGACCGCGGTGGTCACCGTCACCGAGGCGACCAGGACGTCGGTGGTGCCGGCGGCTGGGTAGGGGTAGACGGTGTTGTTGGAGTCGACGAAGGTGACCGTGGTCCCGTCCACCACGCACGTGTAGGTGACGCCCGTGACCGGGTCGGTGAAGTAACCCCCGGTCAGCTTGCCGGCCGACGCGGTGAGGGTGGCCGCCGCGGCCGATCCTCCGGGGTAGGTGAGCGCGGCGACGGTGACGCTGCCGCCCGCCACCGAGATGGTGTACCGCAAGGGCATGGCGAAGGCGCTCCCGGTGACCGGGAACACCTGGTAGATCGACCCCGTCGGCGTGCCCGTGTCGGCGACTGCCACGTTCACGAAGTAGGTTGAGCCGCCCGGCACCTCGAAGTAGTCGCCCTGGCCCAGGTTGCTGTAGATCTCGTAGCTGTTGCCGGCATGGACGGCGACATTCCCGCTCAGGGTGTAGGTGTTCCCGCCCGAGTCGGTGAAGGAGTTGTGGGCGATCTGGTAGTAGTTGACCCCGTCGAAGGCGGCCACGTCGGTGGGCCGCCCGAAATAGATCGTGGTCGCGGGGCCGAACTGGAACGAATTTGGCTGCGGCGCGCCGGTGGTGACGATGTAGGTCTTGGCCGGCCCGGCCGCGATCGACACCCCATCGGTCCGCAGCTGCCACGTCGTGCCGGCCGCGGTGAAGGCGACCGGGGTCCCGCTGATCAGGTGGTAGCTGGTCCCGTCGAAGGCGGCGGGCTGGTTGACCTTGTAGGTGGCCGCCCCGTCGGTGAACGTCGGGGGGGTCGCCGCGCTGAGCGGGAGGGTGGCGGGCAGGTCGGCCGTGCCGTCGGCGCCGATCTGGTAGGTGGCGGTGCCGTCGGCGAAGGTGCGGTACACCAGGATCGGGTAGGTGACCCCGTCGCCCACGACGGTGGTGTTGTTGATCTGGTACACCACCCCGCCTATCGTCACCGTCGTGGCGTTGGCCTCGCTGGTCACCGTGAAGCTCTGGTTCGCGGTGGCGATCGAGTAGGTGAACCCGGAACTGGTCAGGGGGTAGGCCAGCCCGTTCCCCACGATCTGCCCGTCCAGGACGTCCAGCTCGTAGACGTAGTTCTCCAGGACCACCACGTTGGCCTGGGTGATGTCGTACTGCCCCGACACGGTCGCCCCCGCCAGCGACCCCCCCTTCAGGGCGATGGTGTACGGCACCCCGCCGATCACGAACTGGGTGTTCCCCGCGGTCATGGTGTAGGTGTTGCCGCCCCCCACCACCGTGTTGGGCTGGACGTTGGTGTTGACGACGTACACCGCGCCGTTCAGGGAGAACTGGTACGGGTTGACGGGGATGGTCGTCCCGTTGCCGGTCACGCTCAGGTAGTCGCCGCTGGCGTCCTGGTCGAAGGTGTAGAAGTTGCCCCCCACCGTGAACATCTCGGGGGCGGTCATGATCGGGTAGCTCGCCGGCGCGCCCGTCGTGGACGCCGAGTAGGGGAACATGGGCGACCCGTTGACCGTGTACCCCCCCGTGCCCGAGCCCGTCTCCGCAAAGCCGATCGCGTAGCCGTAGGAGGAGCCGGACACGAACGCGAGCCCGGTCTGGACCTGGGCCGTGGTGGAGGTGGCCCCGGCCGTGACCGTCACCGTGGCGGTGACCGGGTCGTAGGTGTACTGCCGGCCCAGCACCCCGAGCACCACGCCCTGCAGCAAGCCCGGGTTGTTGAAGACGTCCACCACGGTGGTCAGCCCGCCGGCCGTCATCGAGAACGGGGTCAGGGTGATCGGGGTGGGGGCCTCGCTGACCGCGGGGGCGTCGAGGGACGCGTAGGTGACGGTGTAGACACCGCCGGTGTATGGGTTGAAGGTGAAGCGGGTCCGGTTGGCGGTCACCTGGTTGGCGGAGTCGAACAGGTAGCTCTGCCCCCCGAACACGAGGGTGTAGCGCGAGGTGACGCCGTCGGCGAGCGAGGTGTTGACGTTGACCGAGTAGGTGACCCCGGCCAGGGTGAACTTGGGCAGGGCCACGACCCCGTAGATCGGGTTGGCGGGGTCGGTCTCGTCGACGAAGTACTGGCTGCCGGCGGCGGTGGCGGACTTCCCGGTCGAGTCGACGATGCCGTTGGTGATCGCGTTGAACGTGTAGAAGACGCTGTCGTCGGCCTTCATCGTCGTACCCGGGGTCGGGTCGGACGCGACGGCGGGCGGGATGGCCCCCGAGCCCTGGAACGCCCAGCTGAACTGCGTGCCGATCAGCGCCCCCAGCCCGTTCCCGCCGTACACGCCCACGGCAGGCCCGGGCGGGACGGTCGTGCGGGGTATGAAGGAGGTCCCGCTGGCCGACTGGAGTACCTGCTTGGTGACCTGCTTGTCCAGGCCGTGGGACAGCGAGCCGTAGAACGGCACCGCCTTGCCGGACTTCAGGGGGACCGTCGTGGTGGAACCGGCGATCTGGTAGGCCGCGTTGGCCGAGAAGATCTGGGAGATCGTTACCGGCTGGCGGTTGGCGGCCGCGACGTTCAGGTTGTACCCGTTCGGCCCGGGCGCCCCCGAGATCGGCGCGGCCTGGACCCCGCCGGCCGGCCCCCCGATCGCCTGGATGGGGAGGTAGGCCGGCGGCTGGCCCGGGCTCGACGGGCCGAAGGCCGCGAAGACCAGGTTGGACAGCTTGTTGATCTGGGCCGCCAGGTCCATGGGGTTGACGCTGTTCGGGGTCTCCGCCACCGGTGGGGTGGCCGCCAGGTTGGCCGGGCTGCCCAGGGTGACCTTGAGGGCGAAGGAGTTGGTCTCGAGGACCCCGCCCGCCGGGGAGTACAGGACGTAGGTGTACAGCTCGTTGTAGTTGCCGTCCGAGTCGATATAGTACTGGGCCATCTTGGTCCCGGTGCCGGTCCCGTCGTCGACCAGGCACATGGCGTAGCCCTGGTCGATCAGCTCGAACGAGCAGTCGTGCAGCGTGGCGTAGTGGTCGCGCGAGAAGACGTAGAAGTCGTACTTGGCGGGCAGCCCGAACAGCGGGAAGGACGGGCCGGTCCCCGGCGGTGGCGGGGGCGGCGGGTTGGTCCCGATCGAGGCGATGTCCCGGTCGGCCTTCTTGCTCACGAAGATGGCGCCGGTGATCCCGTTCTCTAGGTGCAGGTTGGCCGCCACCACCGAGCTGTAGGTGTCCATCAGCCCCAGCTGGGTGGGACGGACCGGGTTCTGCATGCTGAGCAGGAGGGACCGGGTCCGGTTGGCGAAGGTGGGGTCGACCGGGGCGGGCGGCGCGTCCGCGATGTAGTTCGGCAGCCCCGGCGCGGTGAAGTAGTCGTAGGAGAAGCTCCAGAACTGCGGGGGCAAGCTCGCGTCGATGTCGTAGAAGGCGACGTCGTTGCCGAGGACCTCCGCGATCTCGTCGAGCAGCGGGACCTGGCAGGGCAGGACGTCGTTGACGTCGAAGTGGTCGGGGCTGGAGAACGTGTAGCCTGCCGAGCTCTGGTAGCCGTTGATGAACACGACGCCCTTGGTTGATGTCATCTCGTTGTAGGGCGACAGGGTGCCGAGTTCGTCGTTGTCGTAGTCGAACAGGACCCCGATGAGCAGGTTGGACGCGGTGGCGACCTGGGAGATGTAGCCGGTGCCCGTCTGGTCGCTCTGCAGGGCGGACTCCTCGATGTTGTAGACGGCGCCCGACACCGAGACGATGCTGTTGACCGACATGCCCTTGTACTCCTGGCTCGTCGCCGTCCACACCGGCCGGTTGTGCGAGGAGTACACGATGTTGGTGCGGTCCATGCCGATCCCCGCGGGCAGGATCTCCTGGGCGCACACGTTCTGGGGCGGGTACCGGTCGGGCTGCACGTTGGCCGTCCGCCAGCAGATGCCCTCCCGGAGCTGGCCGTTGGTCAGGGCCAGGACCTGCTGCCTGGGCTGCAGGGGATACTTGTGGGTCAGGTCGTTGGGGGTGAACATCACCGCCAGCGGGTCGTACACGAAGTGGAGCTTCTGCAGGCTGAGGACGGGCCTGCCGTCGGGGTCGAGGTTGTAGCCCGCGGCGTACTCCACCCCGTTAACCGTGTCCCCCGCGCCGGCGACGATCTCGGGGTACACGAAGGTCCACACCTGCTGGCCGAGGAAGTCCGACAGGTTGGCCACGAAGCCCTTGGTGCTGTCCAGCTCGGGGATCGGCACGAAGATGGTGGGGGCGTAGAACGTCTCCCCGGTGATGCTTGTGTAGTCCAGCTGGTCGAGGGTGTCGACCATGGTGGTCGGGGTGTAGGTCGAGCCGAAATACTGCAGCCCGCTCTGCTTGTGGCGGGCCGCCTGGGCCAGGGCCAGGTGCCCGTTCGGGGTCGGCACGAAGGTGTCGATCAGCAGGCCCGACACCGCGCCTGAGCCGCCCACCCCGGCCAGGGCCGGCACGTTGGACACCGCCCGCACCAGGTAGACCAGGTTGTTGTAGGGGATCACCTGGAACTGCTGGGCGATCAGCCCGCCGTTGCTGTCCTGGTTGACGAACGCCCCCGTGTTGTCGCTGTTGCTCCCGCTCAGCCTCAGGTCGCTGACGGTCGTGAACGTGGTGGACGCCTCGCCCACCACGTAGATGTTCTGCGGGAACTGCAGGTTCTTGCTGCGGGTGACGGTGAACCCCGGCGTCTGGGCCGAGGCCCCGAGCGAGAAGTTGGTGTACTGCACGCCCCCGTTGGTCGTGACCCCGACGAAGTACGGGACGTTCCCGGTAGAGAACGCCTGAACCGAGTCGTAGAGCTTGTCGGTCACCGCGTGGGAGAACTTGACCATGTGGGCCGGCTGCCGGCTGTCCACGGTGACCCCGGCGTCCAGGCGCATCGGGACCAGATCGCCCCCGCCGAAGGCCATGTAGACGGCAGTGCCCTCCGGCCGGGTCGCCTGCATCAGGCGGCAGTCGGCGTCCCAGTTGATCCGCCGGCACGCGAACGACGCCTCGGTCCTCCTGCCCTCCCGCAGGACGTACGGCAGGTTGGTGTAGAGGTTGGTCGTGTCGCCGGCCTGCTCGGCGATGTAGCTCGGGACGAACTCCAGCTGGTCGTAGCCGCCGCCGGTGTCGGCGACCTGGTACACGTACCCCAGATCGAAGTCGTTGGTCTTGCTGAGCACGTTCTGGTACACCGTGATCGGCTGGGCCAGGTAGTTGTACTGGTCGCGCGCCATCGACGGGACGATGATCGACATGTTGTAGGCGGTCAGCCGGTTCAGGAACACCACCCGCACGTAGAACGGGTCGTAGGTCGTGTCCTGGGTAGCGCGCGGCAGCTGGTTGGGGATGGTCAGGTCGCTGCCGACGACCTCGACGATGTAGGCCTCGCCGGTCGAGGAGTTGAACACCGAGAAGCCGTAGATCCCCTGGGGCTGGCGGGTGTTCTCGGTGAGGATGGTCCCGGCCGCGCTCGGGGCGCGGTCCTGGACAACGGCGCGCAGGGGGAGGGCGTCGGTCGCGGCGGGAGCGCTCGTCGCGTCGGCGTTGCTCACCTGGTTGGGCGCCAGGTTCGTGACGACCTGGCCGATGCTGACCGGAGCCGACGCCACGTCCAGGACGATCGGGCTGGATCCGGTGGCGGTCGCGGCCGGCGAGACCTGGTAGGTGTAGGGGTTGTCCTGCTGGAGGGCGGCGGGCAGGACGATCTGCTCGCCGAGCTCGGCGCCGGTGAGCTGCGGCACCGGCGGGAACTCGGTGGCGAGCAGTTCCAGGATGGTGCTGGTCAGCAGCTTGAGCTGCCCCTGGTTCACCGCCTGGGTCGACGTGGCGTAAGGGAACTGGTAGATGGGCCAGATCGTCATCTCCGCCGGGTTGGTGTCCAGGTACAGCTGCATCGGCTCCCCGGCGGCCCGGGTGGCGGCGGCGATCTTCGCCACATCGCCGGCGGCCTCGGCCATCCGGGCCTGCTCCGTCTCGCCCCCGTACCGCACGGCCAGGTAGGGGTTGTGGCGATTGGCGAACTGCCAGAACCGGAAGGTCGGCCAGTACGACGGCGGGTACGGCAGGGCGTTCGGGTCCTCGGTCACGTCGCCGAGGTTGATGACGGACAGGATGTAGCGAACGTCCCCGATGACCACGCTGTCGTCCTCGGGGATGAAGACGTACTCGAACAGGTTCCCCATCTGCACCTGGCGGATGATCCCCATGAGCAGGCGGGACGGGGTGAAGGCCTGGGCGCTGTGGTCGTCGGGCGCCGAGTTGATCACGGCGCTGGCCAGGTAGACGTTGCTGGGGCTGACCGACCCCACCGTCGCGTTGTCGATGTCGATGTTGGAGTAGACGAACAGCGAGCTGTCGGTGATGGTCAGGTCGTAGGCCGGCAGCCCGCTCACCTGGGAGCCGAGGGTCATGGTCCCGTCGAACCCGGCGCCGGACACCTCGTCCGGCGTCACGGGCAGGAACACCGGGACCGACCACACGGTCGCGGTGGCGGCGCCCCCGGTGAACGTCCCGAAGTAGTACATCCCGGCCTGGGGGGTGGACCCGTCGGTGGGGGCAGCCGGGGTCACGCTGATCGCCGACGCCACCACCGAGCCGGTCGCGTCGATGATGTCGTACTGGCTGGCCGGCGACCCGTACGTCAGCCGCAGGGAGTATTTGGCGCCCTGCACCACCCCGTCCGTGCCCGCCGTCGGCGCTGGGAAGCTGAGCGAGACGAGGGGGTAGAGCGGCACCGTGGGCGCCGAGATCGTGTAGACCGCCATCCCCACGAAGGTGTGGGTGGTGTCGGTGTTCTCCCCGGCGGGCAGCAGGACGATGACCGACGCTCCGTGCGGGTCGGTGACCGTGAGCTCGCTCCCCAGCACGGAGAACGTGTAGGTCCGGCCGGCCACGAAGTCGACCCCAGTGGTGGCCAGCGTGAGGGCGAGGGGCGGGAGGGCCGGCGTCGCGGTTTCGGTCAGGTTGAGCACGGTCCCGGCGATCTCGTAGCCGAACGCGCTCCCGAGGCTCTGGACCGGGAAGGCGGTCCCGATCTCGATGCTCCCGATGCCCGTGGCGGCCAGGACCGCCTGGGGAATCGTCGCGGTCAGGGGGACCTGGATGGTCTGCGGGGCCGCCTGCGTCGTGGTCGGGGTGTTGGCCCCGCCGCCGACGACCGGGAGGTTCTTCAGGACGGGAACCTTGGCGATCACCGTCGGTGCCGTAGCCGCCGCCGGCTCGACCACGGTCGGGCCGGCCGCCTGCACCACCGGGTTCTGCACGGGCAGGTGGATGGGCGGCGGGGTCGTGGTGACCGTCGCCAGGACGGGCACCGACAGCTGGTTGACCACGGTCGAGCCGGCGGCCGAGCTCATCTGGAAGTCCAGCGCCGCGGTGGTGACGCTGAGCCCGACCCCGTTCCCGGAGTCCGCCACCGCGATGGCGGCGTCGAGGATCTCGACCAGCCGGTCCGAGGAGAGCATGTACGTCGCCTTGAGCAGGCCCAGCAGGACGTTCTGGAGCGAGCCGCCGTTCAGGAACTCGTTGGTCTTTCCGTATATCTGGGCCGGATCGGCCAGGGCGGCCGTCGTGGCGGTAAACGCGCCGTTGGACTTGCCGTAGTCGTAGATCGGGACGCCGAGGAAGGTCTGCCAGGCGGGCGACTGGTAGAAGCCGGCGATCGTCTGCTGGGCGAAGATGGGCCCGGGGGACCCGCTGTAGGTGAGGGTGCAGACGCCGGCCTGGACCTCGGGCTGGAGCGCGCTCTGGCTGATCACTTTCGCCTTGTCGAAGGTGTAGGTGATCCACGTCCGCCCGCCCGAGGTGACGATCGACGTGCTTTCCAGCTTGAGGGGGGTTGCCCCGGCCGCTGCGAAGCCCGGTCCCCCCGGGAACACGGCGGTCTGGCCGCAGGTGACGCTCGCTCCGTTGGCGGTGGTCGTGGTCCCCTGCCGACTGACGTAGTAGTCACCGCCGATCTGGTCCCGGCTGTAGTAGACCGGCAGGACGAAGGTCGTCGCGTCGAGGCTGTTGTACTGGGTGATGTCGTAGACCAGGGCGCTGACGAGGGGGACGATCTGGGGATCGTCGTCGTAGACCTGCTCGTTGTGGCCGGCCTGGAAGTCGCCGAGCGGGACGACCTGGACGGCTGCCGTTCCTTCCACGATGACCCTGATGCCCGTCGAGGGATCGTAACCGGACCGAATGACTGGGGAACCGACGTCGGCGAAGGTCAGTTCTGTCGCGAGGGTGGGGACGGCGCAATACGTGACGGAAGCGAAAACCGGGCTGGCCGCTAGAGCCTGGTACATGGCCAGGATGCCGACATCCGAAGCGTCGTACGCCGTCGTATCGGTGAGCGAGGCCGTGGAGTTTGTGTCGGCGGCGACGGACATCTCGTAACCGGCGCCCGGTACCCGCGCGACGTAGAAGAGACGAGTCGTCCCGAGGCTATGGTAGGGGTCGACGTCCGCGCCGATCATGAAGCCGGCGAAAGTCCGCTGAGCGCCGCTGGCATCCTGGAACGACAAGCCAAGCCAGTTGAGCGCCGAGTAGAACCACGCCGGCGCGTAGTGCTCGACCTGGTGGATGATGGTCGATCCGGTGACCGGGGTCCCGAGGCGCTGTATCGTCGGCGCCGAGCTGACTATCTGGCTGACGGACACTGAAGACATGTCCTGTTCTACTAGAGCCTGATCAACCATTGTCCCCACCTCCAGGCCGGGTCAAAGATCTTCCTCATGCCACAGTCCCCATACGGGGGGCGTAGGAACCTGTACCGGTACGGAGCGGCTTACTTGCAGTCCTGATACATGCGAATAATGACAGCAATGTATACAATTGCATTCGGCGGCAGGACTTTTTAAGCCATTACCTGGACCGCTCGATAATGCGTGTAAACGAGTTGCAGGTTACGGATCGAGCGTGAGAGCCGATGCACACCACCCCCAGCCGCCGCGCAGGCCTCGCTACGGCACACGTTCAGTTAGCGCCGACCTCCAGGCGATTGTCAAGACCCGCAGACAAGATTTTGAGGTGCCTTCCGAGTTGGCGATGCGTAGTTTCGGTCAACCTGGTCGGCCACCATGGCACGATCTCCGGCGTAGCAGTGGCATACAAGGCGCTTTCCGACGCGCTGCGGCTGAAAGCAACCACGGTGGACTCCGCCGTCATAAGCAGGGAGCTGAGCCATTTCGAGGGATCTGGCCTGCAACCGGCGGGGTAAGCTTCCGGTGCGCGAGCTGCAACGAGATAGTCGCCGTGGTCAAGGTCCTTCCGGCGGGCTTACAGGCTGACATGGGTCGCACCTCGGCCTGCAGTCTCAGGAGCGGGACGAGATCGCTGTGACTACTTCCGTAGAACCGTCTGGGCGACGGTCTCTGGGTTTGCGAATAACTAACTTTAGGTCGTCGAATACCGCATGGAAACAAATCTGCGGTAAAGCTATTCGGCACAACTCACGGCGATGCCCCGGCATAAACACGAAGGCGCTGCCAGGCCGGATTCCATGCCCCGTTATCTTACCCGCACCAAGAAACTGGGGATCCGCGACTGACCGTGTATCGCAAGGTCATGCCAGATATCGAACACATGCCACAGAAATTCCGATCTGGGCCCACGAATTATTCATTGCCGTCCAGGTCGGCAAGCAGTAGGTTACGACTTACGCGTAGAACTAAACGGTCTGGGCATGAGTGGTCGGCAGGCGGTCTGTGCCGGTGACCCGGCGGTGGCGCGATCGGGCTGCGGCTGGTGCTGGCTCCGGCTCGGTCAGTGCAGCGGCGCGAACCGTGCGGTGAAGTGCCGCAGCTGCCGCGGCTGGGACACGATGCGCATGCCGGGCAGCTGGGCCGCCCGGCTGGCCACCCGGGTGACGACTTCGATCACGTAGTCGAGGTGGCTTTGGGTGTAGGTGCGGCGGGGGACGGCGAGACGGACGAGGTCCATCGCGGCCGGGGCCTCGGTGCCGTCTGGCTGCAGGCCGAACATGACGGTTCCGATCTCGCAGGCCCGCACTCCGCCTTCGGCGTACAGGGCGCAGGCCAGCGCCTGGCCCGGGTAGTGCAGCGGGTCCAGGTGCGCCA
>Ga0187808_10000100_pt1 | contig 19460 bp, 19 predicted proteins | sample NC_wetland_sal_i_5_FD_132427 | JGI IMG/M metagenome (GOLD analysis project Ga0187808, IMG submission 132427) | Wetland sediment microbial communities from Neuse River Estuary, North Carolina, USA - ASW_3 | ecosystem: Environmental > Aquatic > Freshwater > Wetlands > Sediment | place: USA: North...
CTCAACGATTTCTACGTATCTTACGAATTGAGTGCCTACACGGACGCACCCGACCGAATGCCGAGCGTCTATTCGGAGTTGCACCAGAACATCCAGGACAAATTCAATGAAGGGGGAATTGAGATCAACTCGCCGCATTACACGGCAGTGCGCGACGGCAACACGGTGACAATTCCCGCCGGATACCGGCCAGAGTCCTATCAGTCTCCCGCTTTTCGAATTGCCCAAACGGCGATGGAGGCGATGCGGAATCATGGATGCACCAAAGCCTCTGCCGCTCCCAGCGGTGAACACCATCCAGAGAATCACGATGAGTAATGGGACCCCGCTGCACTTCTGACCGCAAGTCATTTTTGACGCGCCCTGTGGGTTGAGAGGAGCCACCATGAACATCCGCGCTGTCAATCTAGTCTTTGCCCTGCTGCTCGCGATGCCCCTGCTCGCGCGAGAAAGCACCGACGTGATTGTGATGAAGAACGGCGACCGCATAACCTGCGAGGTCAAAGGCCTTGAAAGCGGGGTGCTGTACGTCAGCCCCTCGTACATCCTGGGCACAATCTCGGTTGATTGGTCGCAAGTGGCCCGCCTCGAAAGCCATCAGTTGTTCCTGGTGAAAACGCAGGACGGCTCCGTGTACACGGGAACATTGAACACCGAGGAGGGGGAATCCGGCAACCCCATGGGGATTCGGGTCGCGGAAAGTCCGGAAAAGAGCATGGTGCTGGAAAGGTCGCAGATCACCCAGGTTGCCGAGACCTCGCGGAGCTTCCATAAACGCTTAAGCGGGAACATCAGTTCTGGCGTCATTTATGCCAAAGCCAATCAATCAACCCAATACAACCTGAGCGGACTGGTCGCATATCCGCGAGAGCGCTGGCAGGCCCAGGTTGGCGTCAGCTCCAACCTGTCCTCCAGCACCGGCGTTACTGTCTCCACCCGGAACCAAGTGAACGCCCAGGTTACTCATCTCTTGCCCTGGAACAATTACTTTTACGGGGGACTCGGCAGTTATCTGCAAAGCACGGAGCAGGGCATTAACCGGCAGCTTGTTTTCGGTATGGGCGTGGGGCGATTTTTCAAGAACACCGGTCGCACCACGATTTCGGTGCTGGGCGGCGCCGCCTGGGCGAACACTCACTACAGGCCAGAGGTCGTGCCGATAGGCACCCAGAACGTTGCCACGGCTCTTCTCGCTGCAGACGTGAAGCTCTACCGCTTCAACAAGACCAGTCTAAACCTCTCTGCGACCTTGCTGCCCGCCGTCTCCCAGCCCGGCCGCGTTTATTTCAATACAAACGCCTCATACTACATCAAGCTCTTCGGCAACCTGTCCTGGAATATCTCCTTCTACGGCAACTGGGACAACCGGCCACCGGGCCACTTACCCGGCAGCGACTACGGCACTAGTTCGGGGTTGACCTGGACCTTCGGCAGCAACCTTCTAACTTCGGCCAAGACGGCGCAATAACTTTCACTGAGGTAAGCCATGTATGACTGTTACTGTGGGCTGGAGGTGGACGCCTGCGGCTGACCTCCAGGTCGTATTGTTTCTGGCCGACATTGTCTGTGTATCCCTTCGCTCGAGCATAACTAGGCCAGAGATTGTGGAAACGATACTGTCAGAATTGCCAGTTTCCAATCACCCCGGGTCATATTGAACTAATAAACGAGCAAGTGAAGATCCCACGAATGCGGTAAAAGTGCGGACGGAAATTACGGCGTGACGGTTTCCGCTCCGTACAAGGAAAGGAGGTGGATGCCATTGACGAAGCCAAGAGCGCGCGAAAACTGTGTGAGCAACAGGCAGATCAAGGGGTGGTTTTTGTTGGCACTAAGCTATTTGCCTGCTCACAAAGTCTTAGCGCAGATTAGGCCCGCGCGCAGGGCGTGGCTGTTGCGTGGGCTCGTGCAAAGCCACGCGGGAGGAGAACAATACCCGCTTCTCCTCCCTGTGGGACGCAGTCGTCTGCCGGAACACTTGCAACCCCAAGTCTTACTTTTGGGGTGGTGGATAATTCTTCAGAAGTTTCGCTACCGCTTTCCGGATGTTCTTATCCTGCTTCTGGGGCTTAGCTTTTGGGTCGATGGTCTTACTTGCAGTGCCGCGCCAGACCAGGTCATGATTCGGGACATTATACATGTCCAGCACTAATTGGCCGACGTAGATCGTACTCGTTGATCCGTAAGTCGTTCCACTGCTCATGCCACCGTACCCGTACCAACCGCCGCCCCAACCCGGACCATTGCCCCAGCCTGTTGAGTAACTATTGAATTGTTTTTCCGTTCCGACAGCCGTCTGGATCCCGATATATAGATCGGGGTTATCCGAATCGGTTTTGGTCAGCCCTTTGGTGGCCAATTCCGAATCAATGGCGGCCATAATCTGGTTCTTGGTTATCGAACTAGCTTGATCGGAGCCTTTAATATCGACCCATTTATAGGTCTTAAAATCCGAGAAGTTGACATCTTTGGCAAAATTGTAGCGCACATCCTGAGCCCATGCAACGCTGACGCCCAGGACAAGCAATGCAGGAGCAAAGAGCGAGACTCTTTTCATAAGTTTGTTCTCCTTTTCGGCATCCTAGTGACGGCCCCCTCTGCGGCTTTCCCCAGAAGTGGCAAACGCACTGGAAAACCGAGGACTCATCCACAACCGTACACTAGCAGCGCCACGGGGCGTTGCCACTGTCAATTGTTGCAGCCGTCTCTCGTCCTCCTCATTGCGCCGCACTGGGATCGACTTTGACCTTTAAGTAGCCCGATGGCTTGGTAACGGTTTTATAAACGATCTCGTCTTTGCAAGTCGGATCGATGGGATGCCAATGGCCACCTATCATATGGGTAGTTTCACATAGTCTGGATTGGCCTTCGTCAATCACGACTCTGGGTACGTAATCCCGAGAAGTTTTCACTGTGAAGTAGCTCGCCTTCTGCTCCCGGCTCACTTTTTTGTCTAGAAGCGCACTCTGCACCTGGGGACTCAACTCATCCGGTCGAAAAAGTATATGAAACTGAGAGTGTGTGTGCCCGAACTCATCGGATGCCAGCGCCGGGCCATGGAAGGAGTAGGTGACTTCAAATGCCGGGGTGGGTGACCCTTTCCGCCCTTTCGGACAGTGCTTGGACCCGCCGGGCTCCCTGAACATCGCAAGCTCTGCACAGTAGTGGGCATCCGCTGTATATATGATTTTGGTTGGGACCTCGACGCTTTTTGCCTTTTCAAATCTAATTGTGCCCGGATCAGAGCTTGCTGGAATATAGGCGACGCGGTTAAAGGGATCGAGATCCTGGGCTTTCACCGTGGGGTTGTTGCCGACGGCGGAAGCTTGCTTCTCGGGTGGCTCGGCGCGAAGGGATGAGCTCGGGCCTGGCGGGACTCCGCACAGGATTGCTCCGAGAGTCACGACCGTAAAACCATCCCGAAACATAGGGCATACCTCAAATTTCCAGAAAGTTTTTAAATGTTCGCGCGTTCACTCGTGCCGGCAATAGAGTTCTCTTTCTTTTCTCATGTACGATAGACGCTAGCAGGCACCGGAGCGACTGGCAAAAATATCAGTGGGGGGATAATTGCCTGTACTGAGTCTCACACTCACCCGGCTCGACTGTTAGTAATTACAGTTGTCGTTCGAGCGGGATTCCGCGAAAGTATCGTGGGGTCTACGGCAGGTCAATCGCACGCGAACGCGGCGTCTCGAGATGGTCAGTCGAGTAATTCTGCCTCGGTAAGCTCTCAGGCCGTTCCGGAAAACGACCTTGGCCTCGGCGGAGAAGGACGGACCGTGTCATTGGACAAACCTGGTGCCCAAGCGCTTGACGTAACGCCGGGCAATTTCCTAAGAAACGACGGACCGGCCGGTACCGTCGTCTTTCTGGTAGCTCTCCCCCTCTGTCTTGGCATCGCGCTGGGATCCGGCGCACCGCTTTTTGCCGGCATCATTGCGGGCATTGTAGGCGGCATGGTCGTCAGTGTTTTCTCCGGATCGGAGGTGAGTGTGAGCGGGCCGGCGGCCGGACTTGCCGTAATCGTGTTGGCCGCGATTCATAGCATTGGATCCTTCGAGGCCTTTCTGGTGGCTGTTGTCCTCTCCGGCGTGCTGCAATTCGTTTTTGGCGTGCTGAGGTTCGGGGTGGTGGCCGACTATGTGCCGAACTCCGTGATCAAGGGCATGCTTGCCGCGATTGGAGTCCTGATTGTCCTGAAACAGATTCCGCACGCGCTGGGGCGGGACGTCGACTACAACGGCGACCTCCGGTTTCTTGAAGTCGGGGGAAACAACACACTGAGCGATATCGCAGCAGCCGTGGCAAGCGCGGCCATAGGGGCTGTCATCATCTTTATCGTGGGACTGGCGCTGCTGCTCGTCTGGGAGAAGTTTGCCAGGAAGTGGCGCGCGTTTGAGCTTGTACCCGGACCACTGGCGGTGGTCGCGGCAGGGATCGGTCTGAATCGACTGCTCGGCCAGGTGGCCCCCGCGCTGCAATTAGTGTCGGCTGACCATCTGGTGAATCTGCCCGTGCCGGCTAGCTTGGCGGATTTTCTCCACCAATTCACCCTGCCGAATTTTGACGCTATCGGGAATAAGTCGGTGTGGACCGCGGCCTTGACTATTGCCGTGGTCGGAAGCCTAGAGACACTACTCTCCCTGGAAGCCGCGGACCGTCTGGATCCTTACAAGAGAATCTCGTCATCGAACCGCGAGCTATTTGCACAGGGCATCGGTAACGTCGTCTCGGGAATGATCGGCGGCCTGCCGGTCACGTCGGTAGTGGTACGGAGCGCGGCCAATGCTGGCGCCGGAGCGCGTAGCTGGAGGAGTGCTTTCATTCACGGCTTACTGCTGCTGGTATCGGTAATCCTGCTCCCGCGAGTGCTGATCTTGACGCCACTGGCTAGCCTAGCCACGATTCTTATCGCCGTAGGTTTCAAGCTTACCAAGCCCTCGCTGTACCGTACTGTATATTCGCAGGGCTGGGACCAGTTCATACCTTTTGTGACCACGGTCATCGTGGTGGTGTTTACGGACTTGTTAACGGGAGTGCTCGTAGGGCTGGCGTGCGGCGTGTTCTTCGTCATTCTCACCAATCACCACGAACGCATCACGGTGGTGAGCCAGGACTCGAACTACCTATTCCGGTTCACCAAGGACGCCAGTTTCGTCAACAAGAACGAATTGCGCAGGAAACTGCGCGCATTGCCCAACGACTCCCACTTGGTGATTGACGCCACCCAGGCTTTGTTCATCGACCACGACATCAGGGAGATCGTGGATGACTTTCGGCAACTGGCTCCGCATAAGAACATTCAAGTGGAGCTGAAACAATGGGAGAGCTATCAACGGAGAGCAGGAGGCGAACTTGGAACCTTACAAACAACTGCTCCTGGCAAACAAAGCCTGGGCGGAAGAGAAGCTGAAAAGCCAGCCTGATTATTTCGCGAGACGCGCACAAGCGCAGAGTCCCGAGTTTCTGTGGATCGGCTGCTCCGACTCCCGTGTCCCGGCCGAGGACATCACCGGTACCGAACCGGGGGAGCTGTTCGTGCACCGCAATGTCGCCAACCTGGTGGTGCACACCGACTTGAACATGCTCAGCGTCTTGCAATATGCGGTCGAGGCGCTGAAGGTGAAGCATGTCATTGTGTGTGGCCATTACAACTGCGGCGGCGTCAAGGCTACCATGGGCAAGCAAGATTTGGGCCTGATCGACAACTGGCTACGCCACATCAAGGACGTATACCAGAGCCACCAGAGTCAGATCGACTCGATTGCCGACCCGCAAGCCCGCTGGGACCGGCTGGTGGAACTCAACGTCACCGAGCAGGTGCAGAATCTGGCAAAGACGTCCATCGTTCAGCAGGCGTGGCATCGCGAGCGGCGGCCGATGCTGCATGGGTGGGTGTACGATCTGCGCACCGGGTATCTGAAGGAGCTCGCCCTGATGTCGACGGATGCAGAGATCAACGACATCTACCGGTATCAATGGGACCAACAAAGCTAGTCTCCACCTGCCGGTCTTGCGCCGGGGCAGGGAACGCCACACTTCACTGATGACTACACTTGTCGCTCGCCGACTGGCAGCCCATCGGCTTGCTGACTGAACGTGACCCCACTCGACTTTTCTAACTGAATCTGGCGGTTCGGACTGTCATGAACTAATCCCAGCAACATTCCCGTGTGCCGGGCAACCATCAGTTCCTCGTCGGTCGGGATCACCCATGCCGAAACTTTACTGCTCGGAGTGGAAATTCGCGGCCCTCCGCGGTTGTTGGCTTCTGCGTCGATGTCAACTCCGAGCCAAGCCGAAGATTCACAGATGCGGCGTCGAATCTCGGGCGCGTTCTCGCCGATTCCTGCCGTGAACACCAGTCCGTCGATCCCCCCTAACACGGCAGCGAGTGCGCCGATTTCCTTGGCAGCGCGATATACAAAGTAGTTGACCGCAAGATGCGCCTCCGGCTTTTCGCTGGCGAGCAGGTCGCGCATGTCGCTGCTGACGCCGGAAATGCCCAGTAAGCCCGATCTCTTATATAGGAGCTTTTCCACCTGCCTTGCAGAAAGGCCCAGGGTTTGAAAGAGGTATAGAACCACGCCGGGATCGAGCGTGCCCGGCTTGGTCCCCATGCAAAGCCCATCCAAGGCTGTGAAGCCAGAACTGCAGTCAACACTCTTTCCACCCTTCACGGCACACAGACTGGCGCTGCTTCCCAGGCGAGCGATGATCACCCGCTTCTCTGCGATCTCCGGGCAAACCTGCGGCATCATCCTGACCACGTATTCGTAAGACAGTCCATGGAAACCATACCGTTGCAGTCCCGCTTGACAGATCTCCCGCGGCAGGGGTAGAAGCTCGGCAACCGCCGCGCGGCCACAATGAAAGCTCGTGTCAAAGCAGGCCACTTGCGGCACCTCGGGCAAGTATTTGAAAACCGCTTCGATGGCCGCCAGATTGAATGGTTGCTGTAACGGAGCCAGCGGAACCAGCCGATAGAGATCGGCCACGGTCTGCCAGCTCACGATGGTGGGGCGGTCGTACTGCCTTCCACCATGAACCACGCGGTGCCCGACGCCCAACACCCGTGAGCCGCCATACGTCGAACGCAGCCACGCGGCTAGGGAATCCAATGCTCTGCGGCCATCGCGCACCGTGTCATCCAACAGCCGAAGCTCGAGGATTCCCCCCTCCCCGTCCTTGACATAGAGTTTCGGGGCTGCCCCTATCCCCTCGATTTGTCCTCTCGATTCCAGAACCCACTTCTCGCCTTCCATCCGCCGAAACACACAGAACTTCAAACTCGATGGTTCAGCATTGAGGATCAGAGCATAGTCGTCCATAACTCAGTGCCATCAAAGGCGAGGTTGGCACCAGCGGCGTGACTCTCTTCGGAGAGGTCCAGCCTGAGAATATCATCCTAGGGTGGTGCCGATTCTCGCACAAAGCTCTTGGCTGATTTTTTGGCTCCAGAGGGATTGGCGGCCTGCCGCCAGACGCCCCCATTGAAAATGATGCTCCGCACCAGGTAAAGGCCTTTGCCGATACGCACTAGATTCGCGTCACGTTTGACAGGAAGCCACGATTCACCTTCAAATACACGCGGCTCAGGCGAGATTCGCACATGGGCCTCACCCGCCGTTTCGGCTTCCCTATGAAGGAATTTCAGATAGACAGCATCGTTGGGTTCAAAATCTGGCAGCTTCTTTTTGTAGGAAAGAAGTTCTAATTGAATCGCCACACTGTGGGAAGGCAACCAGCCGGTCAGAATAAGGCCTTTGGCGTCCCAATCACGCACCAGCATTAGGATGTCGGCCGCGTCCGGCGAGGTGCTCCTTTCCATGGGCGCGAGTTGCGCCTTTGCGGCTAAGGGCAAGACGAGAACTACAAGGATCAACCACCACACAAATGCTGCTTTGGTGTGTCTTCTCATTTTCACTAATGGGCTGCACATAAGTTTCATGCTGCCCTCCCGACGCCTGATTGACTGCCCTCGTTGCCGGCTCCACGTGGCAGTCGATCGACGATGAAATTGCGCCGCCGGTCACGAAGCGCCCAAGAACGCCCCGCGTGCGGCGCTATCTTCCCCTTGCGTCCCACAACACACTGGGACTGTGCCAGCCAGGGCCGTCTATGCCGGCACGGCACTGGGTGGTTACAGCAATGCCCGCCTGATGCTCCCCGGGCAAGCGCGAACTAGCGAACTCTCTCAGCCGCCCGCAAACCGAGCCCCACAGATAACATCAGCATTCCGAGTAGCCCAATGAGGGGCAAATTACTGGCCGTCTTGGGCAGAGTCTTTGGTGCCTCAGTTGCTTCACCGGGAGCAGGAGCAGGAACAGGAGCAGGATGGGCTGCTGGTAGATAGACGATCAGAACCGGAGCCTCTGGTGGAGGCGGGGGTGGAGGTGGCAATTTCCCACTTATCATCTCTTCCACGGCCACGTGGGTCTCCGGCGTCTCCGTAACCCTCGTTGCCGTGATTGTCATCCCCTTCTTAAGCCCCCACGCGTCCGTCATCTGTCCATCAACATTGAATTTCTGGTCCCTCGGGATGTTGAATCGCTGGTTCTCGCCGTTTTCCATAGTCAGGATGACGGAGTTGGGCGGGATCACGTGGAAAACCTTCCCCGTGACGGTCTCCACTTTGGTGACCATCCTTGGTGTGGTGGTAGTGGTGATAGTCTTTTCCAGTTTCATCCCCACCTTCACGTCACGGATTCCAACCTCTCTCCCGTCCACAGTGACCGTAGCGCTTTCCGGAACATTGGGGATGTCCCTGATTTCTCCATTGTCCATCTTTATGATGAGGTGGTTGCCCGAGACATAGACAACTTCACCTCGCTCCACTTTAACTTCCCGCGTTGCGGGTTGGTGAGTGGTGGTCGTTGAGGTTTGTACCTGAGCCGTCAGAGTCGCCGTGAGGATCAGAAAGAGCCCCAAAGCGAGCAGCATGACAGCCGATTTCGAAATGATTTGTCCTCGTTTCATTGTCTGTTCTCCTAATTTGTTGAACTAACCATCGCCGGATTAGGCTGAACGTTCACCTTTCCGTCAAGATTTGGTCTGAAAGTTCCGCTCGAACAATGTAACGTTGTGGCGCACTGCCAATGAAATAGAAGGGGTAACACGTCACCAGAGTGAGTGCGGGAACGGCCCCGTGGTCCAATACTCGAATATCGGTTGGGTCGGTAATTAGGATACTGGTTACCTCGTAGGTTTCCGTTCCGTTCAGGGTTCGAAGATCAATCTTGTCTCCGACCGTTATATCTTTGAGACCCCGGAAGAACCCGTCCCGGTGGCCTGCAATTCCGACGTTCCCTCCCTCGCCGGGACGCGCCGTTCCAATAATCCGCCCGACCCCCCGATTTAACGTGAGATCATCAGTTCCCTCGAACACAGGCACCTCGAGAGCAATCTTGGGAATCTCCAGCACAGCCACGGGGGGAGCGAAATGCTGGCTTAAGCTTTCCTCATAGGCGGTGATACGTTTCGTTGACCACAGGTCGTAATTGACCGCATACTTTGGTTCGACCAGGGGGTCCTTTGCGGCAGGGCGTGCGGCCTGCAATGCCGAAAACTGCCTGAGAGCCTTTTGTGACATCACTTCGCTGTGCGTTCGGGCCACCAGGTAAAACGCCACCAGAACAATGCCCGCCATCAAAAGGGACCACGTGACGGCGCGTTTCGCTCTCGTTGCAATCATCGGTTTTGGGTTGTTCTGAGCCACCAAAGAGACTCCCTTTATGTTTCCACAAGCGAATTGCTTCTATCGATGAAAGCAACAGCTCGCGCATCGCTGTTGCATCCTCGCTACTCTGCTTATAACGGGGGGTCGTAGTGGCCACCACTGTCAAAAGCGACAGTACGGGGTGAGAGAATTAGACTCTGCACTGCCAAGGGAGTGTGGGTGACACGAACGAATGGTTGGACATGACCAACTTGATGGCGGGAATCAGATCCGAAGCAAGGCGGGATTTAATGACAAAACCACTAGCGCCGGCACGAAAGCACAGAGGCACCATATCAGGATCTTCGTGCACTGTAAGGAAGATAATCTTGGCTCTCACCCCCGATTGCACGATCTGCCGGATGGCCTCGATGCCATTGAGCCCCGGCATCGATATGTCGACTACAAGGACGTCCGGATTCAGTTCCCGGGCTGCGTCCACAAGGGCTTGCCCATCGTCGACTGCGCCGACCACCTCAAAGTCAGGCTCCAGCAGCGCCCTGACGCGCTCCAGCATTGCCTTGTGATCATCTGCGAGTAAGATTCGAGCACGGGTGGTCATTACCGGCCCCCGACTTCCGTGAAGTGATGGGCCTATCGAGCGCCAGCTTCACTTCCGCAGTTTCGACTTCGTGCGATGTCCCGGAAACTGGCAAAACTAACAGTTCGTCGAGCGGGGGAGAATCAACTCCATGACCCACTGAAGCTCCTATTGGAAATTCGCTCTTGCTTGGGGGGATTTGAAATGGCGGCTAGCTAACTAACTTCGTCTTCACCGCGTATTGAATCAACTCCGCCGTGCTTTTCAAACGAAGATCCGCCATCATTTTGTATTTATGATAGGCGATCGTCCGAGTCGCCAGGTGCAGAATATCAGCAACTTGTTTCATTGGCCGGCCTTCCGCCAGCAACTGCAAGACCTCGCGCTGGCGTGCGCTGAGGGCGGGCCGCTTCGGCTCACCACGAGGATCTTCAATGAACAACTCGTCAAGGCCCCGCTGCATGCTTGGAGTAACATATTTGAGGCCGCGAACGGCTCTCAGGATGGCCTTGCTTAGTTCTGAGGCGGCGGAAGTCTTCAGCAAATAGCCGGAGGCGCCCACTCGCAACGCTTCCTGCGCCAGGTCCGGATCCGGATTCATCGTCAGAAAAATCAGTTTCGGGGCTGGTGACATCTCCCGGAATCGCCGGGCCGCATCCAGTCCGTTCAACAGCGGCATCGCGATGTCTAGAACCACCACATCCGGCTTCACCTTTTGGGCCGTCGCCAGCGCCGCGCGGCCGTCGGCCACGGCTCCAACCACATCGAATTCGGGTTCCAGGAGGCCCTTTAGAGCCTCCAGCAATAAGGTGTGGTCGTCGACCAGCATTACCTTTGTCCGGCTCATCTCGACCCTCCACGATTCAAAAAGATTCTTGACGGGTGGGCCTCATGGTCAGGCCGCGCCCGCTGAAACCTGCCTGGAAGGCAAGGGAATTCGAACCATCACGCGAGTACCGCCAGATGGCCGGGTGTCAATAGAACACTTACCGCCCACATGCCGCACTCGTTCCTGCATGCTGACCAGCCCCAGGCCGCCGCCCTCCCGGGCGGCTTGCGCGTCAAAACCCCTGCCCTGATCAGAAACTATCAGTCGAACTTCATCCACCTCTCCACTCAGGTCGACCGTTGCGGATTTCACACCACTATGCTTAACCACGTTTCCGAGCGCTTCCTGCACGACACGATAGATACACAAAGAAATTTCTTTGGACAACGCCTCCGGAACATTCACATTAACGAATTTCACCTCCAGCCCCGCCTGCGCCGAGAGTTCACGGCAATAGCTGCGGACGGCCGCAATCAACCCCAGATCCTCCAACTTTGAAGGATGAAGTTTATACGAAAGGCGGTGAAGGTCGGTGGTAAGCTCCTGAGTTTGCGACCACATGGACTGTATACGCGCTGTCCAATCCTGTCTCTTCGCCGGAGGTTGGTGGGCCAGTTGTTCCAAGTCAATGGCCAACAAAGCCAATCGCTGGCTGAAATCGTCGTGCAGTTCTCGAGCTACGCGCCGGCGCTCCTCTTCCTGAACCATGAGCATCCGCGCCCCTATTTCGCGCGAGGCCTGTTCGATGCGTTTGCGTTCCGTGATATCTTCAATCACCCTCAGGCTGCAGGGTCCGCCGCCGAACTCAATCAACTCCGATGACAACAGCACGGTGCGGATCTCACCGGATTTGGTCCGATAAAGAGTTTCCAGACCGCGGAATTGCTCTTGCTGAGTCGTCGACCGCGTGATTTTTTCCACGTCACCGGGATTAACATAGACTCCCAATTCCTCGGAGGTGCGGCCAATGATTTCTGTGGCGCGGAATCCAAAGTTCTCCTCATATGCCTTGTTTACCTCGATATAACGTCCGGTGGCCAGGGAGAGAATGGTCATTGCGACTGGGCTGGCGTGAAAGGCCTTGGAGAATTTCTCCTCGGATTTCCGCAACTCTTCCAGGGACTGCTTACGCCCCAGCGCGGTGCCCACGGCGTCTCCAACCAACCGCACCCGGGCCACATCATCCTCCGACCAGGTCAGCCTCCGCGCATGGGAATGCAGTTCGACGCATTTCCCAAATCTCCCCTTGAACATGAGGGGAACGGTAAGAGCAGAGCAAAAACCTTCGGCTTTCTGGAGCCGGCGCTCCTCGTCGGCGTCCAGAGAAGAGTCTTCGGGTGTGGTGATCCTGATAACTTGGCCGGCGCGGAGGCGTTCGATATTCCGTGGTATCGTTGCCATCGGGATATGTTTAAACTGGTGCATTTTCGGGATGACGCTCGGCCCACGCCACTCGTGGGTGGCGCTCCAACTTGCACCGTCCGTCGAAAACTGGATTACGAATGCGTGGTCGGCTCCGATGAATTCAGCAATCGCTTGCAGCGCCTTGGCTACATTGGCGTCCACTTCCGTTTCGGGACAGCTCGCAAAGCGGGAAAGGATCTCCATCGTTAACTCATCAAACGCCGACCGTTCTCGAAGCGCCTCCTCGGCCAGCTTTCGCTCCGTGATATCTTCGACAAATCCCTCGTACCAGAGTGTCTTTCCATTGGGCCCGCATACCTTGCGGCTGAACAGGCACCCCCAGATTTTCGTCCCATCTTTACGCTTCAACGCGGCTTCGTAGCCGCGCACGTGGCCCGTCTCTTCCAGCAGCTTGAGGAGAGCCCGGCGATCCTCGGCATTCACCCAGACTTGGTCTCCCAGATTGCCAACGGTCGAGGCCAGTTCCTGGGCGGAACTATAGCCCAGCATTCGCGCCAGAGCGGGATTGCATGCCAAGATCTTCCCTTCGGGTGACGTACGATAAATCCCTTCCAATGAATTTTCAAAGATTTCATGATACTGCGCTTCCGCTTTGTGCAGCGCATCCTGCACATCTTTGCGCTCGGTTATGTCCTCAATGACGCAACAGACACGCTCGATGCTGCCCGAGCTCTCGATGGGAAAGTAGGATACGTTCAAGTCCCTTTCGCCCAGCTTGGCAGACGAGTGCTTCGTTTCGTATTGTACGACGTTACCCGCGAAACATTCATCGAGCTTCTTTTTGACAACGCCGTCGAAGAATTCGTGCCCCAGCACCTCCGAAGCCAAGTGGCCGACGACCTGGGTCCGTTGCATGCCCATATGATCCAGATAGGCGCGATTGGCAATCAGGTAGCGGTACTCGCGGTTCACCACCGCGATCATGTTGTGCGAACTCTCGACGGCGTTCTCATACTCTTGCAGTGCCTGTTCCGCTCGCTTGCGCTCCGAAATCTCGCGCACAATCGCCCACGTCCCGCAGGGATTACCGGCTTCGTCCCGCATGAGGTAAGTGCGGAGTTCTACAGGTATGATCTGCCCGTCCTTACGCCGGTATTCCTTCTCATGAACGTCGGAGTGCCCTTGCACCATAACCTGGCGCTCGATGATATCGGCCTCCACAGCATGCCATTTCTCCGGGATCAGATCGGTGTAGGGCAGCTTCACCAGCTCATGCGGCTCATAGCCCACTAATTTGCAGTAGGCATCGTTGAATTCCGTGATTCTGCCGTCCATGTCGCGCCGAACAAATCCGTCGATCATGCTTTCGTGTAATTGCCGGTATTTCCTTTCACTTTCCCGAAGCTCGTCTTCCGCCTGCTTCCGTTTCGTAATGTCCCTGTCCATCCCGCGATAGCCGCAGAATCTCGAGTGCTCATCGAATACCGGTACGCCGTTGGTTTCGAGGACAACCAAACGCCCCTGCTTGTGGAGATTGAGTTTCTCTAAGGCGCGAAACCGCCTGGGTTTCCCCTCGATCTCGGCAAAAGCCAAGCTGACTCGCCGGGCTTCCTCGGGTGGCATCAAGTCAAAGGGCCTTTTGCCAATCAACTCTTCCGGCTCGTAGCCCAGAAGATCACGGCATTGAGGACTGGCATAGGTATAAACCCCGTGGGAATCCACTTCCCATACCCAGTCGTGGCTGGACTCAACCAAGTCCCGGTATCGCTTCTCGCTGGTTTGCAGAGCCTGCTGCGCCCGCTTGCGTTCAGTAATGTCCTTGATAATGTGAACGGCTGCCTCGACATTTCCTTGATCGTCTCGTACCGGGTGCGCCGAGATCAGGTACCAGCTCTTTCTTTGTTCGTCAAAGAACTCCATTTCCTCCGGCCGATTGGTTATGAACGTTTTCAACACCGGGCAATCTTTCAAAGGGCAATCCGTGGCGTGCAACGTAACATAGCATTTCTTCCCCACGATCTCTTCGTCCGCGACGTCGAAGAGGGGATGAGATGCCTTATTGACCCGGATGACTCGGAGATGGCGATCCACAATCATGACCATGTCTTCGATGGACTCGAAGGTCGACTGCCATTCTTCCGCAGCCTTTAATATTTCCTCGTGCATCAGTCTCTGCTCGGTAACCTCTCTTTGAACAATCCACGCTCGCACAAGGCAGCCATCCTCAATGGCGCCCGTCGCACTGCTCTCAAACCAGCGCATATTGCCCTGCGGGTCACGATCCTGCGTCAGGTAGTCGCGGAGCCTGTAATGCGAGCGGATGAATGCGCGCAGGGTCTCGACGTTCTGCGGCTCTGAGGGGGGCAGCACGTCGGCCAGCGGGGCCCCCACAAATTCCTGGGGGGTCGCCACGCTGTACATGTGGGCGAAGGCGTCGTTGCACTCCGCCAGATAGGCATGCTCGAGCATGAATTCATATTGCTCATCCTCGGAGAGCGAGAGCAGCATCGGCGCGTCTGCTTCAAATCGAGAGATGCCCTCCGAACTGTTGCCCACGAAAGCCAGGTAGCGTGCCTCGCTCTTTTGCAGACCAGCCTCCGCACGACTCCGTTTTCTGCGCTGAGCGAACAGGAGAGCTATCAGCACTGCCTCGGCGGCGATGAGCAGCGTCAAGCCAATGATGCGCCCCTTGTATTGCTCCCAAGCGGAAGGTTGCTTAAATAGAACGGTGCTTCCGGGCGGCAGGCGATTCTCACTGATATTCCACCGCCGGAGTTGGCGCCAGTCAAAGACGTAGGTTGCGTTATCTTCCGAGAGCATGGGTATATCGGCAGGCCTTTCTCCCTTCAAGACATGCACACCCATTTCTGCCGCCAATGAACCCACTATCTTGAGGGGAACCAAATCGCCGCCGACCATGCCCGTGCCAAGAAAACTCTGAAAAACTCCGTAAACAGGCGCGCTGGAAGCATCAGCTATCCGTCTAAGGGCTTCCTTGGGCAGGAATTCTTCCCCCGCTCCGTCTCGCCACATCATCATGTACAACACGATGGTATGTTCGGGCAGATGCGCGAGCCTCTGCAAGATCTCGGCCATGGGCAGATCGGTGAGGTAGGTGAAATCGAGCTTCCCTTCGTACTCCCGGAGGTCACTCCGGATTTCCAGCATCCAATCTCGCTCATACGGAAGGGTCCCGCCCACCACGACGCCTCGCCGGGTATCCGGCTGGAGCTGCAGGGCGGCGGCAAGGGTTTGATTGATTTTGGTTGTCTCCACAATCCCGGTGGTATCCAAGGGTAGCGGAAGGTGCACGATCCACCGCCGGTCAACAGCACAGAAAACCGTGGGAACGCCAGGGAAAATCTCCTCGCCGTGACTGAGAACGAAATTGATCGCAGGCAAGCTAACCGCGAAGATCAAGTCGATCTTCTCGGTGGAGTATTTGGCGCGCAGTAGGTCCTCGAGTTTCTTTTCATGCACAGGATTGGGGAAGCGAGCCAGGTCCAGGAATTCAGTGTAGAACCTGATGGGTCCGGGTCCGCGATCCCTAAGCGTGGCTCGCAAAGCCTCGTCGAAATCCGTATAGAGTCCCACTTCGTTCTCAAACGAATAGAGTATCAGTACGTCTTTCTGTCGTTGCTGCGTTCCGGCAAGGGCACAGGAACTCGGAGGCAGGAACGCGAGATAGATGCCGTAGAAAATCCCGCACAGGACATTCACTTTCTCAAAATCGCGGCGCCCTTGAGGGTGATTGTCCAGCCGGGGGGTCATTCTTAGCAACTGAATCACCCCTCTGTATCAGGAAAAGTTTACTGTAAAAATTACTCTTTGTACATCTTACTCTCTCGATATGTAACTGTTAGTTCTGACAGGGCCCGATCCAATGGAATCTGTGAGTTACGCGCAATCCACTCACTTCTGACTCGCCCAGCCTCCATTGCGGCACACTGCAAACCATCTTGGTACGTTTCGGCCCCGTGCCCTTGCGAAGCCTCCAAGCCGCGTGCGACAAAGTGCGGTGGAATTGTTACGCCGCCTGGGCCTCCTCCACCGCGCGACGGCCGAGGGGGACGATTCCGACATGCCTAATATACCTGGGACCACGATTGATCAGGGTTGTATTCTGTCATTCGGCGCGCAACGTCTTCCGTCCGGCTCCCAAAATCTTGCTCATAGACAATCCCATCCTGGTTTACAATGAAGGTCTTCGTCCCCGTTGAACCATATTTTGCCGGATATGCCACCAAGGCGAATCCCTTTGTCATCTTCCTCACCGCCAAAACGCCGATGTCGTTTTCGCAGAAATAACTCTGCTTGCCACCCGGAGCACTTTCACCCTGAGCAGTCAGAATCCGGAAATAGTAGCCATGGTACGGCACCTGCTGGCTGCCATCCGGACGATAGCCTTCCTGAGCTGCGAGCGCGAATAGTGCGCCAGCCGGACTTCTTGCTCCGCCAGCCTTGTCGTCCCAATACAAACCGTTGTGGGCGCCTGGGTCACTTCGCAGTTTCTGGGCGTATAAGGGGGCCTGGTTGTTTGGGTCGCGGTTCCTCTGCCCGTATTCGGTTTGGAGTTCAACATAGAGCCGGCAGACATTGATGGCAGAGAGTTCGTTGCTCTTGATCCGTCGCGAAATCAATTCCGCTTTACCCGCAAAAGTAGCGAAGTACCACGTATCGCCGTGTTTGACAATTGGAATCGGGAGCGGCCAACTCTCCGGACCGACCTGAAGGACGAGGGCGCCATCTGGTGCGGGCACGAGTTCATGCGCCTGCTCGAAAGCGTCGGCGAACTTCTGTAAGGCCGCCTTATCGGCAATCACATCACCGGACGATATGATTTCCCCGCCGAGTGGTCCAAGAATACTCAACAACTGCGACTCATTATGCTCCCTGCATGCGCCGGCCAGCGCCGACGCGGCCTCTTCCGGCGTTCTGAAAGTGATCCGATCCACAATCTGTGCCTCTGCGCGAAGCCCGCAAAAGGCCAAGACCCCTAACAATACAAGAAGAGTCTTAAGGGATTTGTCAATCGCGTCACCTCGCCCTCGCCGAGCGCCGTGACACCTACTTACTCGGCACATACGCCTTCTCCCTTCATACTAGGGGCAGAGACTTCACCCGTCAGGGTGCCAGACACCCCTGAAACGAAGAAGCGTGCTGGTTTGCGTGCGGCGCTGGTCCCTCCCTGACCCCTGCCGACGCTCGCATCTGGCCCAAGATTCCTTGTAGTTCTTTTTTCGCCCTATGAAGTCGCGACTTGGAACCACTTATAGTCAAACCCAAGCGCCTTGCGATCTCTTCGTGAGTGAATCCCTCGATGACATGCAAGACTAGAACCGTCTTGGGTCCGGCTGCCATGGTAGAGATAGCTCTATCCAGCAGAATCCTTTCCGGTGTGTTTTGGAGCAACGCATCGTCCCTGGCCCAGGAATTCGCTCTGAAAACCTTCGCAGGCGAGACCTCGAGAAGCTCGTCCAGCGAAGTCTCCGCCACCCTTCTTTTCCTTAATTGCATCAAGAAAAGGTTGAAGGTGATTTTGTAGAACCAAGTGTGCAGTGCCGACTCGCCTCGGAATGTGTGGTACTTACTCAGCAGGACTAAGAAAGCCTCTTGCGTCAGGTCTTCCGCAAGCGCGGCATTGCGAGTCAGCGACAAGTAAAGCGAATAAACCCGTTGCCGATACTTCCTGTAGACAGCGTCAAAGTCCAGGATGACGGCAGGGCGTTGAATGCCATCGACCGGCAAGGATTTCTCAGGCGGGGTCGCCATGTAAAAGGCCTCTCTTTCAGGGCATCGTGACTATGGTCAGCGCGGACTTCCTTTCGGTCGAGAACATCGCTCGACCCGAAGCCCGCGTAGAAATGCGCCAGATCATACCAATCGCGGCAAGCATATGGCGGCTGGAGAGAGGTTGCGACTGGCACTTTTGCCAGTGTCCCGATCACAGAGGACGCTCTAGATTTTTTCCCGTGCCGATCCTAGCGGGAGGGGCGGTGTTTCATGCGGTAATGCTGACTATAACCAGCAACTGAGCGATCAAGCGCTGCCGCCGTCACTGCTTATTTGCAGGAGTTGTGCGGCGTCGCGCTTCTCCGCGTATCGGCGCCCGCATTGATGGGCATGTCTGATCCAGCAGCCTGCAACGAAACACCGCAGGAGAAGGGAGGAGGAATATGAGCTTAAGACGCACTGCAGCGGGCATCCTCTGGATGTTGATGTTGGCGGTTCCCACCTGGGCGCAAACCGTCGAGGTCAAGTTCGATCGGAGTGTCGACTTCCGAGGCTACAAGACATACGCCTGGCAGGAACGTAAAATCCTTTTTCAGCAGAGCAAAGAGGACCAAAAACTAATCGACCAGGCCCTGGTTGAAGCTTTCAACGCCCAACTCAAGGCGAAAGGACTTACCGAAAACCCGAGCGCCCCCGATTTCTACCTGACCTATATGGGCGGTTCGGTCATTGACGATGTCAAATCAGGCCATGCCTACAGTCCCTATGACGTCGCCGGCCAGCAAACGTGGAATTACTCCACGATCCCGGGATCAACGCCCAACGTGTGGTTCTCTATGCGGGGGATGCTCCTCGTTGAGGTTACCGATGCTAAAACCAACACGATCGTGTGGAGCAACACTCTCCGGAAGAAAGTAAAGAACCCCGGCAAGATGCCGAAAGACCTTGATAAAACGGCAGCGAAGATCGCCAAGAAGGCGCTACAGAGTTTCCCGCCCGGAGAAAACAGCAAATGAGCGATCCTAGATATCGGGCGTGGAAACGATAAAGGCGACCGATATGAGGGCGACTTTGGAAGCGAACTTCTGACTCAGGACACCAGCAGGTTTCGTACTTTCATCGCAGGAGGGCAGGGCCGCCTGGATGACATACTTTTTCGGCAGCGATCAAGTAAAGCTTCCCGTCACCCCCTGAAAGCTTCGTATTGCCTGTTTCATCACCCAGCGGACCACTCGCCCATCGTTGTAACAGAAGGCGAGGTTATGATTGAG
>Ga0187808_10000102_pt1 | contig 19453 bp, 16 predicted proteins | sample NC_wetland_sal_i_5_FD_132427 | JGI IMG/M metagenome (GOLD analysis project Ga0187808, IMG submission 132427) | Wetland sediment microbial communities from Neuse River Estuary, North Carolina, USA - ASW_3 | ecosystem: Environmental > Aquatic > Freshwater > Wetlands > Sediment | place: USA: North...
AGTGGTACCTTAGCTGAAGGTCTCAGCTCAACGATCTGCCCTCGCGTGGAGTCACAATATGGCCCCCCATCCGGAACGCCGTCGACACCCCCGAACTAAGTCCTTCCCGCGTCAGCGAGACCTTACAATCATCTGCCAGGCGGGAACCGGCCGGAGCATGATGGCGGCCAAACTCCTCGAATTCAGCGAGGAGTGGATGAACGTCGAGATCGAGAGCCGGTTGCCGGAGGGAACGTTCGTCGAGATTGTGGGCGAAATCGAACGGGCCAACGAGTCCCAACCGATGGACCGGCAGGCTTTCGTGCGCCGGTGCAGGGAGGCCGGAAGTGGAAGGTTCGTGGCGGGTCTGTTCCTCAGCGGGGAAGTCAAAAAGACAATTCCCGATTACTACGAATTCCTCCAAATCAGCCCCAATGCCGAGGCCTCTACAATCTCGCGCGTATATCGATTCCTGGCGAGCCGTTATCATCCGGACATCCCAGGGACTGGCGATCCGGAAAAGTTCGTTCTCTTGAAGCAGGCTTATGACGTGTTGTCCGATCCAGAGCGCCGCGCCCAATACAATGCGATTTATAAAAAGCAGGCGCCCGAGCCGGTCCCCTTGTCCACTTCGGTTGATTTCATGAATAGCACCGACGGCGAGTTGAACCGGCGCGTGGCGGTGCTGGCGCTGCTCTACATTCAGCGCCGCATCAGGCCCTACTTTCCGGAAGTTTCACTCGCCGAGGTTGAACGCCGGATGGGGTTCCCCCGCGATTATTTGGACTTTACGATGTGGTATCTCAGGAGCAAGAACTACATCACCATGGCGGACAACTCGGATTTCTCAATAACAGCGCTAGGCGTGGACGTCGTGGAATCAAACCGCGCGAAGATCCCGCTCCTGAATAGATTGCTGAGTGATCGCACGGGACCCTCCACCGCAGAGGGAGTGGCGGCGAGCAAGCCCTTGATCACGCCCGGCAAGAATACCCTCGAGCTTCCGGTCGAGGGCGCCTCCGAGGGGATCAAGGCAAAACGGGATGAAGAGGTTTGATGGATCGCGAATCAAACTAAAACAGCCAAACGATGTGAAAAGAGTGGCCAAAAACCCCCCTTTTGCGCGGCTTTGAACCCTAATCCATTAGGATCACCCGGTAGCCCCGCTCGCCCTCGGACCTCCTCCGCGCGATCATGCGTCGCAGGTCAAGTCCCCCGAAGGAGAACAAGATCATTAGCCGTCGGTCAAACCCGCGGAAAAATGATCACATGAAATGGTGCCGAACCCTTGCCTGATGATCGTCGCCGGTGAGCGCTCCGGGGATCTTTATGGAGCTGAGCTCGCCCTTGCCTTACGCGAGCGGCTGCCAGAGCTGAAACTATTCGGCTGCGGTGGCGAAGCGATGCGTTTGGCCGGGGTTGATACCGTCGTGGACGCTCACCAGCTCACCATGATCGGCATCACGGAAGTAATCGGAGGACTGCCGCGAGCTTACCGCGCGTTCCATGCCTTGCTCGCGGAGACGGAAAAACGCAGGCCGCAGCTTGCGGTGCTGATTGATTTTCCCGACTTCAATCTGCGCCTGGCCAAGCAGCTCCGGAAAAGAGGGGTCCGTGTCGTCTATTTTGTGAGTCCGCAAGTGTGGGCATGGCGAAAGAGCCGGTTGAGTCAGCTCAAAGCTCGTATCGACAAGATGCTTTGTATTTTTGATTTTGAGGAGGCCATCTATCGCGAAGCCGGGATTCCCGTGCAATATGTTGGGCATCCTCTGGTCGATCTGGTGCGGCCACGCTTGACGCGGGAAAAGTTCTTGGGAGAACTCGGGCTGGAGGCGGCAGTGGCGACGGTGGCGTTGTTGCCGGGCAGCCGTGAGAAAGAGGTGCGGAGCATCTTGCCGACCATGCTCGAGGCCGCGCATCGGCTTTCGGTTTCCCATAAGGCGCAGTTTGTCGTTGCCCTTGCGCCGACGTTGGACATTCGATGGTTGGAAACGACTCTGCTGGAGTCCTACACCGGAAGGGCGACGGTCCGCGTCGCCAGCCACGCCACCTATGACGCACTGCAGCATTGCGAAGTGGCCATCGTGGCCAGCGGCACGGCCACGCTCGAAGCGGCCCTCCTTGAGCGGCCGATGGTGGTGGTTTACCGCGTCTCCAGACTGACGTGGGGGCTGGGTGGACTTCTTGTCCATGTTCCCTTCTACAGTATGGTCAATATTCTTGCCCGTAGGCCCGTGGTTCCCGAGCTGATTCAGAGTGGTTTCACGCCTGCAAAGGTCGCCAGTCAGGTAGAATACTTACTTGATCATCCCCAAGCACGCGAGGAAATGGCGCAAGAGTTGCGCGCCCTCAAGGACCGCTTAGGGACCGGAGGAGCCGTCGGGCGGGCCGCTGATGCGGTAGTGGAAGTGTTCCATTCGGGCAGTGTGGTACAAGGAGAGAGGAGTCAGAAGCCAGAAGACAGACGTCGGAATAACGACCCCACACGCCGGTAAGTGTTGGCCACCATGCAACTTGTTGGTTTGCTGGGTAATCCAATCTAAGAGGCGCAGTGCGAGACAAACTTGGATACAAGGAGTCAGAGTCGAGGGGAGCCTTTTATGAACAATCTTGGGGCTGGAAGCGGGGCCGAATTCTCCAGTAGGTTCTCCCGTTTCCGGAGAGTGCTGGTGAGTGCAGTGCTCTGGCTGTTGACGCTGGGGTTCATTCCTCCCGCCACGTTCGCCCAGTCAAGTGCTCCTCGGTTTGAGGTGAAGAATTACGTCATCACCGCGGAACTCTTTCCTTCCATACATCAGCTCTCGGCCACCGTGCGAATTGATTTTCTCCCACACACCGACCTCACCACCATGAGCTTCGAGCTCAACAGCGGCTTGCGAGTCGACAGTGTGAAAGATGCCGCCGGCAAGGATTGCACTTTTCGGCAGGAAGGTCTCAACCTCTCCGTCGATTTCGTGAACCCTGTTCCGCAGGGTAAAGTGGCTTCGATCACGGTCAAGTACGGAGGTCTGCTGTCTTCAGGGGAAGGCAGCCCTGTGGAGAACCTGAAGTTGGCGTACGTGGGGCCGGAGGGCAGTTACCTTCTCTACGCAGGACGGTGGTTCCCCGTAAGTGAATACGGAGTGGGGCGATTCGCCGCCAGCATGAGCATCACCGTCCCCTCAGACGAGCTAGCGATAGCCTGCGGAAAGGCTTCTGCTCCCGTGCGCGAGGCCGGCAAAGTGACGTACACATACCAATACGGGCAGCCATCGTTTCCGGGCACAGTGATTGCCGGGCACTACGTGGTGCAGCCCGCAACAGCTGTGGGCGCGGACATCACCCTCTTCATGAAGCCTGGGCATGAGAGCTTCGCCGCCAATTACGGACAGACGGCGGCCAAGATCATGGCCTTCTACTCCGAGAAGTTTGGGCCGTTGCCCAACGGCCACCTTGACATCGTAGAAATCGAGGATGGAACCGTCAACGGATATAGCGCGCCGGGCTTGGTGGCGCTGGCCTCACGCCTCTTTTCCACTCAGGTTAATTTCCAGGCGCTGGCGCAGCAGATCGCCTATCAATGGTGGGGTGGGCTGGTGAGTCCTGCTTCACGCAGCGATTTCTTTCTGGAAGACGGACTGGCGACCTATTCCGCTGCCCTTTACGTGCAGGATGCCGCCGGTGAAACCGCCTTTGAGGAGCAGATGCGGAATACAGAGGTCGGCGCGCTCACGCACGAGGAGGTTGTCGCCATCGCTCAATCGGGGCAGTTGCACGAGTACACGCCCGAATACCAGTCGATTGTTTTCCAGAAAGGCGCGATGGTGCTCCACATGTTGCGCTGGGTCATCGGTGACGAGGCGTTCTTCAAAACGCTCCAGGCCATTTGCCAGCAGTATGCCGGGAAGTCCATTTCTACCGACGAGTTTCAAAAGCTGGCGGAGACCGCTTCCAAGCAAGAGCTGACATACTTTTTCGCGCAGTGGGTCACCTCGACCGGTGTCCCCCAATTCAAGCGCACATGGGCTGTCTACAGAACCGCGAAAGGCTATCAGGTGGTGGGTAAGATCCAGCAGGATCTGGACCTGTTTCGCATGCCGGTTGAGGTCCGGATCGAGACCGAAGGGACACGGCCTGTGACCGACCGGGTACAGATGGTGGGCACCACGGCGGATTTCACGGTCAACGTGCGAACCAGGCCCACGCACGTCATCGTCGATCCGGCCAGCCGCATACTCAAATACGACGACAAGATCAAGTTCCAGGTGGAGATGGCGCGCGGCGACCAGCTTGCCCAGGAGCAAGCCTACCTCGAGGCCGTCAAGCAGTATAACGCGGTCCTTGAACTCAACAAGAACAGCTCGCTCGCTCATTACCGCTTAGGTGAAATCTTTTTCAAGTTGCGCAACTACACCGCGGCGATGGAGGAGTTTCGGCGCGTGCTGGACGGGGACCTGGACCCGAAGTGGACCGACGTGTGGAGCCATCTGATGTTGGGAGAGATCTTCGACGTTACGGGGCAGCGCGACCGGGCGCTGAATGAGTACCAGCGCGCCTTGCAGACCAACGACAACACGCAGGGCGCCCTGGATAAGGCCAACGAGTACGTCAAAAAGCCGTATTCCGGGGAAAACAAAACGACCGCGGAGTCGACCATACCATCAAAGTAGCCCAGATGGACCCCCGCTTTCGCGGGGGTGACGACGGCTTTGATTTTCATTTCTATGCGTGGGCCGCAGGCCCGTGCCCACTCAGGATGACCGAGCTGCGGTTGCAACGAGTGGTTGCGCGCGCCGCGGAAAAGAAACTCCGAATTGAGAAGGCCGATGGCAAATGAAAAATCGAAACCCATTTGAACTTTGCCCTTTGAATTGCTCGTTTGCTCTTTGAGAGTAGAGAGGCTACAGCCGCATACTCCCGAATTTCAGCCCCGTAATCCTGGGTGAGTCGATCCCCCGATGTTGCACCAGGACCTTGAAGATGTTCCCCATCCCCTCCGGATGAATCAGCCGCTTTAATTTCAATCTGGCTTTGAGATTTTCGAGTTCCGTAGCGCCCGGCAGGTAGAGGTCCGCGAACTGGTTGGCTTCGCCCAGCGCCAGGAGGAATCTCTGCTGGCTGGTGAAGCCCGTGCATTCCAGTCCGGCATCCCTTGCGGTGTCGATCAAAGCGCTGAAGTTGACGTGGGCGGTCAAATCGACTTGGCCGGGGGCGTCGAGGGTGTCGCGCGAAGGCCAGTGATGGTGATAGGCAAGCAAGGTCCCCTGCGGCCGGTCCTGGTTGTAGAGGTATTGGGCGAGGTCGCCATAATCAATCGTAATAACAAAGCCCCGGACGAGCTTCTCGACCACCGAGCGCATCCATTGGGTGGCCATCAGGTTCACCTCTGCGCGGCAGCCTTCTTCGAGTTGGTTGGCGTAGCGCGCCACCGCAGCGGCAATAGCCGGGCTACTGATGGAGTCGAGTTTTTCACAAAGTTCGTCGCCTTGTGCGGCCACATAAACTTCTCGCAGACGCCCGCCGGATCGGGTGACGACGGCAACTGGAAAGGCATCGACCAACTCGTTTGAAAAAAAGCATCCGGTGACGGGCGTGAGCTCTTCGAGGTTCTCGAGCAAGCGGATCGATCCCGCAAGACCCTTTTCCGCCAGACGCTCCCTGAGGCGCGCACATTGCCTGGGCCCAGGCTCGATGGCCAGGTATTCGAGCGCCTCTGCGAAATCCGGCAGGGCGGTCCTCGCCCAGGAGAGGAAATCCTGCGCAAAGAGCCCGCGCCCCGCGCCCATCTCAACCCAGGAGAAGCACGAGGGGCGGCCGAGCAGGTTCCACATCTCGGCGGCTTGGCGCGCCACCAGGCGAGCGAAAATGGGGTGGAGGTCCGGACTGGTGAAGTAGTCGCCCGCGACGCCGCTGCGGTCACGCCCTTGTGTGTAATAGCCGTACTCCGGATGATAAAGGCACAACGACATGTAGCGCTCGAAGGTGATGGGCCCGACATGCTTGATGGTGTCGAGGAGAAACGTCTTGAGAGGTATCTGGTCCACAGGATCGCTGGGCTTGTGCGTGACCACATTTGAACAGGGTCGCGCGGACCCCCGGCTTTGGGTTCCGCGGCTCTTTCCTAGGCCCGTAGACAAACCGCGGACCCCAAAACCGGGGGTCCGCGCGACCCTGTTCCGTCATTACGCCGCGCTGGCCTGCGGGCGCGCGGTGAGTTGCTGGAAAGCGTCTTCGAACACCTTGAGCGCCGTGTCGTCGTAAAGGACGAAGTGGATTTTCTCGAGGCTCGTGCGGATCTTGATATGCTCCAGGACAACCCTCAGCATAATCCGCGCGCACTCTTCGGCTGGAAACCCTGCGGTGCCCGTTCCGATCGCCGGCAGAGCCAAGCTCTTGATCGTTTTCTCTTCGGCGCGAAACAGAGTCTGCCTGGTTGCCAGCTTTATAGATTCCGCAGTCGCCTTCTCACCGGGCCGCATCGTGGCGGCGTGAATCACGAAAAGTGCTTTGAGGTTGCCGCCCGTGGTGACTGTGGCGGCGCCCAGCCGAACGGGGGCAAGGCGTTCGCACTCCTCTTGGATGCGCTCGCCGCCCTTGCGACGTATGGCTGCCGCGACCCCGGACCCCATGAGCAGATCGGTGTTGGCGGGGTTGACGATCGCCTCCACCGCCATGTCCGTGATGTCGCCTTTCGAGAAGTAGATTTTCGTTGGCATTTTGAACCTTCCCAAAGGCCGCAGACCTTGAAAACCAGATCTGGACCTTCCCAAAAGCCTCAGACTTTGACCTGCAGGTCTGCACTCCCCGTGGTGCTCAGCGTTTTTCGGCCAGCTCGCGGCACTTGGCCACAAAGTTTTCAAATAGCTTGCGCGACTCAGGGAGGTCAACCATTTCTTCCGGATGCCACTGAACGGCCAGCAGGAACGGGTAGTCATCGGCGGATTCCACCGCTTCTACCAGCCCGTCCTCGGAATGAGCAGTCGCTTTGAGTCCCCGTCCCAGGCGCTTGATGGCTTGGCGGTGCAAGCTGTTCACCAGACAACTACCCTTGAATGTTTCCCCCAGCCTCGATTCAGGGTCCGTCAGGGTCACGATGTGGGTTGGCTCCGAGCGTGCTGCGGACTGCATGTGGTCGCGCTCGACCCGGGCTTCCGTGTTCAAGTCCTGGTAGAGTGTTCCACCGAACTTCACGTTGATCATCTGGATGCCGCGGCAGATGCCCAGAATGGCCAGGCCACGGCGGTGCGCACGATCGAACAGCTCAAATTCAAAGGCATCCCGTTTCTCATCGATCTGGGCGAGGCCCGGGTATTTGAGTACTTCCTGATAATACTTGGGGTTGATGTCCTTCCCGCCGCCAAAGAGCATCCCATCGTACTCTTGGATGCTGAGGACGGGGGGGTGCGAGGGCGAGATCACCTCCACCTCCTCAGGCTTTACACAAACGGCCAGAAGCGCCTTGAAGTAGGGGGATTGGACGCCTTTGGCTTTTTCTTTATCGGAAACAGAAATCGCAATCTTCATCTCAGCGTCTCCTTCCCGTCCTTGGCAGGGTGCTTAAAAACAGTTTCTCAGCATCCTGCGCCAAGACCCGCGTTAGCCTGTCTGAACAATTTACATCAGGATGCCCGCAGGTGGAAGCGTCTTTGGATTGCGGCAGCTTGCTGCCGCTTTTGCGTCTCGAGCTTACTCGGGGCGGTGCGGTCGCGCTGACGCCGCGTCGAGGGGTCAGCAGGGCGGCAAGCGCGAGCGAAAGATTGCTGTCCTAATTTGGGCGTAGCGCCGCCATCGTGGCGGCTCCGGTGCCGGCTGGAAGCCGGCGTTACGGCCCAAATTAGGACAGTACCAGTGAAAGATTGCCCTTGACTTTCGCTTTTTATTCGCCTACGCTTGAAGCCGTGGCGTGGCCTCTCCGCCACCCTCCACGGCGGACGGCGGGTAGGGCAAGCCCTACCCCTACACCTGTCGGGGAACCGCTCACCGTCCCCTGATGGGGAGAGGCTTGGACCTGGAGGTTGCGATGGCCGAGGAAAACGAGTCTGCTTTGTCCAAATTAGCGGCTCTCTCGAGTGCTCAGTGCGGCTCCGCCGCCCCGTCTTGCGGAAAGGCTTTGCCTTTCCGGCTGGTGCCGGATCCTTCCTCTTCCTCCGCGCCGGCTGGAAGGCTGAGCCTTCCAGCCGGCGCGGAGGAAGTTCTTCAGGGTGCATGCTCTCCGGAAAGGCAAAGCCTTTCCGCACGACAGGCGGCGGAGCCGCAGGGCGCCGCCCACGGGATCGAGCGTAATTTAGACAAGCCGGGTGTAACATCACCGCTACATAGGCCGTGGACGCTGCCGCCGCAAGGTCTGGCGCTCTTCCATGGCGATCAGGACACGGCACGGCTCAGCCACTATTTTTTGCCGCGCTTGCTGCTGGAAGGGAAACGAGTTCTGATGCTGGACGGCGCCAACTGTGCCGATCCGCGCTTGCTGGAGCGCCTGGCTCGCCAGCGTCGCGTGCCCTTCGAGCAGTTCTGCCGGCAGATGCAGATTGCCCGCGCCTTCACCTGTTTCCAGCTTACCGAACTGATTGCGCGCCTGCCGCGGCTTTTAGCAGACTTTCCTGCCGAGGTACTGATCGTCACGGCTTTCCCCGAACTCTACTACGACGAAGATGTGCGCGACTGGAACGCGCAGGTAGCGTTCGAACAGGCGCTCGCGAATCTCAGGCGATGGGCACGTAGCGGCAATTTTACATCGCCTGGGTTAGTGCTCACCGTGGCGGTGTTTTCCTCGGCCACCACATTCACACCCTCTCCGGCGCGTCGACGGTTTTTTGAAAAGGTCTGCGCGGCGGGATCGGAGGTCTGGCAGTTCAATTCGAACGCCGAGGGAAAACTTGGGCTTGTGTGCAGAAAACGTGTACCCGGGCTTCCTGCTCCCCGAAGGGGAGCTACATGAAATCGGGTGATCGGGGGATCGGGAGATCGGACGAGCAGGAGATCAGGTTTTTGTTCACCCGATCACCCGACCTCCCGATCACCCGATTCTGGGGGAGAGGGCAGGAATCTACACAAGGGCCAATGATTCAATGAAGCAATGATTCAATGGCTCAATGACTCAATGATTCAATTGCAGGTGATTTATGGGTCGGACGGTTTCGACATTTCGGGATTTGATCGAGCAGGAACTCCAGAACTGGGAGCGGGTGTTTGGCCGGGCGCTGCGGCAGGAGGAGCGGGTGCATTTCGAGGCGATGTTCAACCGCGTGCGCCTTTATATCCAGGCCTGCACCTACGAGTTTCCTGTGCACGCCATGGATGCGATCCACGTGGCCGTTGGACTTGACCACGAGATTCGCTTGCGCGCCCTGGAAGCGCGCTTGGGGATTAACCTTGATGCTCAGTGGATGGATTCTCGACCTCTACCCCTGCCCTGAGGGCATGGTGCTGTGGCTGGTCGGACCGGAGGGGAATCCCCGCCGGCTCCTTGACCGCTCCTTCACCCCTTGCTTTTACGTGCACGGCCCGGAGTCGCGCCTCGCCCCTCTGGCCCAGGCCCTGGCGGCCCGCGCTGCGGTGAGGTGTGGGTTGGTGGAAAAGAGCAATATCTGGGACGGCGAGGAGCTGCGCGTGCTCCAGGTCATGGTGCGCCACCCCACACAGTTTGCGGCCTTGGCGCGCTTCGTGCACCATTACGATTCCAGCTTGCGGCTTTATAACTCCGACCTGATGCTGGCGCCGATGTATTGCTGGCAGAAGGGCGTGTTTCCGCTGGCCAAGGTGGAAGTGGAGGAAGAGCCGGGGGCTGGGGCGGGTACGAGGCCCGCCCCTACAGTTCGCGCGCTCAGGTGTTGTGATGACGAATGGGCGACCAACTATGAGCTGCCGCCCCTCCGCATCATGCGGGTGCGGCTCGAAGGTCTTTCCAATGTGGACCCGCAGCATGGCCGGCGCGGCGCGCTGGAAGTGGAAGTCGACGGCGAGTGGCGGGTGCTGGACGATTCCGAGGAACCGGTCGCGCTGGGTTTCGAGCGCCTGCTACGCGCCCACGACCCGGACATGATCTTGAGCGAGTGGGGTGATTCGACGTTGTTTCCGGCGCTGCTCCGGCAGGCCCGGAAGCTGGACCTGACGCTCTCGCTCAACCGCGATGCGCATCCCATCGAGCGCCGCCGCGCGCGCAGTTACATGAGCTACGGGCGCATCCTCTTCAAGGGGAGCACCACCACCCTGTTTGGGCGCTTGCACGTGGACACGCAGAACTCCTTCATTGCCGATCAGTGCGACCTGGAGGGCTTGTGGGAGCTGGTACGCGTGACCAAGCTGCCCGTGCAGTATTGCGCCCGCACCTCCACGGGCACCGGTATCTCCTACATGCAGATGGAGCTGGCTTACGGCGATGGCGTGCTGATTCCCGAGCAGAAAGCGGAACCTGAAAGCCCCAAACATCCGGATGAACTCCTCAGGGCGGATCGTGGGGGATTGGTTTTCCTGCCGCGCCTGGGATTTTTTACCAACGTGGGTGAACTCGACTTCATCAGCGAGTTCCCGAGTATCATGGCGCGCTTCAATATTTCGCCGGAAACCGTCAATTGCGGCTGTTGCCCGGAAGCGCCCTCGATCCCGGAACTCGGCTATCGCATCTGCCAGCGACGGCGCGGCATCACCAGCCGCGTGGTCGAGCGGCTGATCCAGAAGCGGCAGGAATACAAGCATCTCAGCTCTGCTTGGGGGGAGACCCCCTCACCCGGCCCGCCCCGGCTGATGAAAACGCCGGCGGCGGGTCACCCTCTCCCCCAAGGGGGAGAGGGGCACAGGGCCAACGGTGAAATCGCAGACCCCCAAGAGCAGGGGTCTGCGCCAGCCGGCCCAAGTCCTCAGAGCGGCTCTGCCGCCCCGCCTTGCGGAAAGCCTCCGGCTTTCCGGTCGGAGCCTAACCTTTGCCTCTCCTCTGCACAGGCTGGAAGGCTGAGCCTTCCAGCCTGTGCAGAGGAGGTTATCCAGGGCGCACGTCCTTCGGAAAGGCGAAGCCTTTCCGCAAATCAGGCGGCGGAGCCGCAGGTCGTCATTGAAAGGACTGCCTGTAATCTGGACAAGCCTGGTGAGACCTCGCCTCTCCCAATCGGCCTGGACTGCCCAGCCAGCGTGGCAGATTCTCCCGCCGCGCCTCTCGACCGCCACGCCGCCAAGCAGCGCCGCGCCGCGCTGAAGTGGCTGCTGGTGTGCTGCTTCGGCTACACCGGCTATAAGAACGCCCGGTTCGGCAAGATCGAGGCCCACGAAGCCATCAACGCCCTGGCGCGGGAGAAGTTGCTGGTGGCCAAGGAGGCGGCCGAGGCCCGTGGCTACCGCGTCCTGCACGCGCTGGTGGATTCACTCTACGCCCAGAAAGAAGACGCGACGCGGGAGGACTACGAGAACCTGTCGCGAGAGATCGAACAGCGTACGGGCCTGCCCATGGCGCTCGAGGCGGTTTATCGTTACGTCGTTTTCCTACCCTCGAAACAGTCGCCGGAGATTCCGGTGCCCAACCGTTTCTTCTGCGTGCCGGTGGAGGGGGAATTGAAGGTGCGCGGCCTGGAATGCCGGAAGCACGATACTCCGCCCCTGGTGGCGCGCATGCAGCGTGAAGTGCTGGCCATCCTGGCGGAGGCGCGCGACTTTGAGAGCTATGGCCGTAAGCTCGAAGAAGCCCGCGAGGTGCTGGCACGATATCTGACGCGGCTGGAGGCGGGAAGCATTAACCTGGAGGAACTCGTCATCAATCGCCGCCTGACGCGCTCGCCGCGCGATTACAAGCAGGCGAGCGCGACTGCCATCGCGGCGAAACAGCTCGAGCGGGCGGGCGTCAAGCTGCGTCCCGGAGAAACCCTGCAATACATCATCACCGACGCGGAGGCCGAGTTGCCGGAAGACCGCGTCCGCGCCTGGACGCTCTGGGAAGGATGGCACGGCTATGACGTGAAGAAATACCAGGAAGCGCTACGGGAGGCTTTCGAGGCCTTCGAGCACTTCAAGACCTCTAGTACCTTTGTGCAGCCGCTATTGCTTGACTTTTGAAATCCTACTTTCCTAAACTTGCCCCGTGGCCGCATCGAGTCAAAGCCCCTCCAAGGGCACGAAGGTGGAAGCAGCCCCGAAGGGGCAAGCGGTGGGTAGCCGTGGGTAAAACCCACGGAGTGGGGGAACTTTTGAGCACAAGAATTCTAAGCGTCGCGGTCGCATGGCTCATCTTTCCAGCGGCACTTGCCCTGGGCCAGCAGGCGCCTCATCCGGCATCTCCCATCCCTGCCGCCACGCCGTCCCAGGTGGATTGCACTGGGTTTATTGCGGCAAAATACGTGCCCCGGCATATCATCGTCCTCGACGGCGCAGATAATGACTTCGAATCGCCTCTCCGCCAATTCGAGCTCGGCGAATCACTCTATCTACACAGCCGTGGCCATGCCTATTTCTCCGTGGGCCAGCAATTCTCAATCGTCAGGCCGGCGAAAGAACTCTTCCGCACGACCCGGTACAGCGGCGAACATTGGTCCATCCACCACCTCGGCAAACCCTATGAGGACGCCGGAAGAGTTGTGGTGACTCGTGTAACTCCAGAGGGAGCGGTCGCCGAAGTGAACTTTGCCTGTGGGCCGATTTATCCTGGCGATATTGCTATGCCGTTTCAACCCCGAACCATTCCCGAGTACATACCAGCGAAGTTAGACCGTTTCGCCCTCCCCACCAGCAAAATACAGGGGGCCATTGTGGCGGCCCGCAACAACTTCGCATCCCTTGCGAACGGGGACATTGTCTACCTTAATTTTGGACAAAGGAACGGCGCGAAGGTTGGCCAATTGTATCGCGTCTACTACACCCTTCCCTACCCAGGACCCTGGACGGTGATCGCCCCTCCCCCCATCCCCCGGGAGACTGTCGCTGAGATTGTGGTCCTCTCCACGCAGGAAAAATCTGCGGTGGGGATCATCGTGAACTCCACGCGGGACATCAGCGTCGGCTACGGAGTGGAGCTGGAATAGGCCTTTGGGTGGATATTGTAGGGGCGACTCTTGTGGCCGCCCTGGGCACCCACAAGGGGCGCCCTAACACCTCAGGCCGCGGGGGAGGAGGAACGAGCCAGAGTAGAGGGCTCTTTCAAGACCTCCGCCGTGAAGGCCTGGATTCTTGCGCCGTGCTGCCAGGCATTGGCGGGCAAGCCGGCTTTCAGGCAGGTCTCTTCAAGAAACTTCTCGCGGCCCCAGTTCCATTCCACAGCCACCTGGGGCAGTAGAAGCCCGCGTCGTGACCCGCGCGAAATCAGCAATCCATGCCGGCCCACTTCAACCTGCTGCGGAGCTATGTCGAGCAGTGGGGACAAGATAGAAATCTCGAGTTGCAAAAAGGGCAGTTCCGAGGGTGTCACGGGGTCAAACCGCGGGTCGTCGAGAGCAGCCGCTCGGGCGCATTCGCGGACCGTGGCGTAGAGTGGTTTGAGTGCTTCGACATGGCCGATGCATCCCCGCAAACGCCTCCCATTGGTGAGTGTAACGAAGGCTCCACAGGGGGTTTGCAGGACCTCTGCAGGCTCAGCCACCTGCGACACTCGCCCCAAGCGCACCGCCTCCTCGAGAGCCGCTCTCGCCAACACGAGTAACCGATCCTTTTCTGCGTCAGTGAGTCGCAACATCTTTTTCTTCCCGTTCCTTTTCGCCTCTCCTGAGAACCACCCGGTAAATCGAGCCGCGCCGCTTGATGCGCACATCCAATCTTTTCCAAAAGGAGATGAAATACTGCGCCGCAGACGCCAGCGCGAAGAGAACCACCATCCACAAGAGGACACTGCCTAGGGGGTGGAGCAGGGGTTGGCGCCTTTCCAGCACAATTACTGTAATCGCCACGACCTGAAATACCATCTTCGTCTTTCCCAATTCAGAAACTTCCAAGGAGAACCCTTCCGCAGAAGCTATGGCGCGCAAACCGGAAACAGCGAATTCCCTTCCGATAATGATTACCGCCATCCACGCGGCGACCAAGTGGAGATAGACCAGCGAAATGAAGGCAGCGGAGGTGAGTAGCTTGTCAGCAATGGGGTCCAGCAGTATTCCTAGTGACGTCACCTGCGCGCGTTTGCGCGCCAGATAGCCATCCAGGAGGTCAGTGGCGGCGGCGAGCAGAAAAACACCCACTGCCCAGAGGTCCATGTTGTGACCCGTGGTCAGTAAAAGGACCACCACGAGGGGCACGAAGAAGATGCGGAGCAGGGTTAGCGAAATGGGGAGATTCATGCGCCTTCGAGATCTGCCCTTGCGGAGAAGTGGCCAGAAGGGCACCCTTACCCTGAGTGCCGAGATGCAACCGCGGGACCACCCACCTTGTCCCACCTAACTATAGCGGACGTCCAACGGGGTGTCAACGCATTGCCGGCATTCGAAACTCGAAATTCGGAACTCGAGACTCGGAGAAGACACCGCTGCCACCCGTCAAAGCCGATTTTCGAATTTCGATTTTCATTCCCCACAATCGGCAATCGTCCATCGACCATCGTCAATCCGGTCGGCCGACGGATGTCGAGCAATCACGTATCGAGCCTAGGTTTAATTCAGCCTGATTTCATGCGGATAAGGAGAAACCTCAAGGCTACGTGGCGATTCCCGAATTGCCCGATATTTGTGCAAAACTCAATCCCTTCGCGGTGTTCCTGGGTCCCTGACAAAAACCGGGGGTTTATGTCCAAATCGCGCTGGGGCTTTTCGCAAGTGATTGAAAACAAATATCTAATTTGTTACATCTCCACGCGGGCCGCATTCTTGGCTGGTGCCAGCAAGCTAGCGGTCATTTGGTTCCCGCTCATTTTTCCACAGATTTTTCCACAAGCCGTTTGGGCCCCAAAATGCCCGCCTTCATGGGTTCTCAAGCACCTTCTCTTCTGCGCTTCGCAGCCGCTCCAAAAGCGATTCGCGCAACCGCGCTCGCACCCTCACCCGTTGGTCTTCGTATTGGGTCGACAGCACAACGCCGGAGCGATGAAGCAGCGCCAGACTCTCGCCGTCCGCTGGCGAGAGTTCCAATTCCACCTCGACGACGGGATCCTCGGTCAACGCTTGATCGATTTGTCGCCGCAGCACGTCGAGGCCCTCCCCCGTGCTGGCGGAGACCCACACATCTTGGGGACCTGTGGGAAGCCGGCTCCTGCCGGTCGCGTCTACCAGATCGATTTTGTTCCAGAGGTGGAGCCGAGGAGTTGCACCCACTCGTAGGGTCTCCAGCAAAACCTCCACGGCGCTGTCTTGGGACTCGTGTCGCGAATCGGCGGCGTCGGTAACATGAAGCAAGAGGCTGGCATCCTCCAGCTCCTCCAGAGTGGCACGAAAAGCGGCGACGAGGTGTGGAGGAAGTTTTTGTATAAATCCCACCGTATCGGAAAGCAAGACGGGCCTTCGCGATTCGAGCGGCAAAGCGCGCACCGTGGGGTCGAGGGTGGCGAAGAGGCGCGAGGACGTGAGCACCGTGGAGGAGGTCAAGGCATTGAAGAGGGTGGATTTGCCCGCGTTGGTGTAGCCCACCAGCGCCACCATGAGGAATTGTCGGTCCCGGCGGCGGGCCCGGTGCAAAGCCCGTTGCGAGCGAACCTTCTCGATAGCCGCGCGCAGGGAGCGAATGCGGGCGCGAATGCGCCGGCGGTCGTACTCCAACTGCTGTTCACCAGGGCCACGGGTGCCGATGCCGCCGCCCAAGCGGGAGAGTTCGGTGCCGCGTCCCCCCAATCGCGGCAGCAGGTAGTTCAACTGGGCCAATTCCACCTGCAACTGCCCCTCTCGGCTCCGAGCGCGACCCGCAAAAATATCCAGAATCAGTTGCGTCCGGTCGATCACTCGCAGGTCCAACTCGCGCTCCAGGTTGCGCAGTTGAGAGGGCGTGAGGTCGTGGTCGAGGATGACCAAGTCGGCAGCCGCGGCGTGCGCGGAATTCCGGACTTCGTTCAGCTTACCTTTCCCCAGCAGGGTTGCCGGGTCGGGCTGCGGAGATCTCTGGAGCACGCAGCCCACGACGCGTCCCCCGGCTCCTACCGCCAACTCGCGGAGTTCCAAGAGAGAATCCTCGGCCTCCGGCCTGCCCGGAATCCGGCCCGAATGCAGCGAGGGCTCCCAACCTGCCAGAAAGACCTTCTCGGATGTTCGTGCGCGGCGAATCCTCTTACCCCTCCGATGGCGCGGACCCGGGAACACTTCCGGCGCGCGGCAGCACCACGGTAGCGACAGCGTGCTTGAAAACCAACTGTTCCTGGCTGTTGCTCTCTAGGATCAAGGAATATTTGTCAAAGCTGCGGATGCGACCCGTGAGTTTGACACCACTTAACAGATAAACCGTGACCACAAGCTTTTCCTTGCGCACAGTATTCAAAAATCCGTCTTGAATATTCTGCGGCGGCTTCTCCATTTTTTCTCTCTTTTCTGGCACAGGCACCATCATCCCTTGTCCCGGTCTGGAAACTGAACGTTGAGGGCCGGATTCTGTCATGCCGATTCACTCCTCGCTGTACAGTGTGCACAGGCCACCCTTGTGGTTGCCCGAGGGCGGCCACTCGGGCCGTCCCTACACGCGATTGCGCCGGTCACAGACCGCCTACACAGCCGGCGGTGATCCCCGTTTCTCGCAAAAGGCGGATGACTTGGCTTTGGACCCGCGGGTCCTCGCCAAACCCGCCAAACCAAGCGATTCCCGTCTCGTGCCGAAACCAAGTCATCTGCCGTTTGGCGTATCGCCGGGTGGCCACCTGAGTTTGAAGAATGGCTTCCGGCAAGCTCAATTGTCCTTGGAGCACCGCGCTGGCTTGGCGGTAGCCCAGCGCCCCGAGGGCCTTCAAGCGGCGCCAGTCCCGACGCGCCAGCAGGACGCGTGTTTCCTCCAGGAAGCCCCGCGCGAACATCGCCTCCACACGCTTGTCGATGCGCTGGCAAAGCTCCCTTCTTTCCGGATTCAATCCCACCTTAACGACTCGGTAGCCTTCCAACCCGCTCCGGCCGCGCGCCTGCAGCTTGGAGATAGGAGTCCGGGCGAGAATGCACACCTCCAGGGCACGCACCGTTTTTTGTGTGTCCCTGGGCTGAATCCGGGCGGCGGCTGCGGGATCAAGCCGCTTCAGAAGCCGGTGGAGGAACTCGCGGCCTCTCCGCTGCGCCAACCCTCGCAAACGACTCCTCAGCTCCTCCGAGCGGGGCGGGCCGTCGAACAGTCCCACGAAAACTGCGCGCAGATAAAGCCCAGTCCCGCCGACGAAAACAGGCAATCGCGTTCGTTGCTTGAGTTCCGCCAACACACGCACAGCTTCCCGGCGGTAGTCTCCCGCCGTGAATTCCTCTTCGGCATCCAGAATATCCAGGAGGTGGTGGGGAATGCCGCAGCGCTCTTGCGAGGAGAGTTTCCCCGACCCGATGTCGAATCCGCGGTAAAGCTGGACCGAGTCGTAGTTGATGATTTCTCCGTCAAAAGAGGCGGCCACGGCCAGAGCGAGGGCCGATTTCCCAGCCGCCGTGGGACCAACAACGGCGACCAGAGGAGCGGCCTTTTCTATCGGGACCACCAAACCAGACGCAGCGCGCGCAGGAGCAGGATTCCCAGAACCACTGCGAGCAGCAGAAAACAACCTAGAAGTTGAGTTCGGGAAAAACGAAGCATGGCCAGCTTCCTCTATCGAGGGCTTCATGCCAGGGCCGAAGCTCGGCGAATTGGGATGTAAAGTGTGCACGCTCACTTGCCCAAGGAGCCACTCCTCAAATCCCGATTCTAGCATATTGAATTGTCGATTTTCGATTGACGATTGCCCATGGCAAGCTGCCATCGTCCATCAGCAATATTCAATTTGATTTACTGCCCGGGCGCCAGGTTGTAGAGGAAGATAAACTGCAGAACCAGATGGTTGCCGGTGAACTCTTCCGGCAAGGGCGGAAAGGGGACGGAAGCGTGGATACCTGCCAGGGCTGCGCGGTCGAGCGGGTCGGAGCCCGACGAGGCGACCAGTCGCAATTGGGGAACGGAGCCGTCTTTGAGGATTTCGAAGACGATCCCCACCCGCCCTTTTTCACCCAGCCGCGCAGATTCCGGAATCACCGAGTACCAATTCCGGCGCACGATGTAAACAATCCGCGCCAGATAGGGACCGAAATCTACGCCGCGTGTGTCGGAGAGGATAATAGGCCCCTCCGTGGAGAAATTCGGCTCGAGGTTCTGAAACTGCCCATTGCCATCTCCATAGCCTACTCCGCTGCCGCTTCCAGTCCCGCTCGAGCGCCCGCGCGCCGCGGATTGCAGCGATTGCTGAATAGCCTGCCCTGGCGTGAGGGTAGGGAGGTTCAAGCCGGCACCCCCACCTCCAGTATTGGGTTTGACCTCTTCTAGTCGCAGGCTATCTTCGTTCCTAGCTTCTTGGGGAGGCTGATTCGACGGCTGATTGGCAGGTGGGCCGGGGCTGGCAGGCGCGGGACCAGGGCCCGCAGCAGGCGGCGGAGTGGGCGCAGCGGCAGGAGGTTTGCCGCCCGCAATTTCCGGCAATGGCGTGTTGCCACGAGAATAGGGCATGGGAAGACCCTTGGGTACGATTATCGGCGAGCGGCCTCGGGCCCGGCGGTCCTGGTCTGAGAGGGGGGCGTTCTCCGGTGGAGGCTCGGTCAACTTGCGCAGCACCGACGGTGGCAGCAGGAGGAACGAATACTCCTTCTTGGGCGCGACTTCGACGGGAAGTCCCATCATCAACCTTCCGCGCCGCAGCAAATCCGGCGAGAAGATGAGAAGCAGGAGCAGGAATCCGTGCAGGATCAGCGAAGACAGGTACATCGTCCGGCGCCGCCACTTGATGGCCTCCGGATCGACCACCATCACCAAATGATATTCGGCCTCCGGGACACTGGCGCGCCGCGAGCTAATCGGGACTGGCCCCCCCAGCCTCTCGAAGGGGAGCGCGAGCTGGTTGGGATCCTCCCAAACGGGCGGAGGAAGGCCCGCCGCGGGCAGATTGGCTTTTCCCGGTAAATACTTGTCCGGAAGTTTGAACTTCGGCTCGTGCAGTTCTTGCAGAACCTGCCGGAAAAGGGAAATGGGTGGTAGCGTGGATTCCACGAACGTGGGGTGGAACTCAGCTCCAGGTACGGGGGAGCTTCCGGTCGAAGTATACGTCTTCGGAGCGGTGACCTTCGGTTCGCGGAACCTTTCCCGAACCTGCCGGAAAAGGGAAATGGGGGGAAGGGTAGTATCCACGAAGGTGGGGTGGAACTCAGCCCCGGGTACGGGGGAACCTCCAGTGGACGTGTACGTCTTGGGAACGGCGGTCTTTCGTTCGCGCACCCTTTCCAAGATCTGCCGGAAAAGGGAAACCGGTGGAAGGGCGGAATCCACGAAGGTGAGGTGGTACACGGGCTCGGGCGCAGGCGGATTCGCGGTCGGCCTGGCGTCTACGTTGATATCGCCCTTGGCATCGCCGCTTGGCATTAAAGAGATCCGAAACTTGAAATCAGAAAATCGAAACTAGGAACTCGAAAAT
>Ga0187808_10000104_pt1 | contig 19306 bp, 14 predicted proteins | sample NC_wetland_sal_i_5_FD_132427 | JGI IMG/M metagenome (GOLD analysis project Ga0187808, IMG submission 132427) | Wetland sediment microbial communities from Neuse River Estuary, North Carolina, USA - ASW_3 | ecosystem: Environmental > Aquatic > Freshwater > Wetlands > Sediment | place: USA: North...
TACAGTCAACGGGATAACTCTTTTGGCTCCGCGGGCTTTGGCTAATTCCATTGCCAGGGCCAGAGCCCGTTGCTCGCCAGAGATGACAATCTGGCCAGGCGCATTGAAGTTAGCAATAGTCACGTGCCCCTCTCCAGGATGGGAGGCATCGGTAGAAATGCTGGCAAGCGTTTGTGCTGTTGCCTCCTGGCAGACAGCCTGCAACGTCTCTCCATCCATACCGATGACCGCGGCCATTCCGCCTGGGCAAACGGTCCCCTCGTAGTGCATCAAACGACCACGTTCGCGTACCAGCAGCGCCGCACTGTCAAGATCAAGTGCACCGGCAGCTACCAGTGCAGCATACTCGCCGACACTGTGACCGGCGGTAAAACTGGGAACGAGTGGTGATGACCAGGAAGAGGAATACTCAGGCGAGGCAAGGGCTTCTTGGAATGCTGCCAGCAGCGCAAGACTGACGGTTACGATCGCAGGTTGTGCGTTGGTGGTTTCGCGCAGGGTATCTTCGGGACCATGAAAACACAAGTCGCTCAATGAGAAGCCCAGGGCTTTATCTACTACGTCAAAGACGTTGCGAGCAGCAGTTGATCTTGCGAAAACATCGGCTCCCATGCCGACGGTCTGGCTCCCCTGTCCTGGGAAAAGAAAGGCGACTCGTCTCGTCATGATGCTCTGCTCTTGTGTAGGGAGATGGCGGTTAAACCATAACCGTCCCGCCCTGGGTTACTTTTTCTTCTCTTTGGGCAAAAAGACCTGTCGACCACGATATGTCCCACAGTTGGGGCAGGCATGGTGCGAAAGTCGTGGCTTCTTGCACTTCGGACAGGCGACCAGCTGAGGCAAACTCAGGTGAAGATGTGAACGCCGCTCACCCTGCCGGGCGCGTGAAACTCGTTGTTTTGGTAGTGCTCCCATTTTTTAGATACTTCCCTCTTCTATTGATGGAGTGCCCGATCTTCAGGCTCCCCGGTTATGATTGTGAGCCGTTTTGTAGCAATTTCCCAAGGACACTGAGTCGTGTATCCACTTCTGGCTTGCACTCACATGGGCCAAGGCTCAGATCATGGCCGCACTGGGAGCAAAGCCCCGGACAATCCTCCCGGCACAGTGGTACCATAGGAATCGCTAGCAGCACTTCTTGCCGTATCGCCTCGGTCAGATCGACTAGATGGCGCTCATCGATAGGGAAGATTTCTTCCTCATCGAATGGAGGCAGACGGATGCCGGTGATCACATCGACGGTCGGGTAAAAAACTTCTTCAAAGGTCACATGCAGTGGCTGCTCAAACTCCTTCAAGCAGCGACTACATGAAAGTTCAAGCGTCAGATCCACCCAACCATCGACGAGCAATCCCTGATTTATGCGACGCATGCGCACATGTCCATTGAGCGGGCCGATGACTTTCAAGTCAGCATCGAGCTGGACCTGCTCTTCGTGAATTTCAGCTTCTAACGAGGTGCCCACTCCAGCCTTCATTAATTGGGCCACGTTATACAGCATAGTTCTGCCTTCTTTTAAGAATACATAAGATCTCTTTTGCTTACGCTTTCGAGAACTGTGGTTATCTCCTTTGCCTGCTTATTATAGGGGAGCAAGAGAAGGGTGTCAAGGCGCTAGGCTGACGATCCGTTTCATACTCCATGGCAAGCTTTGTAAAAAATCGGCAAAAGACTCGCGGCCATCGACGCGAATGCGCAGGAGCGCAAAAGGCGTCAGGTCATTCTGGTAGAAGCCTGTCATGCCAGGGTCCGTTGTCGCGCCCACGTAGCCATCTGCTGCCAGCAGGGCAATGATGCGCTGCTGCAGCGCCAGGCTCCCGCTGCGGAATGGCTCCCCGGATGGATAGCAGAATTGTTGGATCACTATGCCCAGGTTTCTATGCAGCATAGCCTGAGACTGTTGCAGTTCCAATTGCGCTTGCTCCGGCGAGAGCAAAAAGGTCGCGCCGATATTTACATGATGGATAGTATGGGAACCGATCTGCATGCCCGCTGCCTGCATGGTACGAATCTGGTCCCAATTCAAATAGCCCTGCCAACCCACGACGCCGGTAATGATGTAGAACATGCCACTGAAGCCATGGGCCTGCAACAGAGGAAAGGAGAACTGGTAGGCATCCTCATAGCCATCATCGAAGGTGAGAATGATCGGATGCGAAGGCAAGGGCCCACCATAGTAGAGTGCTGCAAACAATTGGTTGAAGGTGATGGTGTGGTAGCCTTGCTCTTTGAGGTAGTCTAACTGTTGTGCAAAGTGTGCTACATTGACGGTCAGACTCAGTTCAAGAAGATTATTCGCGGGCACGAAATTGGAAATGTGATGATACATCAGGATGGGCACTGGCACGTTAGTGCCGGTTGGTCGCATTGGTGGCAAGATAGGAGCTTCCAGGTCTGCGGGGCCACCATCGAGAATGAGCCAATGGCTCTGCTGGTTTGCCGGGTTGACGGCTTGCTGTACGACGAAGGTGAGGTTTTGAAACACATGGCTGGGGTACAGGTCTTCTGGTGGCAAGTTTGCCGATTGCTCTAAGGTCGGATTTGGCTGGATCTCTAGGGAGATAGGTAACAGAATCACCTGGTGATAGACGACCATTGTCTCCGGGTTGACCCACTGCAGTCGTCCAAAAGGCTTGCCCAGGATAAAACCCTGGAGGGTATAGTCTTGAAAACGGACACGACAGAAGTTGGCAAATGCTGCCTCGCTTGGCCATATGGCCTGCACCTGTGGATGCAGTAATGACCACATAGTCTTGTAGCGATGCTTGAGCAATGCCGTCATATACTGTTGTGCCACTGCTTGGGCCTCTATTCGGCGTCCAATAGAGATGGGAATTTCAGGAGCAGGAGTGGGGAATGTCTGAGTTAGAGTTCCCACACCCGGCAACCAGGTGAGTCTTCCTGACCACCAGAAGAAACTTCCTAAGAGTATTGCAAGCAATAAAAATAGCATGCCAACAATGGATATCACTATCAACGGCCAGCGACGTCCCCGACGTCGCCCAGAAGAAGTCATGATATTTTCTTCTTGTATTGCTAGCAATTGATACTTTCTCATTATCTCGCTCGTGCTGATTGCTTCGGTAGGATATGGATCGGACGGCCTTGTACCGCCAGCACTGCCTCGCGCAAACCTTCGCTAAGCGTTGGATGAGGATGGATGGTCTCGCTGATCTCCTCGACAGTAAGTTCACCGCGCATGGCCACTGAGAACTCGCTAATCAAATTTGTGGCGTCTGGGCCGATGATGTGTGCACCCAGAATTTCACCGTATTTCCCGGTGATGACTTTGATAAAGCCTTCTGTTTCGGCGATGGCAACAGCTTTGCCAATGGCTGACCAGGGGAAACGCTCGACACGTGCTTCGGGATAGTGCTCTTTTGCTTCCGCCTCGGTCAAGCCGACAAAGGCAATTTCGGGGAAGGTGTAAATGGGATTGGGGACAACGCTGTAATCCATTGTTGCTTCGTGTCCTAGCGCGTTGTCTGCCGCAACCTCGCCCTCGGTGGAAGCGACATGGGCCAGCCCAGCACCATGTACCAGGTCGCCGATAGCATAGATGCCGGGCAGGTTCGTCTCCATCTTCTCATTGACACGAACACGCCCGCGATCGTTATCCAGACCCTGCTCCATCAGGTGCTGCAGGCCACTGGTATTGGCGCGACGACTCACTGCCATCAATACGTACTCTCCGCTGAAGCTCTGCTCACCCTTTGTCGTGCTGGCGATAACCTTCTTCAGATCGCCCTCATCGGCAATGGACTCGACCTTGGCGCCTGTGACGATGTTGATGCCGCGCCTGCTGAGGATTCGCACCAGCAGTCTACGCACCTCTTCGTCGACGGGCGCGAGGATATTGGGTAGCATTTCGACGACGGTCACCTGCGAGCCAATAGCGTTGAACATGCAGGCCAACTCGATACCAATCACGCCACCGCCAACACAGATAAGGCTCTTGGGCGTATCGGGCAGGTCCCAACATGTATCGCTATTCATCACATTGTGCCCGTCGATGCCAGGGAATGGAGGCATGAGGGGTAATGAGCCAGTGGCGAGGATGATCTTGTCTGCGCTAAACTGCTGCGAACTACCATCTTTGCTGACGGTAACAGTGTGTGAAGTATCGAGCGTTGCCAGACCATCAAATACTTCGATGTTGTTGCCTTTCATGAGCGTTCCAACGCCGTTCGTCATGCGTTTGACAACTTTATCCTTGAAGGCAACGGCCTTGCGCATGTCGAAGGTCGGTGGCTGTGGCAGATGGATGCCGAGTTCGTCCAGCGATTCCATATTATGCATCACCTCGGCAATATGCAGCATGGCCTTGGAGGGAATACAACCCACGTTGAGACAGGTGCCGCCCAAATATTGCTTCTCGACGATGGCGGTCTTTGCCCCCAGTTGAGCAGCTCTGATAGCAGCAACGTAGCCACCAGAGCCTGCACCAATAACTGCTACATCATAATGTATATTTGCCATTTATTATTCTCCTCCGAGATGAGTTTCTTGCGTCTGGGTTATTCTCTTTATTGTAAGTATAACACGTTTGCGGTGCCAGAAACATGGACGGTCGATGGCCTATTAGGACTAATGGAAAAGTCATGAGATACATTCGTATCTTCCAAACGTATGAATATATGGAAGGAATATAGTGGTAAGGGACCTATACTGACTTATACTATTTATAACGAGCTGAACACCTGGCACATGGCATAGTTGAAATGGAGGAGGGTGCCCGGTGCATGAGATGGCAGGGGGTCCAACCCGATACAATTTTAAGAGATAGGAGTATTCTTTTATTATGGCAACAAGTGGAGAATTACGGGCAATCATTCAGGAACTGCAACTCATCGATATCGGTGATGCTGGCAGCTATCTGGGAGAAGAGGCTACAGTGGAAGAGGAATCATCAGTTTCTGTACAGACTCCAACTGTCACTGATACACACCCTCTTGTTACTTGTGACGCCGCAGCTGAATGTTATATGGCCTGCCTGTAGTGGACCTGGTACCCACAAGGGCTGGGAAGCTTATTTGGAAGGACAAGCCAACCTGCTTCTTGTGGGTATTGCAATCGATCCGACAGGTTTTTGTAACTAATACCTTGCCTCTGTCAGTGTCTTAATGCGCTTTTCCACGTTAGGCATGCCACAGGTTTTGATTTGCTTGATCACGGCTTTGACATCATAGACAACCCGGCGAATCTCAGCCGTCCATAAGCTATCCTGCCAGGTAAGGATGCCATAAGCTGCACGCAGGTCCTCATCGCGTGGAAGGCCGCAACTGGCCACATCGACCAGCAACAGATGTCGCCAACGCCGCATGTAGGCAATATGGAGGTGGCCAAAGACCAGCACCCCGATACCCAACCCTAAACCGCCTAAAAAATGCTCGAGCGTACTATCAGGCGCATTGGGAAAGATGGCATCTTCCAGGTTGAGCGGATTGGCATGGACTATGAGGAGGTCGCTACCACTTGGGTTGGCAACACAATATGAGAATGGCAAAGAAGCCAGGTAATCGATTCCCGCCTGTCCGATCTGCTCTCGTGTCCAGCCGACAGTGCTGCGTTTCCTTTCACTTTTTTCGGCTGCATGGGTAACTACTTCCAAGTCCACATTGCCCTGAATAACCGGACAATGCAGCTCTTGCAATGTTTCCAGCACTTGACGAGGGCAAGGGCCATTCAAACACAAGTCGCCTGCAATGACCAGCCGGTCTACCTCTGGTTGCTGTGCCAGGTCCTGCAACACTGCTTCCAGCGCAATTTGATTTCCGTGGATATCCGATATAACAGCAATGCGCATATGTTATCCTTGTGAAAGAAGCTACAGACTGTATCGTGACCAGTTTACTCAGTATAGATACTATACCTCAAAGGAAGCGGGTGAACCAAATTGCAACGTGACCTTCACATCATCCGTATACTGATTGTAGAGAACTGAAATACAACCACGTTAGCCCTGACAGCACAAACACCTGTTCAGAACTAACGCTTCTTTATGAGGAGGCCTTTCGTGTCTAAAGATCGTGGCTGCATAGCCAATTCACTGTTGTTCCTGGTCATCGTCTTCATTCCTGTAGTAGGTCACATTATCGAGACGGTTATGGTCTTTGAAGATGACCATTCCACAGCCGGTACCATACTCTGGTTAGTAGTCATCTGGTCGACACCATTCCTTGGACCTCTGCTGTACCTGCTTTTTGGTCAGCGGCGTCGGCGTGTGATGTTCGGCCAACCAAGTTATGTGCACTAAATTTGCCCTTGACACCCCTGAGTTCTGTTCGCTATACTTAACCTCGTAGGGGCTACCCTTACGGTTGCCCCAACAGCATACACAACTGAATACATGCAGTGAGATCTGCTCTCATCAAGAGAGGTGGAGGGAAACGGCCCGATGAAGCCCGGCAACCCGTCTGCGATAATACAGCGCAGGATGGGTGCCAATTCCGGCGGAGTATTCCGCAAGATGAGGGGAAGCAAGCAATGATGCTAGAACCCCTGAATCTCAGGGGTTTTTTGCGGACTGAATATTTACCCTCACTCGAGCAGAGGTGAGGGTTTTTTGTTCCCATGTTCAGGAAGGAGCGACAAGGCGATGGTTACACTAGTTACACAGCTTGAACACAATAGATTGGCCAATACCCCATTCGCCCTGGCAAACCCGGTGTTCACCTATACTTTCGACCAACTGTCATTGCAACGGGGTGGACAGTTCGGCCCCATTACGCTTGCTTACGAGACATGGGGAACACTGAATGAAGCAGGTGATAATGCCATCCTGCTCGTCCACGCGCTAACGGGTAGTTCACATGTGCACGACACTGAATATCCTGACGATCCAAAGGCGGCGTGGTGGAATCCATTGATCGGCCCAGGGCGGCCATTCGACACCTCACGCTACTTCGTAATCTGCTCAAATATCCTGGGCGGCTGCTACGGCAGTACCGGTCCATCGACCATCGAGCCACGCAGCGGACAACCCTATGCCATGCGCTTTCCCGTCATCACTATCCGCGATATGGTGAACGCCCAACGCATGCTGATTGAGCATCTGGGTGTGAGCCAACTGGCCATGGTCGCTGGTGGTTCGATTGGCGGACAACAGGCGCTGGAGTGGGCGGTAACCTATCCCGACCTGGTGCGCAACGTCATCGTTGTGGCGGCGACAGCAGCATTGACTGCGCAAGCCGTGGCGTTCAGCGAGGTTGGGCGTCAGGCGATCATGGCGGACCCACGCTGGCAAGATGGTGACTATCCGCCGGGACAGGGGCCGGATGCTGGTCTCTCGATAGCGCGTATGTTGGCGATGATTACCTATCAGAGCGAGGAGGCAATGGAGCTGCGCTTCGCTCGACGCCCTGCCCGTAACAATGTTATTACTACACCCAGCGGGGCGGCTGATCTGGGGAGCCGCTTCGATGTGGAGGGCTACCTCTACTATCAGGGCCACGCGTTGGTACAGCGTTTCGATGCCAACAGTTACCTCTACATTAGCCGTGCAATGGACTTGTACGATGTGAGCGAAGGTTATCCTTCGCTAGAGGCTGCATTGCGGCGCTTGCGTAGCAGAGCGTTGTTTATCGGTATTCGGTCAGATTTTCTCTTCCCTGCGGTGCGAGTGCACTGGCTTGCCGATCAGGTACGGTCATTGGGTGGTGATGCAACCTACGTAGAACTCGACTCACCGTATGGTCACGATGCTTTCCTCAAAGAATGGGAGCAGATGATTGAGGCCCTTGGCGTCATTAAGGAATAATCTTAGGTAATGACGAGCTATGGCGGAGAAAAGTTCCCGAGTACTTGGCGGGGCAAGCCTCCGCCAGGAGGAACATTTATTGCTTAAGTGCTGCAATCAACGCTGGTAGTAACACCCCAGCATTTGGTGAGCCAAGCCCCGTCACAGGGTTCCAGCCGGGCATAGCAGAATAGCCTTTGACTTTTAGCGTTCCGTCATCAACACTATTATTGCCAGCAGTGATTTCGTGAAATGCCTGCGCGTATATACTCGACGCCGCTACCTTGTAGAGGCCTGGGTTGATAAACCCCAGCGGATGACCTGCCATCTGGTCAGCAATAGCACCAAGTGCTGCCCAAGTAGGGGCGCTGGCGCTGGTACCGCCTATCTGCGTCCATGACCCATCCACATAATTGGCCATGGCTGTGATAGGATCGGCATCCGCCGACACATCTGGCACGCCACGACGATTCTGGAACAGACTTTGCGCAGAAGCTGGTAAAGTCTGCTGGTAAAGAGGTGTTGGATAAAAGGCACTGAAACCACCTTCACTATCGCTCCAGGCTATTTCTCCGCCTTGTTGCAGCGACGTGCCACCGACACCTGTCACCCAGGGACTATCAGCGGCGAAACCAATCGTTGGCGTTGGCGACAGATGCTTTGACTGCAGGTCTGTAAAGTCAGTAGCCCCGTTGTCACCAGAAGCGGCAAAGAAAGTAATACCCTCCTGTGTCGTGGCTTTCTGCAACAAGGCATCCCACTTCTGAATCTCTTGCTGCCCCGCCTGATCTTTGAGCGTAGCTTCGGATGCGCCCCAGCTATTAGAAATGATGTTGCCCAGGTGATGGTCGATAGCATACTGGATCAGTTGTCGAAATTCAGGCAGGCCCAAGGTGCCCTCGGTTTCAGCGACGGGGCTGGTCAACACGACGATACCTGCATCAGGGGCAAGAGCGTGAATGACCTCGACATCCAATGTTGTCTCCTCGCCCCACCCCGGTTTATCCTTATTAGGGTCAGACTCTGGTTCGTTGATCGGCGAGATAATTTGAATTTTAATCGGCGGCAAACCGAACTGCTGGTCAAACATGTCCATGTCCTTTTGCAAGGTTGGACTGCCAAACGAGACAATATCGACGACTGTTTGGCCCTTACCTGTGAAACCGTGCTCTACCAAGGACTCAACACCATAAGCGACGCGCAGGCTATGTGGCGTCTGGCAGGACGATGACTGGCTAAGGGGGGATGGGCAGGTGTCTGTCGTCGCTCCTGGAGGGAGCGTGGGTGCCTGCGTTGGGATGACTGTCGTTGGTGTCGTGCTTCCTCCACCGGCGCCTCCTAACGGGTTACAGGCGGCGAGAAGCAGACACAAGATCGGCAGAAGGAATGGAAAGGAACGTCGGGATGTGTGAGTAATCATCGATGAACTCCTACTAAATTAGGAACTGATTAGGAACTGACCTGGTACCCTTGTCGGCACCTGGTTGTTACGACTTGAGCGCCGCGATCAGATCAGGGATAAACTGGCTGGCCAGTGGCGCGCCCCAACCGGTAACAGCGTTCCAGCCAGCGACTGCATGGAACCCCTGTACCTGAACACTTCCCTGATTCACGCTGTTATCGCCGCTTGTAATGTCGCGAAAATCCTGCTGGGCATGCACAGATGTTCCCAGTTTGTAAATGCCAGGGTTGATGAACCCGAGCGGATGGCCTGCCATCTGATTGGCAATGGCGATAATAGCAGCCCACAATGGTGTGCTGGCGCTCGTACCACCTGCCTGATGCCATTGCCCATCGAAATAGAAAGCCATGCCGGTTACAGGGTCAGCATCACCAGCAATATCTGGCAAACCACGATGCCCTGCCAGTTCTGATTGTACCACTTGTGGCAGCCCTTGTTGGAATGCTGGCTCGCTGAAGAACTTGCTCATGCCACCACCACTGCCTGACCAGGCACTTTCGTCGTAGCCGTTGGCTGTACGTGTCAGGGTGGTGCCGCCGACAGTGGTCACCCAGGGAACATCCGCCGGGAAGTTGACGGTCGGTGTAGGGGCGAGCTTCGTGGCTTTGATATCTTCATAGTCAGTTGCTCCATTATCGCCAGAGCCACTGACAATAGTGAACCCTTGCTGGGTCGTGATTTGCTTGTAGAAATCGCTGTACTGCTTGATAAGTTGTTGCCCTGCATTGTCTGTGAGAGTCGCTTCTGAAGCAACGTAGCTCTGTGAAAAGATTTGGCCGAGATGGTGCGCGACGGCATATTGCTCGAGCTTCATAAATTCAGGTAAGCCGATGGTACCTTCTGTTTCATCGACCGGGCTGGTCATAACCACAATGCCTGCGTCTGGTGCAATGGCGTGAATGATTTGTACATCGAGTTCCGTCTCCTCTGCCCAACCGAGCATATCTTTAATGTTGGGATCGAAAGGCACAGTTCCCAGTGGCGATACGACCTGAATGGTAATCGGCGGCAAACCAAACTGCCGATCAAACATATTCATATCCTGCTGCAAGGTAGGACTACCGTACGAGACGATGTCGATGACAGTTTGTCCCTTGCCTGCGAAGCCTTGTTCGGTCAGTGCTTCTATGCCATAGGCAACACGCATGGCATGCGGTGTGTAGCAACTTTTATTTTGACCTAATCCGGTTGGGCAGAGGTCTGTTGTGCTGGCCGGTGTGAGTAATGCGCCTGGCGTTCGCGTTGGTGTTTTTGTTGCTATCGGCGTGGAACCATTACCTGTTGACTGAGCGCCAAAAGGACTACAAGCTGTGAGCAGTAGCAGTACGATGAAAGGAAATAATTTGGACCTTAAACGCATGGAAGCGTTCTCCTATCAATTCAATGAATATGTCGGCACGTAAACACTGCTATCTATTATATACGCTAATAAAGCTTCATGACTTCCCATTATGTTGTTAGCCCTCCATCCTCCAGAAGATGGTGGAGGAGTAAGCAGAGTGGTCAGTACCATAGTCCTACACTCAGCCTGCGTCGCTTGACCAGCCATCTCGTGGCAAGTTACATTCTCATCTAGAGAACGTTGTGCATCGAGATCGTTTGGTGCCGGTCCGACTCTACTGGATTGAGGATACATGTATGTCGTCTGCTGATAATCGTCAAAGTAGTGCTACCCGTGGACAAGGGTTAATTAAGAAACCTTTTGATCTACCGAACCGTGTCAATCAGCTTTCGCCTGCAGAGCAATCATCTTTTTCTGATACTGTTCCCTCACCTTCTGCTGATAATCGTCAGGGTGGTGCTCCTGTCAGACAGGGGTTGATCAAGAATCCTCTGAAGCTGCCAGGTAGGGTCGGACATCTGCCATCTGTAGAGCAGCCTCCTTTCGCAAATACTGCTCGACTACCGGAGGGTGGCGCTCCTGTCAGACAGGGATTGATCAGGAATCCCCTGAAGCTGCAAGGTAGGGTCGGACAGCTGCAACCTGTGGAGCAGCCGCCCATTCCCAATTCTGCTCCGTCATATATAGGGATGCCCCACCGAACAGAATACAATGCTTCTCCTCGCATGACCCGCCCTTTGTCTGAACCAATTACGCCGCTGAACGAGACATCTCCTCTAGCGGACCCTATCACGTCGCCTCGCATAACCCGGCACTTACCAGAATATAGGACAGTGGTCACTCGCCCGCTCATTGATGAACAGACGGGTGTGTTGCCCTATCTCATGAGTAGTGGTACAACATCGGTGCGCCAACCAGTGGTCATCCCTGCTACGGCCAAAAAGCGTAACAGTAGCAGCCTGGGACCTGAACAACCTCCTCAGAAGCGGCATTGGCGTAGACAAATTGTCGTGACGAGCTTGATTCTGGTGATAGCTGTTGGTACGTTGTTGAGTGTTGTGCCTGTCGACAAAGCTGGCGATCACCTCTTCAATCCGTTCCGATCGATTAGTAATCTGGTACAAACGAGCGGCGGCAACCCGAGTTCGATCGCACAACAAGATGCGACGGCAACGGTGACCCACCAGGATGGTTATGACCCTGGAAGTAGTGTAGCACCTCTGAGCGCTGGCAGTGCCTATGATCATTTCGCCTTTGGCCAATGCACCTACTATGCGTCTATGCGTTATCACGAGTTGACGGGCCAGTGGGTCCCCTGGCTGGGGAATGCCTTTCAGTGGGCGTATGAAGCCAGCGGCTTTGGCTGGGTCGTGTCATCAAAGCCGAGAGTGCCTTCGATCATCGTCTTGCAACCCGGCGTTCAGGGAGCTGGTTGGTTTGGCCATGTCGCTATCGTCGAGTCGATCAATCCCGATGGCAGTGTCTCTACGAGCGGCTGGAACTGGTACGGCCCTGGCGGTGCCGGCTGGGGTCGCCTCAGTGTCGTCACCTTCCGTCCCGGCCCGGGCGTGAGCTTTGTGTGGCATCAGTGATTGAGACTCCGTTCATCTTTGTATCTACTTGCTTGCTTGTAACTTCAGATCTGTTAAGAGGTATCGTTTATCTCCTCTCCTCAACCAGGCTTGGCATCAAATGAGTCTGAAAGCATAGGGTTAAGAAAACGCAACCATATTCTCTGATTTTCTACTTTTTCTTAACCGATCCTCAACTGAAGCGTAACCAAATACACTCATAATGGACTTATGTGATTGGCCTTACCTTTGGTTACTGACATCTCTAAAACTCGGCTTTTTTGTAAACGATTCTTGTATTTGTAGGCAGGTAGATGTACTATGGTAGAAATTCAAGACGTTGCTGCAGTTACGATTGTGCAAACTAGTACCGACGAATCCCTTTCCGAAAGATTCACCGAGGCACCTCTAGATAGTATTCCCGCACCCAGCTATTATCAAACCGAAGACATATGCCAGTCTGAATGCGCCTTGATACTGTTTACTCAACATACACTTACGTCTGAACGTATCGTCATGAAAATACTTCGCGAGTACAAAGATACTCGCTATAGCCTGGCAACTCTGAAGGAGCGACAACAGTGTCAACTCGAGGCACTGGAACGTAACAGAGTATTTACGCCGGAAGTTTATATCGGACTGGCCCGCATTGACTATCTCGATCTACCACAAGGACGTTTCGCCATCGAAGAGATTATCAGGGGTTCTACACCTGGAGGCATTGGCCTGCTGGGTCTAGAGCAAGGATTTTTCCCTATCAATGAGATTATCGCCAACCCCACACAAGAAATACTTGATCACGATGCCGAGTATGCCTTGGTCATGTGCCAATTGCCAGAGGAAAGGCGTCTAGATCATCTCCTAAGTGAAGAGAGTGAAGACGCTCTTATATATTACATGCGCCTCTTGTCTAAATACGTAGCACATATGCACACATATCTTATCAAGCCACTTGATGCTGGCGAAGCGGAGATACAATGGGGCAGCTACCAGCAGTTACACAGCAAGCTCCTGCATAACCTTGGGCTCCTCGATTTGGTACTGACAACGGGCAAACTTGATCAGTATTGTACCCTTGACTTGTTGCAAGGTACGCTTCATTGGCTGGAGGAGACACTATTACAAGTATTTTCGGAGAGCCGCTATCACAGCTATTTTGAGCAGAGAGTGCGGGAGCAAAGGATTAAGCGTTGCCATGGTGACTTGAAATCCCCAAATATCTGGATTCTGCTGCCTGATCAGAGTTGCAATTGGGAGTCTGATGACTGTGTCAAAATTCTGGATGCGATTGACTTTAACCCTTGTTACAGTAACATCGATACGCTCAGTGATTTTGCTATGCTTGTTATCGACGTTCAGACACGTACAAAGTCTCCTGATCTTGCTGATGAGATGGTAAGGTACTATCTGGAGCTTACCGATCAAAACAATCAGGTAGCCAGATCAGTGCTGGCCTATTATCTCGTTGAAAAGACCATTGTAGGCGCGGCGATAAGTATCGTCTATGATAATTTGCCTGAGCTTGGCCTGAGTCTTCTAGAAATTGCTAAAACGCGCCTGCAATTCCTGGTTGATGGGAGTACATTAATCTAATAGATCTTCCCGTAGCATAAAACCTTGTCCCCTGACAGCTATGAGATAACGCGGGTTGTTGGGATCAGGTTCGATCTTTTCTCGAATGCGCTCGATGATCTTCTGCAAGGCACTATCGGTGGGTGGGTTGTTTTCCCATACTGCTGATTTGATAGCATCTCTATCACATACTTCGCCTGTATGTAACTTAAGGTATTTATAAACCCTATCTTCCAGGTGAGTGAAAGCTAGAGCCTCTGGCCGCTCTTTATCTGAGTTTGCTTGTATGGTTGCATACACTTTTTCCTGTTTAAGGGCAAATTGACGCATAACTTCAGAAAATACCTGCCACTCCCCGTTTACTCGTTCGATCAAGCCGCGCTGATCCAACACAAAGAGTATCTCTTTCTCAGAAGTATTATTCCTCTTTGCAACATCTATCAAACCTTTTTGAAACCGAGACAATGTCCTGAGCCCTCTTGCTTGTGAATATCCTAGAATTACAGGTTCACCGCTTAGCTCATGATCGGCCAGCCCAAGCCAGAGTTGACTGCAAATAGGGCCAGCATCTTTGTATATGTTGAGCTTAAGAAACTCATCCTTCTCTGTATCAGCAGATTGTCGAGATTGCAAGCACTGTTTAAACAGATGCATACAAGCTATGCGGATAAGTTCCGCGTGACGACCAGCGATCATCCTGATAAAATCAATGTCTCGCTGGTTCCAGACACTTCCAAACTCCTCTGCTTGTTTCATTGCTTGTTCAAGGTAATCCCAGACCTCATCCTCAGACATTAGTCCAAGATAGATGGGGTCTGAGAAGAGATTCCAAAACGGTGATGGTTTCGCCCAGCTATCCAGGTGATATTGATAAAGTAAGTAGAGTAGATGACGACTGCTTACAATGTAAGCACAGTGATGTAGAGCCATTGCTCGCAACCATTCACTATTGCGAAGTGGAAGGCGAGCAATGCTCTCGAAATTATCTAGCACAAAGATCACCGGGTCTTGATGAGCCTGGACAAGTACTTCTAACTCGGACTTTATCTCAAATGCCGTATCTATCAGATGGTCATTTATACTTACAATCGTTTCGGTTAATCTTGGTGTCTGATTCGGTTGCAGTCTATTCTGCGACTTCCTGTATAGATCCCACCAGAACAGGACTGAGGTATGATCGTCCGTAGCCAAGTCGATATAGCTACTGCAATCAAGATACACAAAAGAAAATTTATGCTTTATACCCAGGTCATCTACGATAGATGAGTTTTGTGGTTCACTAATATAGCGCATCAAGGTGGTTTTGCCAATATAGTTCTCACCCACTAAAGCACAGCACTGTGGTGGTTCAGTGAGTAGACGACTGTAGATAGTTTGCAGCTCACGTCTTCTACCCCAAAAAGCTGGGCGAGTAAACGGGTTCTGCTCTAGTGAAGAGAACTGAGTTGAATTCATAGCTCTCCAGTCTCCTTCAGTGTCAGCTCGAGCGGCCAATGGAGCCGCAGCCAGCGTGCGAATAAATTAACTTCGATAGCAAAGTATAGTTGATTGCGTCTTAACACTCCCAGATCCGTTAAATCTTCCAGTGACTGCAGCAAAACCTGTTGTGATATTGTAGAACATAAAGTGCTAGCCAGGCGATCATACTCGACCTCATTATTTCCAAACTGAGCAACGGCGCTCAATATAAGTTTGTTTCTTTGCCCGCTTGTTGTATCATATCCTTCCCATAAGTGTTGAAAGCGGTTTTTGTTCACCGTTTGCAGCCATTCTTGAATGCACTGAGATACGAACTGCTGAGTGATCATAGTCTTATTCTCTTGAGCCTGCTCATAAAGCCTTGAGCAGAGCAATTGGAGATAAAATGGGTGCCCTCCTGTCTGATCAAGTAGCAAATCACTTGCAAGCTCAGTTATACCACCTATCTTAGTCAAACCATCTTTGATGAGCCGACGAGCAGCTTTTTCACTCAGACAACTTAGCTTCTCGTTATGTGTAATCGTGAATAAGGAGTCAATATCGCATTGATTCGTCAGTTGGTTCATCAATCCACCACCGCTTAGAACGAAGTGAAGACTTGGCTGATGTTGTGAGAGGCTACGCAGACGGCTAAAGATTGCACTACGACTCACTAACTCCTCTCTTAAGCTACAAAGGCATTGGAACTCATCCAATATCACGACTAAGGGAGGACTTTGGACATATTCTTGCAACTGCGCCATAAACGTATCGAAGTAAGTCAGCGGGTCTTTTCTCAGTCGGTGGAATTGTGGCGTAGAGATCTCTTGTTTTAAGTTTGGTCTATTGTCACAGAGGGCTTGCGAGATATTGCTCATGAGTCGATGCAGGAACTCAGTAGTACTTCCATCTCTCAGCCCCTGCATATCTAAATAAATCGGCAAGAAGCTTCCTCGCGACCGCTCTCTGAGACGAAGCACAAACGATGTCTTTCCGATGCGCTTCTGCCCCCACAGGAGAACCGCAGCACTCCGGGATCCGTCTTGTAGAAGGATAGAAATTCGTTCGGATTCAATTTCACGTCCATAAAAGCGCGGTCCTTCGGCCAAGCCGGGGCCATAGGGGTTAGGCATAAGGCCTGTGCTGCGGAACTCCTTGAGAGGAGAGGAAGCTGAAAAAAATGATGAATGAGTAACCTCAACACTGTTGATGCAAGGTATCACTTCTAGCGCTCTCTGGATGCGATTTCGTTGCGCTATAGTTGATTTGCCTAAGTGAATACGGGCTTCTGCTGTTACTCCATCAGGCCGTTTATAAGATGTGAAATTTTCCATGTCTATACCTAACATGGTAACGGCAGTACTTATGTCGCTCGCTAACCCTCGCCGATTTGTGGCATCCACTACAATGATATAGTTTGGTTCTATTGGCATAGTGCTCCATTTAACTGGCGTGAATCTTTCTAGCTCATTTATCTGCGAACATGTACGCTTGTGAATAGCAAGTATTTCATCATTGCGGTGATAGCCTACAATATCATCAGGCGGTTGCGGCCTGCAGCATCGGGCAAAAACTCGTTGCAGTTGAGCCTTCTGTGTGGAAAGCACAATGACATCTAGAATAGGCTCTACATATTCTTGGGAACGTGCTGACTTCAATAGCATTGATTTCAGGCTTTCTACAATTTTTGAAGCATTATGGCGACCTGTACCCATGGATATCAGCAGGGCTTCTATCCCTTTCAAGTTCTCTTTTGCTGCTAATCTGGCAAGCAACCGATGGATTTGAACATCAGTTGAGTCTAGGCCTAAAAGGTGCAGTTCTGCTTCAAGTAACATACGCCCGCGCTCGACCATGTCATCTCTTTTATAGACTGCGAGCCCTTGCCTGATGCGGTTCATAGCTTTAAGTGTTTGCACATAACCTAACCAGTCCACCTCTGGTCCAACACCTGGCTCACCTAGAATAATTTCGATCCGGTCACCATTTTGCAGTGGCCTATTCAATTCTGCCTGCTTCCCGTTCACTAAGGCACCCACACACCTGTTCCCCACATCTGTGTGAATAAGGTATGCAAAATCGAGAACTGTCGCACCTGGTGGGAGATACTTTTTTTCACCGTTGGGCGTCAACACCTCCATCTTTCCATCAACTGGTTCGATTTCTTTTGGTAGCTCAGGCAAGAGGTTATAGGGAACATTCCACCAACGGGCAGTAATGCCATACTCAGCGACGAGGTCCATAGCATGGGTACGGATAGATACGTGTAGAATATTTCCAAAAGGGTGCTTCACACACGTGTGTAGAGATCGGTATCCGTTCTCCTTGGGATTCGCAATAAAGTCTTCAAACTGTCCTTTTACCGGCGAATAGAGCTTGTGAATGACCCCAAGGGCTGAATAGCATTGACTTTCTTCACCTACCAAGATGATAAAAGAACCTATATCTGCCATGTTTATCGGTGCGGGGTCGCCATGTATTGCCTTGACAGGTTTGACATTTTGTCCTATTTCTAAAAGAGAGGCTGGCTGCCATCGTATCTCGCTTAGGGGCATCAGCTTACTAGATATTTGCCGCAACTCTTCTAGGATATCCCCTACTTTCTGATGGATCTTAGCATTAGCGCAGTGTTGTTTAATCAGGTTATAAAAAGAAGGGTTATTGATTTCAAAACAGCAGTCTTCAAACTGGCGCTTGACGTTTCTCATGCCTAGCCGGTTAGCCAAGGGGGATAATAAGTGAAGAGCTATGCCGGCAGTCCGCTCTTGAAAGTATTGAGTTAACGCTGAAATCGTCTGTACATTGTGTAAGCGATCAGCGATCTTGATCACAACAGCATCTTGTTCTTCTTGTAGAAATGAGGTCATGCGATACCAAAAGTCATTTGCCTCGGCTTCGCTATGGAAGTCTCCTCCTTCGACGTCCCTTAAGTAGCTATTTATTTCAGTTACTGTCTTCAATAATCGGAATATCTCTGGCTCAAGCTTGGACTCAAAGTACACTAAATCACGTTCTCGCGAGTAGTCAGGACTGAGTATGTCATGCAACATTCCGGCCGCAACTACAAAAACTGGAGCATGCCACTCCGCGAGTATGCCTGCAACAGCGAGAGGATGGCTTATAAATGGCTCGCGGTTTATCCGTTGAAACCGATCATGGACAGTTGAAGCTATCTGAAATGCTCTTGCTAGAACCTTCTCTGCCTCTAGTGTTTCTGTATAGGCTCTAACTATTTGTATTAGCTTGTTGAGTTCCATAGCTTACCTCGACCTACTGCGGTTCTCAGTTCTCATTGGATAACACCCGAATTGAAGTATCTTCTCCAACTCAGTTAAGACTTTGTCAGTAATACCTGATTACTATAATATACTTGAAAACCACGATAATATCAACTCTATGACATAAATAGACACAAATTCCTCTCAATTTGCCTCCTTAAAAATCACTTCTAAGAATTATTGTAATTGCTCAGGTAGAGGATAGCCCTCGTTGCTACAAAACTTGCATCATCCCCGCTATCAAAGCCCCCTTCAGCAAGCCTTATAAAGCTATTCAGATTGACTATTGCTTCTAGCAAGTGGCATATATCTGATCCAAACTTGGCATGAACGTGATCGAGATTACGCTCTCGTGAATAGTCAGATAGGATGGTTCTTTAGAAAGTCTCTTTCATCACGCGGAATCTACAAATGCTCCCACCATCTTCATGTCTGCTTTAAGATACGGTAGTCTTGACAATTGCTCGTTAAACCCGGTATAATTAAGATATAAAAGGATATTGAGAATGTCTTAATACAGATCATAGAAAGGATGCCACTATGAAGGAGCCTGTAAAGCCTCACAAACGTTCTTCCTTACCAGACCTTGCGATTGAGCAACAACCTTGTACACCGTTGGAGACAACTCCCGTATCAGCAGCAGCAAAAGTTCGGTTTGGAATTTCCCCTGACGACAGTGACCCCGACGAAGAAGAAATTTTAGCAGCTACCAAGAACAATATAGTCCCCCCAAGAGAGGAGAATTAACATGGGTTCTCAGGCAAGACGAGTCGCCGATTACTATGCTAGCTTGGGGGTTCCTACGGATGCAAGCCTGGCCGAGATCAAGGCTATGTATCGGATCTTAGCGAAGCGCTATCACCCAGATGCGCACCCCTTCGACGA
>Ga0187808_10000105_pt1 | contig 19281 bp, 16 predicted proteins | sample NC_wetland_sal_i_5_FD_132427 | JGI IMG/M metagenome (GOLD analysis project Ga0187808, IMG submission 132427) | Wetland sediment microbial communities from Neuse River Estuary, North Carolina, USA - ASW_3 | ecosystem: Environmental > Aquatic > Freshwater > Wetlands > Sediment | place: USA: North...
GCAGAATCTCCCTGCCCATACACGGGTGCCACCGGGGACACGCTTGGTGGTAACGTTATCAAGATTTCCGCAGTGATATAATGCGAGTGGGAAATGAAACTGAACGAGTTGCTCCGAGGAGTGGAGGGCCTCGAGGCGGGTCCGGGATTTGGGGCCGAGGTCACCTCATTAGCTTACGATTCGCGCCGAGTTCAGCCGGGAAGCCTTTTCTTCGCTATTCAAGGAGAGAAAGCCGACGGGCATGTTTTCATCCCTCAAGCCCTCGAGCGGGGCGCGGTGGCCGTCGTCAGCGAGCGCATGCCCCCCAACGAACTGGCGTCGCGTTGGGTGCGAGTCCCCCGGATTCGCCGCGCACTCTCGACGGCCGGTCGTCTTTTCTTTGGCCAACCTGATTTACACCTGAAACTAATCGGAATCACGGGGACGAACGGAAAGACTACGACGGCCTTTCTTCTGGATAGTATTTTGCGCGCCGCAGGAATCTCCACCAGCCTATTCGGGACTATAGAGTACCGAGTTGTCGACCGCGCACTGCCTGCTGTGAACACGACCCCAGAGTCGCTGGATTTATGGTCTTACCTCGCACAGACGGTCAACGCGGGGGGCACCGGCGCAGTGATGGAAGTCTCCTCGCATGCCCTGGCACAAGAACGGGTCTGGGGCTTCCCCTATTCTGTCGCTGTTTTCACCAATTTGACCCGCGATCATTTGGACTATCACAAGGACTTCGAGCACTATTTTGAAGCCAAGCGTCGATTGTTTGAGGGGCTCGGAACACCTCCGCCGGCCTGGGCGGTCATCAATCTGGACGATGCTTGGGGCAGGAAACTTTTGGACGTGTCGTGCCCCCAGCGGTTGACCTACGGCATGAATTCGAACGCGCAGGTCAAAGTGAAGCACCTCGACTACCGCCACAATGGTCTGGAGGGCACGATTGTGACTCCGGCAGGCAAGTTGCGGCTTGTCTCCTCGCTAATGGGCCGGGCCAACCTAGCGAACATCCTGGCCGCCACGGCGGCTTCCATCGCCTATGGCATCCCGCTGGAAAGAATCGAAGAGGGACTTACGGATCTGAAAGCAGTTCCGGGGCGCTTCGAGCGCATCGACGAAGGCCAGTCCTTTCTGGTGATCGTGGATTACGCGCACACGGATGACGCTTTGCGTAATGTTCTGAGCACCGCGCGGGAACTCACGCGCAACAGGGTCATTGTGGTATTCGGCTGCGGCGGCGAGCGAGACCGCGCGAAGCGGCCTTTAATGGGCGAAGCTGCCGGATCTTTGAGCGACCTTGCCGTGCTCACCTCGGATAATCCTCGGAGCGAAGACCCGCTGCTCATTATGAACGACGCGCTGGTGGGCTTGCAGAAAGCTGGCAAACCTTATTGGGCCGAGGTGGATCGCGAAATCGCGATCCGAAAGGCACTGGAGGAAGCTCGCGAAGGGGACGTGGTAGTATTGGCTGGAAAGGGGCATGAGACTTACCAAGTACTGAGGGACCGGACGATTCCCTTCGATGATCGTGAAGTCGCGCAGAAAGTGCTGCGAGAAATGGGCTATCGGGCGATCGCATGAAGCTTACATTGGGCGAACTCGCGACACTGCTCAATTCCCGGTGCGGCGTACCGGACCGGGTGGTCACAGGGTTTTCGTTGGATTCGCGGTCGATCGGGCCAGGGCAACTCTTCTTCGCGATGCGCGGGCCCCGATTCGACGGACATCAATTCCTTGCTCAGGCAATCGACCGTAAGGCTGCTGGGGCGGTGGTGGAGGACGTTTTTTTTGACCATGCGCCGCCGGACCTCACGCCAGTACTTCTTCCAGTTCACAGCCCGCTCGAGGCGCTTCAGCATCTGGGAAGGTGCGTGCGACGCCGGTGGGGGCGTCCGCTTATAGCTGTCACCGGCAGTACGGGAAAGAGCACCACGAAGGAGATGATCGCCGCCTTGCTGGGCCGGCGCTTCACGGTGCATAGGTCAGCGGGAAACCTGAATAACCACTACGGCCTGCCCCTGACTTTGTTGGGGCTCGAGCCCGAGCACGAAATTGCGGTGGTGGAGTTCGCCATGTCAGCCGCCGGCGAGATTGCTCGTTTGACAGCGGTAGCTGAGCCGGAGACCGGAGTGGTGACAAACGTTGCCCCTGTTCATTTGGAGTTTTTTGATTCTGTGGAGTCCATCGCCAAGGCGAAGCGGGAACTTGTCGAGAACCTCTCTTCGCGCGGGGGACCGCCCACCGCCGTCTTGAACTATGACGATCCTCACGTGCAAAGATTTGCCGAAGGATTTGAGGGGAAGGTGGTGACGTTTGGGGTTGGGTCAGGGGCAGATTTTCGAGCCGTCTGGGTCAAGCCAGGGGAAGGAATCGGAAGCGAGTTTCGAGTCGTTGGCCCAAACCTGGATGCCGATTTTCTTCTTCCCCTTCCCGGCCGCCACAACGTCCAGAACGCCCTCGCTGCTATCGCCGTGGCCTGCGATTTCGATGTTCCTCCCTTGGAAATACACCGCGGCCTGGCGGAATTCAAGAATTTGCCGCAAAGGGGGGAGAGCATCACGCTTCCGGGGCCGGTGACGATTATCAACGATTCCTATAACTCCAACCCGCAGGCCATGGAATGCATGCTCGAGACGCTTCGGACATGGCCTCACGCTCGCCGGCGGCTTGTGGTGGCGGGCGAAATGCTCGAATTGGGACCGCAGTCTGCAAAACTGCACGAAGAGGTTGGTCGGAAGTGTGCGGAAGCCAAGCTTGCCTGGTTGATCGCGGTTCAAGGCGAGGCAAGATTCTTCCTGGAAGGTGCGGTGGCTGCGGGTCTGCCGCTCTCACAGACCCGTTTCTTCCCCGCGGCGCCATTGGCGGGAGAGTTTTGCCGATCGCGGCTCGAACCCGGAGACGTGGTCCTGGTGAAAGGGTCGCGCGGTGTTCATTTGGAAAAGGTCGTGGAGATGCTCCGGAAATCGAGAGCTGAGAGTCAAGAGTCGAAAGGCGAAAGTCTAGAGTCGAGGAGTTGAGGGGTCGAGAAGTTAGAGAGGCGAGGGATCTAAGGTTCCGAGTTCGACTTCACGACTTCTTGACTTCTCGACTCCTCGACTGGCGCGTGATCACCTATGTTCTATTATCTCTATCTCGAGTTCCATAATCAGTTTCACATATTCAATCTCTTTCGCTATATCACTTTCCGAACCGTTTGCGCGAGCCTGACGGCGCTGGCGCTCTCCTTAGCGGTTGGTCCCTGGCTTGTGCGGGTGCTCAAAGAGTTCCAGATCGGCCAGTACGTTCGGGAAGACGGGCCGAAATCCCACTTGTCGAAGGCGGGTACTCCGACCATGGGCGGCGTGCTCATCAATCTCTGTATATTCATTCCGACCCTCCTTTGGTCCGACCTCGGAAATGTTTTTGTTTGGGTCGTTCTAGGCGTCACGGGGGCTTTTGCGGGGATCGGATTCTGGGACGATTACCAAAAGGTGCGACAGCGGAAGAACTTGGGCCTGACGGGGCGGACCAAGTTCTTGCTTCAGATTCTGGTCAGCTTCGTCTTTGGTGTGGTGCTGATTTTCTTTTCGGCGCGCGGTCTCTACTCCACAGCCCTGACGTTTCCCTTCTTCAAGCGTTTCCGGCCCGACTTTTTGATTAGCAGCTTTCTTTCCCGAGTGTGGACTTACCCCTTCGCCTTTTTGCCCTTCCTGCTCTTTGTCGTGCTAGTTCTTGTCGGTTGCTCGAACGCGGTCAACCTAACCGATGGACTGGATGGGTTGGCCATCGGTTGTGTCATCATTGCCGCCTCGGCATTGACGGTCCTGACCTATGTAGCCGGCCATGCAGTTTTCTCCGAGTATCTGGACGTAGAGCACCTGCCGCGCGTGGGTGAGCTGACGATCTTTTGCGGATCGATGGTGGGGTCAAGTCTCGGATTTCTCTGGTACAACGCTTATCCGGCCGAGATCTTCATGGGCGACGTCGGTTCTCTGGCGCTCGGCGGCGCGATCGCTTCCGTTGCGGTGCTCATCAAACAGGAACTCTTATTGCCGTTTATTGGCGGCATCTTCGTGATCGAGGCGCTTTCGGTGATCATCCAGGTGGCTTCCTTCAAGCTCCGAGGCAAACGGGTATTCCGAATGGCGCCGATTCATCATCACTTCGAATTGGAGGGGTGGAAAGAATCCAAAATAATCGCCCGCTTCTGGATCGCCGCGCTGGTTTTTGCGCTCTTCGCGCTGACTACGTTGAAGCTTAGATAGTTCCGTTTTCGCGCATAAAATGCGCGATAATTATCATGGGTAGGCCTAGATCATTTCGCAACCCGAAGCGCGTGAGTTTGACGCTCAACCGGGATACACTGGTGATTGCCCGGCGACTGGCCCGGGAGGCCAGGAGATCACTTTCGGAGGTCGTCTCTGAGATTCTGGATTCATACTTTCGCAAAAGCAGCCGCTCCCGGCCCAGGGGGATGGCATGATTGATGTCCGCAACAAACGCGTGCTGGTGGTCGGCTTGGGGAGGAGCGGGCATGCCGCCGCACTCTGCCTGCGACGGCAGGGTGCGATTGTGACGGTGACCGATATCAAGCCTCCGGCTGCCTTCGCGCCCCTGCTGCCGGGGCTTTTGGCGGAGAAAATTGGCCTGGAGCTCGGGATACAGCGCGTGGAGACCTTTCTCGCTCACGATCTCGTGGTAGTCAGCCCCGGGGTGCCGTGGAGCTTGCCGCAACTCGAGGCCGCTCGGGCACGTGGCATTCCAATTGTCCCTGAGGTTGAGGTTGCGGGCTGGTTCATGAATGCTCCCATTGTGGGTATTACCGGTTCGAACGGTAAGACCACTACCACGGCTCTCCTGGGCAAGATGCTCGAGGCCTCCGGCTTTCCGACTTTTGTGGGCGGGAATATCGGTGTCGCTCTGACCTCCGCCGTGGACCACGCCGATGCGGGCTCAATCGTCGTCGCTGAATTGAGCAGTTTTCAGTTGGAAGCCATTCGCGAATTCCGTCCCCACGTGGCTGTCTTGCTGAACATTTCACCGAACCACCTGGACCGGCACCCTTCCTTCGAGGCCTATGCCCAGGCAAAAAGGCAAATCTTCCGCAACCAGCAGGCGGAAGATTATGCCATCCTGAACGCCGATGACCCCTGGGTGCGCAGCCTCGCCCCTGCCTTGGCGAGCCGCAAGGTGTTCTTCAGCCGGCTGCAGCAGATTCCCTGCGGCCTCTTCGTGTCAAATGGTAATGTCGTGTACCGCACTGGGCATCTGGAGCGGGTGCTGCTGGAGACGCGGGAAGTGCGCCTCCGGGGTAGTTTCAATCTGGAAGATGTTCTGGCGGCTGCGGCGGCTGCCTGCGTGCTGGGCGCGGACTTCGACGCCATGCGCAGTGCGGTGCGGGAATTCAAAGGCGTCGAGCACCGGCTTGAGTACGTTCGTGAGATCTGTGGCGTGGAGTTTTATAACAATTCCAAAGCCACCAGCGTGGATGCTACGGTGAAGTCGTTGGAGGCCTTCGAGCGCGGTGTTCATCTCATTCTGGGCGGAAAAGACAAGGGCGCTCCCTATGCCCCCCTACGGCCCCTATTGAAGGACAGGGTACGTGAGGTTCTCCTCATCGGGGCAGCGGCGGATCGCATTGCTCAAGAACTCTCCGGCGCTGTGGAAGTGACCCGAGCGGGCAACCTCGAAACAGCCGTGCCGGAGGCATTCCAGCGTGCTTGTCCTGGGGATGTGGTGCTGCTTGCTCCGGCTTGTTCTAGCTTTGATCAGTTCCAGGATTATGAACACCGGGGCCGCGTTTTTAAGGAGTTGGTAGAGCGACTGGCGCAGGATGTGGAATCGGGCTCGGTCAAGTGGCAATGGAATTTCAGGGAGGAAACGGCGAGCCAGGGGCTGGAAGCCGGCCGGCAAGCGGAGGTTCAATCACTCGCTGGTTCACCCCAGGTGGCACGCCAGGCGAGGAGCGAGCCGACGCCAGCCCAGGCGAGTAGCCAACCGGGGGCAGAGGCATTGGCGCCAGAGGGCGATGAGGCGCTCAAGCAGGTTGCCGGGCCGGTCGATGGGAACTCCAAGCGGCGCGGAACCACGGCTTCTCCGGCTGAGGCCCCGCCCCATGAGCCAACCCTCGTTTACGAGGTGAGTACCGATGAATTTCCGCCGGAAGAGGTTGAGCTGGCAGACGATTACTCCGAGCGACCCGAAACGCTTCAACCCCAGGCGGCGGCTACACCTGAAGGAGTCGATGGCGCCCCGTTGCCGTACGAGGGGAGAGCGAAAGGGACCCAACTGAAGCTACCTCAAATGGATTAACAAAGCATGGCCAGGCGACTTCAATCTGACAAGATTCTGTTCGGCACCGTCGTGGCACTGACGCTTTTCGGGGCCCTCATGGTCTTCAGCGCTTCGGCCGTGATGGCGACCGAGAAGTTCGGCAGTAGTAGCTACTTTCTGATTCGCCAGTTGGCATGGGCTGGCGCGGGATTTGTCGCTTTGATCGTGATGATGTATGTGGATTACCGTCGCCTGGCGAGCCCCGTAGTGATATTTCCAGCGCTGGCCTTGCAATGGATACTGTTGGTTGTCGTTTTGTTTGCCGACCGCAGCCACAACACTCACCGCTGGTTGCATTTGGGGCCTGCCAGCTTGCAGCCTTCCGAACTTTCAAAAATTGTCGTGATCCTGTTCCTTGCCTATTTCCTTGCGCAGCAGTCGGGCAAAGTGAACGATATCGAGCACACTTTGCTACCTATCGGTCTGGTTACGGGGGCGAGCGTGGCCCTGGTGATGGCGGAGCCGGACTTCGGAACCGCCCTGGCCATCGCCATGATCGTCGCGGCACTGCTATTTGCGGCAGGGCTCCGGCTGAGGTATTTCGCGACCGTGGCGCTGGGCGTGGTTCCCGTAATCTACTGGTTGGTCTTCCATTCCACTTACCGGCATAACCGGCTCCTAGCGTTCCTGCACCCTTTTGACGACCCTCTCGGGAAAGGGTTTCAGATCATTCAGTCGTTTATTGCAGTCGGCACGGGAGGGATTTCTGGAGTGGGGTTGATGGAGGGGAAACAAAAGCTCTTCTATCTTCCGGAACCCCAGACTGACTTCGTTTTTGCAGTCGTCAGTGAGGAGTTGGGGTTCATCGGGGCAATCGTCCTTATCGTGGCATTTGGAATTATCCTCTGGCGGGGCTGGCGGGCGAGCGCCCGATGTACCTGTGAATTTGGGCGCTTGTTGGCTATTGGACTCACCGTCATGGTGGTCGGACAAGCTCTGGTGAACATGAGTGTAGTGCTGGGCCTGCTTCCGACCAAGGGTATACCCTTGCCGCTTATAAGCTATGGTGGGTCGTCGCTTTTCGTCACGCTGGCAGCGGTGGGCATACTTCTGAACATTTCCCAAGATGAAGGATAGCTTGAGATTCCTGATGGTCGCAGGGGGAACGGGAGGCCACATTTTTCCGGCATTGGCTGTGGCGGAGGAACTGCGGGTTCGCGGAGCGCGCCTTGAGCGCTCCGGAACGAAATACATCATCGAGTTTCTCGGCACCAAAAGACCCCTGGAAGCCCGAGTAATTCCGCAAGCCGGTTTTCCACTCCGCACCATCAAGGCGGCGGGGTTGAAGGGAATAAGTGGGTTTCGAGGTCTGCGAAACTTGATGGTGTTGCCTCAGACCGCGGTGGGCACGGCCAGGGTCTTGCGCGATTTCCAGCCCCAAGTGGTCGTCGGCGTGGGCGGCTATTTGGCAGGGCCCGTGATGGTGGAGGCAGCCCTGCAGGACATTCCCACTCTGCTGATTGAGCCCAATGCTTTGCCCGGTTTTACAAACCGCGCCCTTGCCCCGGTGGTTCGTTTGGCGGCGGTCGGCTTCGAGCAGGCAGCGCGATTTTATGGTGAGAAGGCTCGCTTCACCGGCCTTCCCGTTCGCGCGGCGTTTTACGCCATCCCGTCGAAAAGACACGACGCTCCCTTCCGCGTCCTGATCGCAGGAGGTAGTCAGGGATCGAAGGCCATCAACGAGGTGATGGTCCAATGCGCTCCACTCTTGAGTCGCGAATCGGGACGGCTCGAGGTGGTCCATCAAACAGGGGAGAAAGACTACAATGCAGTGCGTGAGGGTTATCTGGAACATGGCGTAACTGCGTACGTCTACGCTTTTATCGAGGACATGCCGGGGGCATTGGCGCAGGCCGATCTGGTGGTTTCGCGGGCCGGGGCTGCCGCTGTGGCTGAATTGGCCGCGGCGGGGCGAGCGGCGCTCCTGATCCCCTTTCCGGCGGCCACCGATCAGCATCAACTGGCAAATGCCCGGGCGTTCGAACGGGCCGGCGCCGCCCGTGTGATTCTTCAGACAGAGCTCACGCCGGAGCGGCTGATGAGAGAAATCCACGAACTGCTCGAGGAAGGCCCGAGGTTGATAGAGATGGAGCAGGCCGCGAAAAGTCTGGCGCGTCCAGATGCGGCAGCGCATATTGCGGATTTAGTCGAGGAACTGGCAGTGAGGCATTGAAGGCATGTAGCGCGGGCGTCTTGCCCGCTGTCGCGCGGGTATCCTGCCCGCGCGCCTCGTCCGCGACGGTGCGCGGGAGCGTGACGCTCCCGCGACAGCGGGCAAGACGCCCGCGCTACATCCGAGGGATGACACATCACCCATGTTAGGCAAGATTCGGAGAATCCACTTCGTTGGCATCGGCGGCATCGGTATGAGCGGCATTGCCGAAGTCTTGCTCAACTTGGGGTTTACGGTCTCAGGGTCTGACCTTAGGGCGACACCTGTCACGGATCGGCTGTCTAAGCTGGGCGCCCTGTTTTTCGGGGGCCACGCCGCGAACAATCTGCGGAATGCCCAAGTGGTGGTGGTCTCTTCTGCGGTTACAGCGGACAATATCGAGGTGCAGGAGGCCCAACGTCTACAGATCCCGGTTATTCCGCGGGCCGAAATGCTCGCTGAGTTAATGCGCTTGAAATTCTGTGTGGCGGTGGCCGGGGCTCACGGGAAAACCACGGTTACCTCGATGATCGCGGTGATGCTGACGCAAGCCGGTCTTGACCCCACCGCTGTTATAGGAGGGCGCTTGGACGTTTTCGCCTCCAGCGCGCGGCTGGGCAAGGGCGAGCTGATGGTGGTCGAGGCCGACGAAAGTGACCGCTCCTTCCTCTACCTTTTGCCCTCGATAGCCGTGGTCACCAATATCGACCGTGAGCACCTGGATCACTACCGTGACCTGAACGAAATAACTTCCGCCTTCCTCTCCTTCGCGAACAAGGTCCCCTTTTATGGGGCCGTAGTGGCCTGTGCAGATGCCCCCTGGGGAGAACGATTCAGAGAAATTCTCCCGCTGCTTCGACGTCGCGTGGTTACTTACGGTCTCGATCCGGGGGCCGATGTGCAAGGGAGTTCACTCCAACTCCAACCGAAAGGCTCAACATTCGAGGTCGAGGCTCGAGCGAAGCCTCTGGGTAGATTTAATCTCCCGGTTCCAGGACGGCACAATGTGCAGAATGCCTTGGCGGCTGTCGCGGTGGGCCTGGAGCTCGAGCTCAGCGCCGAGCAAATCCGCAAAGGCCTGGAGCGCTTCCACGGCGCCGACCGCCGATTCCAGGTCAAAATGGAATTGAAGGATATAACGATTGTGGATGACTACGGGCATCATCCCGCGGAAATCCGCGCCACGCTGGAAGCAGCCCGTCTCTGGGGCGCCAAGCGGATCATCGCTATCTTCCAGCCCCATCGTTATTCGCGTACGCAGTTCCTGATGGATGACTTTGCTCAATCCTTCCAGGCTGCAGACCAAGTCTACGTGTTGGACATTTACCCGGCGAGCGAGAAGCCCATCCCGGGCGTCACTGCTCAGCGCCTGGTGGAGCGAATGGCTGAGCTGGGTTTCACGCGCGCTCGATATGCGCCTTCAGAACATGACGTTCTTCATGGAATTCTGGAAGATTTGCGGCCCGGCGATATGATTCTCACGGTTGGCGCCGGAAGTGTGTGGAGAATCGGCGATACCCTGGCGGAGGCCATCCGAGGGCGCTCCACGTCACAGTAGACGTTATAGGGGTACCGCAGGCGCGGGATGGTTGCCCGCGGCCCGCCGCCCTGCCTCCTGGAGTCATACGGCAGGCAGGCCGAAGGCTTTGGGCCGCAGGGCGGGCGGCCACAAGGGCCGTCCTACGAGGATGAAGAATGAGTCGCAACCCAACAGACGAAGATAACCTCTCGGCACAAGCCCTGGACGGTGAAGAGGAATCCCCCTATCTTCGCCGACAAAAGGCTGTCACGGTTCGGGGCCACCGCCTGTTATGGAGCCGGCGTTGGGTGCTTTTTTTCATCGCCGTCGTGGCGCCACTGGGAATCGGGAGCTATTTCCTGACGGTCTTTGTCTTGTCGTCGCCAAGGTTTGAATTACACTCCGCTGACGATATTCAGTTGGTTGACAATCAGTTTGTCACCCGCGAGGATGTTGCCAACGCACTGGCATTGCCTCTCCACGCCGGCAATGGCCCCGGCCTAAAGGTCTTGCGCCTTTCTTTGGAACCCCAACGCAAGCAAGTGGAAACGATTCCCTGGGTTCGAAGTGCAGCCTTAACCCGCGTCTTTCCCAACCGCTTGGTCGTTCGAGTTATTGAAAGGACTCCGGTGGCCTACGCTAACGTGGGCGGTCATGTGAGCTTGGTGGATAGCGAGGGAGTTTTGCTGGATAAGCCGGAAAGCGCCTTTTTCGATTTCCCCGTCATCACTGGCCTGAATTCGAATGCCGGTTCTGACGAGTGCCGGGCCCGCATCGCACTTTACCAGGACTTCATGCGCCAACTGGGAGAGGAGATCGCCCATTCCGGATGGGTAGTTTCGGAAACAGATCTTTCGGACGGCGACGATCTCAAAGCCCTGCTCGTCCAAGGCCGTGAGACCCTGCAGGTCCACTTTGGGCACGAGAATTTTATCCAGCATTTTCACACTTTCCTGGCTCTGCTCCCCGAGTTACGCAAGGCCAACGCGCCTCTTGACTCCGTGGACTTGCGTTATCGCAATCAGGTGGTGGTGAACCCACAGGGTCGGACTCCGGCCCCGCCCGCGGGAGATGTGGAGGCCCCGCAAACTCTAAAGGAGTAGGGTAGTGCCTTAGTTTGTGGCGCCGGCCCCCGCACCTGGGGGTCGGCAGATGCCGGCCCAGTGGCCGGAGCTTTGGATCAAATCAGGAGACTACTAGGAATAGGCACCCTTGGCACACAACGACCAGTTTCTTGTGGGCTTGGATCTGGGCAGTAATAAGACCTGCGCGCTCGTCTGCCAGCCGAAAGAGGGCGGAAAGCTCGAGGTAGCGGGCTTCGGCGAAGCGGAGTCGAAGGGTTGGCGGAAGAGCGTCTTAGCCAACCTCGATCTCGCCGTGGTGGCTCTGAAGAAGGCCGTGGAAGCTGCTGAAACAGCGGCTGGGGTCTCGATCGCTTCAGCTTACGCGGGGGTGGCGGGCACGCACATTAAAGGCGTGACCTCGCGAGGCGCGGTGGGGTTGGGAAAAACGCCGGGCGGCACGGGAACTGTCACCCAGCACGAAATCGTTAAAGTCCTCCAGGCCGCCCGCGGTGTCACCCTGCCCCTGGACCGCGAAATTGTATACCTGGAGCCGCAAGATTATGTGTTGGATTCGCATGAGGGGATTCGCAACCCCGTGGGGATGAGTGGTGCGCGGCTGGAAGCCAACGTGCACCTGATTACCGGGTCAACCACGGCCTTGAGAAATGTGGTCACGGCCGCGAATCTGGCCGGAATTAAGGTTCTCGACACGGTTTACGAACCCTTCGCTGCGGCGACCGCATGCCTGACGGCGGACGAGCGGGAATTGGGCGTGGCGCTGGTGGACATTGGAGGCGGGTCAACTGACATGATCGTCTATGCGCAGGGCAGTATCCGGCACACCGCTTCCATTCCGGTGGGCGGAGAACATTTTACCAACGACATCGCGGTGGGCCTACGCACCACGATTCCCGAAGCGGAGCGAGTCAAGCGGTCCTGGGCGGAGCGCGCCATCGCGAATATGCCCGGCGGCGTCTTGGAGGTCCCCGGTGTCGGGGAGCGTCCTGCCCGAGTCGTGAGCTACGACGTGCTTGACGAAATCATTCAGCCCCGCACCCTTGAACTGCTCGAATTGATCCATGATGAGCTCGAGCGCTGCGGCCATGTGCGGCAACTGGGGGCAGGCGTGATTCTGGTCGGGGGCGGAGCTAAGCAGGGCGGCCTGATGCAGTTGGCAGAGCGCACTCTCGGCCTCCCGGTGCGCCTTGGTCGTTGCACAGGACTCGAGAACATGGCCGAAAACCTGACCGAACCGGAGTATGCAACACTGGTAGGCTTGGTGGTCTACGCCAATCGTCGCCGCTTGCTTCGAGACGCAAAGGAAACAGGCTTTATCGCCAAGTTGTGGGGGGCTTTGCGCGGCAAGAGCGGGTAGCGTGGACCCCCGGCATTGAGGGGGTCCGCGGGTTTTTCCTTTGCATGGACCGCGGATCCCGGAACCATGGGTCGGCGCTAACAACCGAGTCGTAATGAATTTCGGATACGCCAGAGGGAGTGCACATGGGGATTGAAGAAGCTGACAACAACCTGCGGGTAGACTTTTCCGACGAACTTCGCACGGGCGCTAAAATCAAGGTCATTGGCGTGGGGGGCGGCGGCGGAAACGCCGTGAACCACATGATTGAAGCCGGGGTGACGGGGGTGGACTTCCTTGTGGCCAATACCGATGCGCAAGCGCTCCGCATCTCGAAAGCGCCGATGAAAATCCAACTCGGTGCCAAGCTCACCAAAGGGCTGGGAGCGGGCGCCAACCCTGAAATCGGCCGGCGCGCTGCGCTCGAGGACACCGACAAGGTCATCGACGCGCTGGAGGGGGCCGACATGGTGTTCGTCACCGCCGGGCTGGGTGGGGGAACGGGCAGCGGAGGCGCGCCCATTGTCGCCAGCCTGGCGCGTGAGCTACATGCCCTCACCGTGGGTGTGGTGACCAAGCCCTTCGCCTTCGAAGGCAAGCGCCGAATGATGCAGGCCGAACAGGGATTGGCGGAGTTGAGCCAGAGCGTGGACACCGTCATTTGTATTCCCAACGAACGTCTAATGCAGTTTGTGGATAAGGACACCAGCTTCTTCGAAGCATTCAGAAAAGCCGACGATGTCCTTCGCCAGGGTGTTCAGGGTATTTCCGATATCATTACCATTACGGGAATAATTAACCGTGACTTTGCTGACATCAAGACGATTATGGAGGGGATGGGCTACGCGGTGATGGGAACTGCTGAGGCTGAAGGGGAGAACCGCGCGGTTGAAGCCACCAATCGCGCCATTTCCAGCCCGCTGCTTGAAGACGCCACGATCAACGGCGCCCAAGGCATCCTGCTGAATATCACCGGATCCAGCAAGCTCACCCTGTATGAAGTCCACGAAGCATCCAGCATTGTGCAGAAGGCCGCTGCGGAAAACGCCAATATCATTTTTGGTGCCGTTCTCAACGAGTCTATGGGCGATGCGGTGAAAGTCACGGTCATCGCTACGGGAATCAAATCCGAGAGAATGGGCCTCAAGCCGTTGAGCGGTCCCTCGATGGCCATTCGCACGGCGCAGCAAAGCGTTAGGACCGCGCTCGCCAAGAAGGAAAAGCTTCCCGTCGAGCAGGAGCCGGCGGAGATGAGCGCGGAAATTCCCAAAGATGATTTCGACGTGCCGGCCTTCATCCGGCGACGCAAGACAGAATCTAAACCGTAGCGCTGGTGAATCTTTCGATGATTGATTCATTGACTCATTCCGCCAACTCTTTCGTTCATCCAATGGCCGATGAAGCTTCAATGAATCAATGATTCAATGAGTCAATGGATCAATTACAGCATGGGTTATACCGATGAGAGAACTCGCGCTGCCTATGCAGAGTGCCGGCGCCTGGCGCGCCGTCATTATGAGAATTTTCCTGTGGCGTCTCGCCTTGTGCCTCGCGGCAAGCGTGATGCGCTGGCGGCCATCTATGCATTTGCGCGCCACGCCGACGATCTCGCCGACGAGCCTGGAGTCGAGGGCAGGCTCGAGAAACTCGCGGCATGGCGTGAGTTGCTGCGGGAATGCTTCACGGGCGAAGCGCACCATCCGGTTTTCCTGGCCCTTCAAGACTCGGTGCGGCGATTCCGCCTTTCTTTCGACAATTTTGAGAACCTGCTGCGCGCCTTTGAGTCTGATGTGAGCGTGAATCGTCACCGAGATTTCTCATCCTTGCTCGCCTATTGCTCCTGTTCTGCAAACCCCGTCGGTCGGCTGGTGCTCGAACTGTTCGGCCATCGCGAACCGGAACTCATGGTTCTCTCGGATTGCATTTGCACGGCGCTTCAACTCGCCAACTTCTGGCAGGACGTTGCCGTGGACCTCGAGCGCAATCGGATATACTTGCCTTTGGAGGACCTGCAACGCTTCAATTACACACTGGACGACCTGCGCGCCGGACGCGTCGACGAGCGCTGGCGTGAATTGCTGAGGTTTGAAATCGGCCGCACACGGGCGTTGTTCGAGCAGGGCCGGGCGTTGCCGGAGAGGGTGGCGCCGGAATTGCGCCTCCAGCTTCGCCTGACATGGCTGGGCGGCATGGGCGTGCTGCGTAAAATCGAGTCTGTGGGCTATGACGTTTTCCGGCGCAGGCCATCCCTTTCGAAGCTGGACTTTGTGCGTCTCTATTTCCGTGCTCGGCACGCAATCCCGGTGGAAATGGGTGAGCGCGCTCCCGCCATCACGAGCCCGCCCGGAGCGCTCCAATGAAAGATTCTCGCTCCGCCGCTCTCCGGCGCACCAACTTCTATTATTCCTTCGTATTCCTCCCCCGTGAAAAGCGGCGAGCCATTGAGGCCGTGTATGCTTTTGCCCGGCGCGGTGATGACGTTGTGGATAGCGGCCTCGCGCCGGATGAGGCCGCCCGACAGATCGCCTGTTACCGCCAAGCGCTCGAAGCCTGTTACACCGAGCGGGGCGCGGCTTTCGAAGATCCCGAACTCGCCGCCCTTGCCCAGAGCGTTCGCACATTCAGAATTCCCCGGCAACCCTTCGAGGACCTCATCCTGGGCCTGGAGATGGATTTGGTCGGCGCACCTTACGAGACTTTCGACGACCTTTCTCTTTACTGCTATCGCGTTGCCTCCACGATCGGACTGATCGCGATTGAGATCTTCGGTTATTCGGATCCCCAAACGCGCGACTATGCGGTGAACCTCGGCAAAGCCCTGCAACTCGTCAATATTCTGCGCGATATCCAGAGTGACGCGCGCCGGGGGCGCACTTACCTGCCCCGCGAGGACCTGGAGCAATTTGGCGTACGTCCCGCGGAGCTGCTCTCGGGGACTTATGGTGACCCTTTCATTGAACTGATGCAATTCGAGTGCGACCGAGCCCGCCATTTTTTTGCCGTGGCGCGCCAGTTCCTTCCCGCGCAGGACCGCCGCGCCATGGTTGCGGCTGAGATCATGGCGGCGATTTACTGGCGCCTATTGGAGCGGATTCAAAAGCGAGGCTACAACGTGTTCGGCAAGCGGGTGCGCCTGCCCGCAGCCGAGAAACTCTGGATCGCGCTTTCAGTCTATCTTGGGGCGGAGTGGCACCGATAGAATGCAGAAAGCAGTCGCTCATGCCCGTCGGCTGACGGGCACCCAGAAACCATGAAAACCCTGTCATTCTGAGCCCTTCGCCTGTCATTCTGAGCGAAGCGAAGAACCTCTGCAGTTGGCTCAGGGTAAACTCCGCGAAGAATCTCGCTCTGATCTTTTCGTTTTCGCGGCATCGCGGACCAGAGCAAGACCCTTCGCTGCGCTCAGGATGACAGCGCACGGGTGGCGCATACATCGTTCTTTATGTATGCGCCGCAATTTCGCTGCAGGACCGGGACTCAAGTGGCGCATACATAAAAAGCAATGTATGCGCCACCCGTGACTTCTCGGCCCGCATCGGTCCACGGCAAGCACTGGGTAGCGCGTACCCCCGGTTTTGGGGTCCGCGGCTTGTCCACCGGCCTAAGGGAAAGCCGTAGTTGCCTAACCGCCTTGCCGGTTCATGTGTTATGATGGGTGACATCGGGAGGAGGTGTAACGAGCATGCTGGAGCAATACGGGCCAATTCTGATCTTCTTTGCCATCGCGGCCATCTTTCCTCCCGCCCTGCTGTGGATTGCGAAATTCTTCCGGCCTTCCTTCAAACCTACTCCGGAGAAGATCCTGCCTTACGAGTGCGGCATTACGCCGGAATCGGATGCTCGGGGGCGCTACACCGTGCGCTTCTACGTGGTCGCCATTTTGTTTGTGGTCTTCGATGTGGAGACGGTATTCCTCTATCCCTGGGCAGTGCAATTCCAGGTTCTGGGCCTGTATGGCCTGATTGAGATGCTGGTGTTCTTGGGGATTTTGATTATAGGTTATATCTGGCTTTGGAACCGGGGCGCGTTCGAATGGATTTAGCCGCGGTTCGGTTTGCTGCTTCCGGCTTCCCTCGTCCGAAACTCATTTCGCATATTAACTTCTTGTAGAAGGACCGGGCGGTGGACAAGCCCTGGACTGCAAAGCCGAGGGTCCTTGGCATCTTCCCGGGAAAAGCCGCGGACCCCTGAAGCGGGGGTCCGCGCTACCCAGTCCTCACCGGTGATTTCTGGACGCGATAGAGCATCTCGCCGGCGCGAGGCACCAGGAGGATGCCTTCGTCCTCACGTCCCTGCCAGTCTTGGGGATGGACGGTCGCCGGGTCGAGGTATCCCAGGTTGATGCGCCGGCAGCGTTCCGGCGGGATGCCTGTGGCTAGCGTCACCTGAATGCGCGGAGTCTCCTTGCCGCTGGCCTTGTCGTACTGGCCTAGCCCTTTGACGTGGGTCGAGTGCGCCAACACTCCACCCGGATAGCTCTTGAACTTGTCCCACTGTGCCAGAAAATAATCGCGGCAGTGATAACCAATCTCATCAATCAGCTTGCCATGCGTGTAGCTGACCTCGCTGATATGTGGAGCGAAAATCACCACCTCGCCGCAGTCGGCGACCGCCGGTTCCATTTTGTACATGCCTTTGCCCCCCGTCCAGAGATCGTCGTAGAGCCGGGGCATAACGGAGAGTACCCGCCGGAAGGGCTTCTGCACGTAAATGATATGCTTCCTGGCGGAGAGAGCGGAGGCTGCCTTCCACGCCTCTTGTGGTGAGCCAAAAAATAGCCCTGCCAGACCTTCGTGCGTGACTACCAGGGCGAAGCAGGCGGTGGGCCGGTCGATGAGTGAAGCGGCTCGGTCGATGATGGCGCGCACGGGCGTATAACCGGCGCCGATAGTTTTGTAATTGGTCATCAATGCGCCCAACCAATGCGTAAGGTTGATGATCTCCGGCCCAGCGATGCCGGGGAAAAAATACTTGCTCCCGCCGGAAAAACCGACAACTTCATGGGGAAAGACCGGACCGCAAATAACGATCTGGTCATAATCCAGAATTAGTTTGTTGAGCCGGACGGGCACCTCCTGGGCCAGCAGCCCGCCGGTGATCTCACCGATCTCGGAGGCAGGAATAACACCCAGCGTGACGAAGTTCGCGGGGTTCTCCCAGTGGTGATTGAAGATGCGGCTCTTGCCCGTTTGCTCGTTCCGCACCGGCCGCCCCACCAGATTGCACAATTGTTCGTCGTTCATAAGGGGATGAGTCCCCAGCGCCACCAGATAATCCAAGGCCACCACGCGCGGAGCAAGCTGAGCTTCGAACAGGTCAAACATCAGCGGCATAGGCATGGTGCGTGTGCCGTCAGGAATGATGATGAGGACGCGCTTGCCGTCCACGGGCAGAGAGCTCAGAGCCTGCTGCACAATGAGGCTGGTTTCCTCGCGGGTTAGATAACGATCTGCGAATCCTTTGCCAATCACCATTGCCATTACCTTCCGTAGGGCTGCTCTTTGCCACGGCCCCTCAACTTGCGGCGGCCCCTTCCAGCCCCAAAGGGGCGGGCTAACGCAGCCCAGGCCGAAGGCCTGGGTCCGAGAATCCACCCCTTTTCCGGGTCGCAAGCCCTGAAAGGGCGAAACACGATGGGAGGACAGCATAAGATGGTGCCTCCGCCTGTTGCATGGATATATTACGCCCTTTCAGGGCTTAAGGGCACCGGCGGAGTCAACTCTTCACTCAGGCCTTTGGCCTGGGCTGTGTTAGTTCGCCCCCTTGGGGCTTTCAGACCCCACTATACGCCGAGAAGCCGCCGTCTATGGGCACGATGACGCCCGAGACAAAAGCCGAAGCCGGGGAAAGGAGCCACAACACCGCGCCGAACAGATCCTCTGCCTGGCCAAAGCGCGCCATAGGAGTGTGGCCAATGATGGCCTTGCCGCGCGCGGTGAGCTCGCCACTTTTCTCATCGGTCAACAGGAACTTATTCTGTTGGGTCAGGAAAAAGCCGGGCGCAATGGCATTGACGCGAATCCGCGGCGAATAGACCTGAGCCATGTGTACGGCGAGCCACTGGGTAAAGTTGCTGACGCCTGCTTTCGCGGCCGAGTAGGCGGGGATTCGGGTCAAGGGACGGAAGGCGTTCATGGAGGAAACGTTGAGGATGACGCCTTCACCTTTCTCCGCCATGACCTTGCCGAACACCTGACAGGGAAGCATCGTTCCCAGGATGTTTAAATCAAACACCCAGCGCAAGGCCTCCGGGGGCAGGTCAAAAAAGGACAGGTTGGGTGTGGTAGTCGCCTGAGGATTGTTGCCTCCCGCTGCGTTCACTAAACCGTGAACGGCGCCGAACTTGTCCAGGATGATCTGGGCGGCCTGGCGCAAGCTTTCTATGTCCAGGACATCGGCGCGGACCGCCACCGCGTGATTCGCGCGCGGCTGCATGAGTTCCAGGATGTGTTGGGCGGGATCCATATTGCGGTCCAGGATCGCGACGTTGGCTCCGCATCCCACCAGCGCGCAAGCAATTTCGCCCCCAAGCGTTCCAGTACCGCCGGTGATCACTATGGTTTGCCCGCAGAAATCATAGAGCCGGGCTAATTCCGATGAGTCCATTCAACATGACCTCGCATAGAGTTCGCAATGCCTGGCGGAATAATCCTATCACGACTTACGCCGGGGTTCTCGCCCCTTTACCAAATAAAAGCCGCAGACCTTGAAAGGCAGATCTGCGCTGCCACTGCACCAGGTGAAAGACGTTCCATTTACTCTGTGGTCTCTGTAGCACTAGTTCCTGGGACGTTGTTGTTTCGCGAAGATTTTTCTTCTTCGTGTCCTCTGTGCCCGGGAGAAAGCCAAACACAGAGGTCACTGAGACCCTCCGTGATCTCTGTGTTAA
>Ga0187808_10000106_pt1 | contig 19273 bp, 12 predicted proteins | sample NC_wetland_sal_i_5_FD_132427 | JGI IMG/M metagenome (GOLD analysis project Ga0187808, IMG submission 132427) | Wetland sediment microbial communities from Neuse River Estuary, North Carolina, USA - ASW_3 | ecosystem: Environmental > Aquatic > Freshwater > Wetlands > Sediment | place: USA: North...
AGTTGAACTCGCCGCTGCGACATCAGCCTGCGGCACTCGTTGGTGTGGCGTTGTTGTACCGCCAAGAACGTTCCTTTTCCGTGTTCCCTGTGGACAAGGAAAGACTTAACACAGAGCTCACTGAGCCCCTCCGTGGCCTCTGTGTTGAGGCTTTCGTGGCACAGAGGACACAGAGAAGCGTGTAGCGCGGGCACACGGTTCAGCAAACGGTTATTGTAACCGCTAGAACTGCATTTTCAATCCAAATTTTACAGCCGGGGATCGCGAGCGCTGTTCATCCCGCCGAATGCCACCCCGGAACCGGGGTAAGTATTAATTCCACTAGAGGAAAGGTGGTTGAACGCGTTGAGATACTCCGCGCAGCACTGGAAATTGACATTCTACCTTACCTTGGTGTCGCTCGACAATTTTCACCACTGATCATTTTTCGCTTGCGCTATGGTCGCATCGGCGTGCTATAAGACCTAGTGAAACTCAGTCAATGCCAATACGGCCGCTCGAAACTTAGGGCTGAAATATGGACGAGAGCAATGGACAATGAATATCCGCCGGTTTTTTGATCGTGTTGTGTTGCGCCTTCTTACTTCTGCAGTAGTTTGGCTGGTCTGGGTGGCTGCAATCTTAGCCAGAGAGCCAAGCCAAATAAAAACAGGGGAGGAAGCGGCTGCGCAGCAGGAATCAAAGGAGAGGCGGCTGCCGGCCGTTCGACTGGACGGCAACTACTTCTCGCGTCAAGGGCATCGCTTCATTCCCGTGGGCGCCAACTGGGTCCCCGCCAAAGCTGCCATGGAGTGGCCTTACGAATGGGACGCGAAGGCGATTGAAGCTGACTTCGCGCGCATGCACGAACTGGGCTTCAACACCATTCGACTCGATATGGTCTGGGGATGGCTCGAACCGCGGCCGGGCGATTTCAATCCCGAAGCTTTTCGGGAGCTTGATTTCTTAATTTCACTGGGTCACCGCTACCACATTTACCTCCATCCTATGCTTCTCATTGGAGGCGAGGTGGGTGAAGCCTTCTGGGATGTGTCGTATCGCAACGGTCGCAATCCTCAATCCGATCCTTACATGTTGCGGTTGGAGACCGACTTCGCGGCCGAGTTTGCCCGCCGCTATGGCAAGGAGACTGCCATCCTGGCCTGGGACTTGACGGATGAACCTCCCTTCTGGATTTCTGAGCAGACGACAGATTCCATGGCCATCAATTGGACCCGGCTGCTTAGCGGGGCTATCCGGCGGTACGATTCCTTGCATCCTCTCGTGGTGGGAACCAGCATGGAGGATGTAGGACGCGGTCCTTTCCGTCCTGACAACCTCCGCGACGAGGTGGATTTCTTCAGCGTGCATCCCTACACGATTTATGCACAGAAACTTTTTCCCGATCCCATGCTCTCCGCGCGAGGGACGTACGGGGCAGCATTTGAAACCGCCCTTTCGGGAAGCGCCGGGCGCCCCGTTATGGTGCAGGAGATCGGAGCTTCCTCGGCACAGTATGAGCCTGAGCAAATCGCTGCGTACCTTCGCGCCAATCTCTTCTCGGCGTTGGGAGCAGGGGCCAATGGGTTCCTGATCTGGTGCTATACCGATGCCGCCCCACAACAGTACCGCCTCGTCCCTTACTTGCGCTCGCCTCATGAAACTCAATTCGGGTTGACGACTTGGGAGGGGAAAGAACGCCCAGCCGGAAGGATGTTTGAGGACTTCGAAAAGATCGTAGGCAGGCTTGATCTCGCGGGCATCGAGCCGGCTCCCGCCCAAGCCGGCATTATCGTTCCCAATGAATGGTCGAAGCCCTACGGTGATGAGTCCCACTTCGGGCTCACGGGCCCCGCGATTGTTCCTTACACCTCCACCGACGAAGGAGGAGCGGTGGCCGGGCAGAAGCTGCCTGATTTCGTGGAGGAAAATGATTGGTTGACGGGTAGTTGGTTGTCATCGTTCATTCTGGCGCGACAAGCAGGCTTGAAGGCGGACTTTCCCCGCGAGTACTCTGATTGGCATTCGAGACGCTTGCTGTTGATGCCCTCGCCTCTCACCAGCACGGACAGTTTCCTCGTTCATGTGCACACGGACTTCTGGGAAAAGGCGCGCCAGTACGTCGCGGAGGGTGGAGCCCTGTACGCATCGCTTTGTGGGGACGCGGCGATTCCGGAGATGGAGAGCTTGTTCGGGGCGCGATTGGTGGATCATTCTCCCGTCAACGAAGTGACCCTGAAAGTCGTAGCCGCCTGGGGAGGCCTGAATCCCGGTGATACTTTCCATTATTCCACAGGTGGGAGCAGTCCCCGGCAATGGGGGGCGAGGCTGGAGGTTCGCGGTGGTACGGTGATTGCTCTGGACCAGGACGGCCGCCCCGCGCTGATCGCCAATCGCTTGGGCAAAGGCGCGACCTTGCTTTGCGCTTATCCTCTGGAGAGCTATTTGGCTAATCTTCCTGCGGCCTTCGACAAAGAGGAGAACACCTACCGGATCTATCAAGCGTTGGGCGACTGGGCGGGAATCAAGCCGCGCTTCCGAAACGATCAGTTTTCCGTGGAAGCGGTCTCGCTGGACGCGTCGGATCATGGTTATGTTGTGGTGGTCAATCACAGTGCGAAGCCCCACCAGGTGACGATGACTTCGGCGTTGCCCTTGAAATCCCTTCGGCGCCTGACGGCAAACGGGGAAGAGCCAGTGTCGTTGCAGGGCTCACGGTGGGAATTAGATTTGCAGCCTTACGGGGCAGCGGTCTTCGCGTGGAGGTGACGAGGGAGCGCGGGCGTCCCGCCCGCTTTGACAGGTGGGTAGCGCGGACCCCCGGGGTTGGGGTCCGCGGCTTTTGCGCGCGCCCATACGAAGAACCGCGGACCCCAACACCGGCGGTCTGCGCTCAGGGCTTGTAACCGGCTACGGCCCGCAGGCGAGTGAGGGGGTCACCGCGGTGCACGAGAAGGGGTAGTCATGATCGGTGCCGTTGATATCGGCGGAACCAAAATTGCCGCAGGGGTGGTGGATGAGAACGCGCATGTCTTGGCCAAGGCGGAGTGTCCCACGGATGTGGCTCGGGGATTCGCCGATGCGATGCGACGAGTGGTCGAGATGCTTGGCCAATGCGCAGACCAAGCCGGGGTTAAACTACAGGGAATTGGGATTGGGTGCACGGGGCCTGTGGACCCAGTCAAGGGCTCTTTGGGCAATGTGAACCTGCTGCCGGGATGGGAGGGAGGTAACCCGGTCGAAAAGTTGTCAGCCGCATTCAGCGTGCCGGCAGCGATGGAGAACGATGCTGACGCAGCGGGCCTCGGCGAGGCTGTCTGGGGAGCAGGAAAAGGAAAGGCGAGCCTGGTCTACGTGACCATCAGCACGGGCATTGGCGGCAGTGTGATTCTGGAGGGGAAGGTCTATCGAGGCGCTGGCGACTGCCACCCCGAGGTCGGTCACCACATTATTGAACCCTCGGGTCCACCTTGCTCGTGCGGCGCACGTGGCTGCTGGGAGAGTCTGGCCAGCGGGCCATCCATGGTGGAGTGGATCCAAACCAATGCGCCAGCAAGTTACCAGACCCCTGATCTGAGCGCCAAGGTCATCTGCGCGCGTGCTCAGGAGGGGGATGAGTGGGCCCGCCGGGCCGTGGAGCGGGAAGGATATTACCTGGGCGTCGGTCTCGCCAACCTCGTTAGCATGTTCACTCCGGACGACATCGTGCTGGGCGGTGGCATCATGAAAAGCGCCAATCTGTTCCTCGATCGCATTCATCAGGTCATCCGGCAGAATTGCCGTCTTGTCCCTTTTGAACGCGTCGAGATCTCGCTGGCATCTTTAGGCCAGGACGTGGGGCTGATTGGCGCGGCGGAGGTCTGGCGCCATCGTTTTGCGGCGTAGCGCGGACCCGCGGTTTTGGGGTCCGCGGCTTTTGCGCGAGCCCATACGAAGAACCGCGGACCCCAACACCGGGGGTCCGCGTTACCCTGTTCGGGGCGGCCAATTCCGAACCCAACCCCCCCTTGGGGGAGAGGGTGGCGCGCAGCCGGCGCTTTCTTCAGCCGGGGGCCCCGCACCGTCCGGTGCAGGGCGGGGCGGGCCTTCGCCCGCCCAAGGGCTAAGCGCGCTCAGGGCGTCCAGCCGGCTAAGGCCCGCAGGCGGGTGAGGGGATCTCAAACCCGTGTGTTCAAAGGAGGTTCATCATAGCTAACCGTAACAAGTATACGATTATTGAGAATGACTATGTGCGCGATATCTTAGACCAGCCCCGCGCGCTGGAGGCGACACTTCGAGGGCTCGGCGTCCCCGCCGGCCTGCCGCCGATTCTGCGGCGAATAGGAAAGGGAGATTTGCGAAGAGTTGTTCTGACCGGGATGGGATCGTCTTTCTACGCCCTCCATCCTCTGCACGCCCTGCTCACTTCCTGCGGTTTTACAACTGTGCTTCTCGAAACTTCGGAACTGGTTCACTATTTTCCAAGGCTATTCAATGCTCAGACTCTGATCGTCGCCGTCTCCCAATCCGGGCAGAGCGCCGAAATTGTTCGTCTTCTGGAGGAAAACGCACGACGCGCCCAGATCATCGCGGTCACCAACACGGCCGACAGCCCCTTGGCTTTGCACGCGGACAGCGTTTTTCTGACGAATGCGGGCCAGGAATTCTCAGTTTCCTGCAAGACTTATGTTACGGCGCTGATGGCGCTGCGCCAGGTGGGATCTCTTCTGGGCAGCGTGCAGCAGGTGTCATTGCCGCGAAGGCCAAAATCCAATCCGCAAGCCCTCGACCATGTTGCCGGACCTACCTTGTCCGAGCTGGCACAGGCCGCCCCAGCGGTTCGACGCTACCTGGATTCGTGGCGAGATCATGTGGTCGAACTGGCAGCTTGCTTGGAAGGCGCTCGCAACCTCTTCCTGATTGGGCGAGGAGGGTCGCTCGCTGCCGTCGGGACGGGAGGACTGATCATCAAAGAGTCGACTCACCGTCATGCCGAAGGGATGAGCAGCGCCGCATTCCGGCACGGGCCATTTGAGATGTTGAGTGAGGAAACGTTCGTGATTGTTTTTGCAGGAGACGAGAAAACAAGGGCCTTGAACACAAGACTCTTCGACGACATCCGCCAGAAGGGAGGCAGGGCGGAGCTGCTTGGAAAAGGTGCAGGAATCTCATCCATGCGTATTCCTGAAGCGCCGGAGAGTATTCTGCCTATCCTCGAGATTCTGCCCGTGGAGATGGCCACCCTGGCCTTGGCAGCCCAAACCGGACGCGAGGCGGGCCGGTTCACCTTAGGCTCCAAGGTGACGACCACAGAGTGAGTAGGGGCAGCCCTTGTGGCCACCCTCGGGCGGCAGCTTTGGAGTGCGGCAGCTTGCTGCCGCTTTTCTTCAGGCCAGCTTGCTGGCCGCCAGGATACCCGAACTCGAAGTCGCCGCGAGCAAGCTCGCGGCGAACGAAAGCGGCAGCTTGCTGCGGCTTTTCCCGCTTTGCGGCACCAGCTTAATGCACGCCATGCTATTCCAACTCGACATCGCCGCGAGCAAGCTCGCGGCGAACGAAAGCGGCAGCAAGCTGCCGCACTCCAAAGCGGGTTCCGCCCGCAATCCCAGCAAGGATGAAGGAGCCGCTTTTACCCATGCAACGAAGTAAGTACATGGTAGCTTTAGTTCTTGCGACTTTCTTTGTCATTTCGTTCCTCACCAACATTCTGGGGCCGATTATCCCCGACATCATTCAGAGCTTTCATGTCAGCCTGACGGCGGCCGCCTTGCTGCCCTTTTCGTTCTTTATAGCCTACGGAGTGCTCTCCATCCCCGCCGGCTTCCTGGTCGAGTCATGGGGAGAGAAGATAGTGATGTTGAGTTCCTTTGGCGTGGCGCTGGCCGGCGCGCTTTTTTTCGCGCTTGCACCCGTCTATCGTGTTTCGATCGTATCCCTGTTTCTGATCGGTGGGAGCATGGCCGTGCTGCAGGTGGCCATCAATCCTCTTCTGCGGGTTGCGGGTGGCGAGGAGCATTTTGCTTTCAATTCGGCATTCGCCCAATTTGTTTTCGGCGCTGCTTCCTTCGTCAGCCCTCAAGTTTATTCTTATGTCGTCTTGCACCTAGCGGGTCCGTCGACCCAGAAGAATTTCCTCCTCCTGACTCTGCGACGGCTGGTCCCGCCTGATCTGCCCTGGGTGTCAATGTACTGGATCTTCACTACCGTAATCGTGGTTATGCTGATCGCCTTGTGGACATCTCGATTCCCCCATGTGAAGCGCACCGAAGAGGAACAAGCCGGCGTCGTCGCAATGTATGCCCACCTTCTCAGAAAGCCGGTCGTTCTTCTGTTTTTTGCCAGCGTGTTCATGTATGTAGGATCCGAGCAAGGGACTGCCGATTGGATCTCCCAGTTTCTCGCGCAATTTCACGGCTATGATCCTCACACTGCCGGGGCTACGGCCGTGGCCTGGTTCTGGGGGCTGCTCACGGCGGGCTGTGCGCTGGGCATGCTGCTGCTGAAACTGTTTGACAGCCGCAAGGTCTTGTTGGGTTTCAGCCTCGGAGCTCTCGCCAGCTTGACGGTCGCCTTGTTCGGCCCTGGGACCGCCGCAAAACTGGCGTTCCCTGCCACGGGCTTTTGCGCCTCGGTGATGTGGCCGATTATCATTTCCCTGGGATTGAACTCCGTGGCGGAATACCACGGTCCCCTCGCGGGTATACTCTGTGTCGGCATCATGGGGGGAGCCATTGTGCCCTTGATTATCGGCCGAATCGGCGACGCTTTCGGGCTTCGCACCGGGATGATGTTTCTCTACTTGACTCTTGGCTGGGTCCTTGGCGTCTCGTTCTGGGCAAAGCCCCTGGTCGCCAATGTGACCATTCGCGATAAGAAGGCGCAGCAGGTGGTGGGCTGAGGTCGGTTGTCCGTCGTCCGTGGTCCGTGGTCAGTTGTCCGTTGTCAGTTGGCCTTCTGTCATTCTGAGCGGAGCGAAGAATCTCGGTAGTCGTAAGGTCCAGAGGTAACTGCAAAGATTCTTCGGTTCGCTCAGAGTTTGTGACTTTTTGGAAATTTGGGGGTGGCGCATACGTCCCGCTGTTTTTTGGCGGGATGTATGCGCCCTGTGGAAAGGGGCGCAGACATGCCAAACTACGGCACGTCTGCGCCACCCGTGAAGCGTTCGAAAAAGTCACAAACTCTCAGAATGACAGAAAAGACAGGTCTGAGTAGTTGCAACTGACAACGGACTACGGACTACGGACTGCGGACGCGCCGCAGGTCGGGGCCGGTCACTTCTTGAAATAGTCCAGAAAGAACTCGACCTTCGCAGCATCGGCCTCGGGTATGGGTCCCACTTGGTCTCCCAATTCCATCGTGATGTGGCGATTCGGTTCATAGCTTGGCCATTGCGGCAGGCCAGGCCCATTGGGATCACCCGTTTTGGCGAAGTTGGACCAGTACGACGCCATCGTTTCCGATAGCTTAAAATCCGCCGGTTTCCAGGGGCGATCGAGCAGCTTAAGCGTCTCGAATATGTAAGGCACTTCCGAGGTATGAAAGGCGCCAAATTCAGGATGCGCAGGCCACGGGATGGGGTGACTGAAGAAGTAGGTGTAAATCCTTCCGCTCCTTTTCACCTGATCTGCGCACCAAGCGTCGATTGAAACTCGGGCCCGGTCTATTTGGCTCGCTTTCCTTGCCGCCGCCACGTCCTCGTCTTTTTCAGCGGGATATAATTTCAAAAAAGTTGCCGCCCTGTCGCCATAGGTCCTCTGCGCACTGCTGTTGTAAGAGGCTACAGTTGGCGCGACGGGCGGGCCGAATCCGCTCGCGAAGGCAGCGTCGCCCGCGACCATGCCGACCATAAGTGGCGCCTCGTGCGCGAGATGCTTAGCAGTGAGCACCCAGCCGTCCGTCACGGGAAAAGCGGAAACTGATGGCGCGCCTCTGGAGCCGGGGGTAGGTATGAAGAAATCGGAAGCGGGCACCGCGCGTAGATCGGCGAGCGAGTGGGCGCCTTTCGATTCCGCGTATTTGAGGCCTTGCTGCTCTCTTTGCTCGAGCGTCACTCCCCCGCCGTGAAGGCTATCCGGGAATAAGCCGGGGCCGCTTTCAGCGATGGCGCGGGCAAAGAGGCCTTTGGCCAGAGGCGACCGCATCAGGTCGGCGACAGAGATGGCGCCTGCGGACTGCCCAAAAATCGTTACTCTCGCGGGGTCACCGCCGAACGCGGCAATATTCCTATGCACCCACTCGAGGGCCGCGATCTGATCCAGTAACCCATAGTTTCCGGAGGAGTGATGTTCGGATTCTTTGGTCAGATCAGGATGCACGAGGAATCCGAGCGGGCCGACGCGATAATTAGGAGTAACCACAACGACGCCCTTCTTTGCGAGCTCCGCACCGTTATAGACAGCTACCGAGCTCGAGCCTTCATTGAAGCCGCCTCCGTAAAAATAGACCATGACCGCCCGTTTTTCGCTTGCTGACGTCGTGGCTGTCCAGACGTTCATAAACAGGCAATCCTCGCTCACCACACCTTGCGTCATGAATTCTTCGGTCCAGGGAAGCCTCGAACCGGGTTCGGCCTGCATGCAGCTCGCACCGAAATGGTCCGCGTGCCGCAGGCCCTCCCAGTGGGCAGCCGGCTGTGGGGGACGCCAGCGCAATTGCCCTACGGGCGGTGCGGCGAAAGGAATGCCTAGGTAAGCTGCGACTCCACTCGTGTCGGTTGTTCCGGAAATCAAACCACTGTCGACTCGGACCGGGCTTATCTTACTGTTCGGCGCCTCCCCGAGAAGCAAAAACGCCGAGCAGAGAGCGATGAACTTATTGAAGGGCGGCATAGGTGACTCCTGTGTACTGCGGATAGCAATGATTCGACATGAACGTAATTCCCGCGAAAGCGGGAATCTACTTCTCCGGCCAGAAAGTCTGCCGGGCACGCGCAATAACGGATTGGCCAGCATTCCATTTGAGCATTTAGGCCATAGGAGTATACACCGCAGCCGGGTAACGCGGACCCCCGGTTTTGGGTTCCGCGGCTTTTGCGCGCATGCATACGAATTCTCCAGAAACTTCACGGACCCGTGTCAATCCCAGCAACCACGTCATTCCGAGCGCAGCGAGGAATGACAGCGGGAGGCGGAACGGAAGACGACGCGATTTCAGTCGCGATTTCATTCTCGCAATTCCCTGAGGCATCTGATAACCTTTGGCGGCGCGAATAACCAGTTAACGTCGCCGGCGTTTTGGTATGGCCCATCCCGAAGGGGCGCGGGCGTGATGACGGCGATTACACGGAGAGGAACATGACCAACTGTAGACGCACAACGCGAAGCAGTCTTCTTCTGATCGCCGCGGCTCTGGCGAGTACGGCCATGGCGGCGGACCGAGTGAAGATCGCCAACGGCACTCTGGAAGGCACCGCCAACTCCGACTCCTCTCTCCGCATCTTCAAGGGGATTCCGTTCGCGGCCCCGCCAGTGGGCGACTTCCGCTGGCGGCCGCCTCAGCCGGTGCGGCGCTGGAAGGGAGTGCGCAAGGCCCTTGAGTTCGGCCCCCGCTGCGTTCAGAGCAGGGTGTTTGGCGACATCGTATTCCGCAGCCGGGAGATGAATGAGGACTGCCTTAACCTAACGGTCTGGACGCCCGCGCGATCCAAGGGCGAGAGGCTTCCCGTATACCTCTGGTTCTATGGCGGCGGCTTCGCGGCGGGAGCCAACGACGAAGCCCGATACGATGGAGAGAGTTTTGCGAAGCACGGCATCGTGGTTGTGAACGCGAACTACAGGTTGGGCATTTTTGGCTTCTTCGCTCATCCGCAACTCACGCACGAATCTCCGCACAAAGCCTCCGGCAACTATGGACTGCTCGATCAGGTTGCGGCGCTCGAATGGGTGCGCCGAAACATCGCCGCTTTCGGCGGAGATCCACACAAAGTGACCATTGGCGGTGAATCGGCTGGATCCCTCTCGGTTAGCGCGCTGATGGCTTCTCCACTCTCGCGCAATCTTTTTCAGCAGGCGATCGGCGAAAGCGGAGCATTCTTCGGCCAGGTCGGCGGGCGTGGCCCGCAGTCGCTCGCGGAAGCCGAGAAGCAAGGCGCGGGTTTCGCCGCGTCAATCGGCGGCAAAGATCTGGCTGCGTTGCGCGCTATGTCCTCGGGCGACCTGCTCCGGGAGGCGTCGAAAAAGAACAATGGATTCGGGTTCTGGCCCATCGTGGACGGCTATTTTCTTCCCTCCGATGTCCCCTCCATTTTTGCGCAGGGAAAGCAGAGCCAAGTTCCTCTGCTGGCGGGCTGGAACGCGGATGAGATCCGCATGGCGGTGCTGATGGCGAAGGAGAAGCCTACCGCAAAGACGTTTGCCGAGCAGTTGCGACGCCAGTTCGGCTCCCGAGCCGACGCGGCCCTGAAGGTGTATGGCGCGTCGACAGATGAGGAGGCGTTGCGGGTGGCCGGCGATCTGGCCAGCGATCAGTTCATTGTCTTCGGTACATGGAAATGGATCGACGTACAGGCAAGCGCCGGAAACCCGGTTTACCGGTATGAGTTCGACCGTACAGTCCCGATCCCGGAAGCGGAGAAGGCCACAGGCTTGAAGAGCTTCGGGTCTCCTCACGCCGCCGAGCTCGAGTACGTGTTCACGATGCTCGATTCAAAGAAAGCGGACTGGCAGCCTGATGACTACCAGGTGGCAAAGACGATGAACGTATATTGGGCGAACTTCATCAAGACCGGCGATCCTAATGGCCCGGGCCTGGCGGAGTGGCCTCAGTACGGAAAAACCCACGAGGTGATGCACCTCAACGTCGAGTGCCGGGCCATGCCGGAGGAGCATCGCGACCGCTACGAGTTCCTGGACTCCGCTCCAGCGCAGGCGGACGCCCGGTGAGCACAGCTTTAAGGGTGCGCCAAGCCCAGGCCTGTGTGTACTACCTTCGGGCATGTGACCCATGGCATGCGGCTCCGCCGCCTGAATTGCGGAAAGGCTTTGCCTTTCAGGTGGACTGCCACGACGAACCATCTCCCCTACAATAGTGGATTGTGAGCAGATGAAAATGAAAAGTGGATTTGCATTGTGTTGTGCTGCGCTTGTTTTGTGCTTACTTGCCTCGATGCCGTCGACGGGCGGGCCGAAACCACCAGCAAAGACCACGAACGCGCCGGCGTCAGACTTACTTCTGAAGCGAAGTGACAATGGGCGATATATGGTGGATCAGAAGGGCCAGCCTTTCCTAGTGGTAGGGGATTCTCCATGGTCAATCATCGTTCAACCCGACGAGCAGGACCGGGAAATGTATCTGGAGGACCGGGAGAGGAGAGGCTTCAACTCCCTCATCGTCAATTTGCTCGAGCACAAGTTCTGTACGACGCCGCCGAAGACGCGCTCGGGGCTGGCCCCATTCCATACGCCGGGCGATTTTTCCACTCCCAATGAAGCCTACTTTGACTTCGCTCGCCAAGTCGTCCAAAAAGCCGGGGAACATGGGATGGTCGTGTGGCTCGCTCCCGCCTATCTCGGTTACGGTGGGGGTGATGAGGGCTTTTTCCGTGAGATCAAGGCCGGGGGGAAAGAGAAGCTGCGCGCTTACGGCAGATTTGTTGGCCGGCGATTCAAAGACCTGCCCAACATTGTCTGGATGCTGGGCGGCGACTACACACCCGAAGCCGCCGATCAGTGGGTGGTCAATGAACTGGCAGAGGCAATCCGTGCGGAAGACCCGGCGCATTTGATGACCGCCCATCACTCGCCGGAGAGCTCCGCGGTAGCGGCGTTCGGGGAACAAGCCTGGTTGACCGTCAATAACTTCTACGGCTACGAGAAAACGCTGTTTCGTCCCATGCTGGCGGAATACATGCGCCGGCCGGTTCGCCCGTTTGTTCTGGTGGAAACCACCTACGAGGGTGAGCACGATGCGACTCCGGATCAGGTCCGGCGGCAGGCCTACTGGGCCATGCTCAGCGGTGCTTGCGGCCAGTTCTTCGGCAACAATCCGATCTGGCACTTTGACGGTCCGGGCCTCTTTCCGTACAAGATGAGCTGGCAGCAAGCTCTCGGCGCCGCAGGCTCTAACGATATGGCGCTTCTGCGAAAGCTGTTCGCCCGCCTGCCCTGGCAGCAGTTGACTCCGGAGAATGATCATGCCATTGTGGTGGAAGGATTTGGCAGCGACGTCACTACCGCTCTCACCACATACACGGCAGATGGAAAGCTCTCCGTTACCTATATCCCCTCAAGCGGTACTGGCCGGCGGGAGTTGACGATTGCTCTAGGTCGGTTCGCGAGGCCGGTCACCGCGCGTTGGTATAACCCCACCAACGGGCAGTTCATCGCAGCCGAGGGCTCGCCCTTTGCCAACCGCGCCGCTCATGGTCTCCGCACACCCGGCGATAATGGCACGGGAACAAACGACTGGGCGTTGATTCTGGAGGCAAGATAAGCGCACGGCGAGCGGGCAGTAGCACAGGCACTCGTGCCTGTGCTTGCGGCTATCATCAGCCGGCCTTGGCCACAGGCGAGAGTGCCTGTGCTACCGTCCCGCTAGGCGAGCGCCAGATTCACGTTCTCGATGGCCTCGTCGATCTCGGCCGCGTTCTTATAGCCTATCGTCACGCAATCGACCCCGGCGTTCTTGAAGGCGTAGCGCAGGGCCGCCTGGCGATCCTCACGGGTCGTGAACTCACCCTCCCCCACGAGTTTCATGCTGATCACGCCCATGCCCTGTTTGCGGACCTGCCGCACATGCGCGACAACCTCGCTGACATTTCCTAATCCCTCGGTGTTGTAATCCTCCGCGTCCATCCTCACGCCTTTGTGATTCATGCGGATCATCGCGACCTGGAGCCACTGGTTCCCCGCAACCCGGCGTAACGCCGGGAGGCCGTGCACCGAGGCGCCGTGTCCCACCACGGCATGTTTCTCTTGGGCTTCCAGGATGCCGTCCTGCCACCGCTTGCTATCTTCGGGCCAGGTCGCGGCGTGCTGCCAGTGCAGCAGCATTATGTCGAAGTAGTCGGTGCTGGCGAGCTTTCGCAACTCGTCGATCTTCTGCATCGGGTCCACACCTTCACGCGTCGTCACCTTCGACATCAGCCGATAGCTGTCGCGCGGAATGCCCTCGAGCGCCACGCCCAGCATCCTGTGCATCTCGTGGTAAGACTCCGCGGTCTCGAAAAATCGAATGCCGCGGTCGTAGGCGTAGCGGACCAGTCTCGTGAATTGCTCTTGCCCCAACTCACGCTGAATTCGCCCGCCCATGGTGCCGGTGCCAAAGGCGAGCCGGGTCACCTTTACATCGGATCTCCCCAGCGTCACCCAATCGGTCGCTGTTTCGCTCGCCGCTCTCAGCGAAAGGCTACGAGCGCCGGCGAACGCCGCCGCGGCAAGTCCGGACTTGAGGAAGTCACGCCGGGAGTAGTGAGCCATTTGTTGCCTCCAATAGGGTACGTCTTGACACGCGGACGTCTAAATTACACAGCGAGAGAGGGTGGCTGTCAAGGACAATAAGTCGCAGGACAATAAGTCGTTGCTTCCGCCCTCCTCCCTCCCGATGCGGAGCTTCCCGCCTCCACACGCCAGGTCGAGCATGGCGCTCCCCTGAGGTCATCGGCAATGCCTGAAATCCAGCGGCCCGACTCAATCATGAGGAATACACCGCCGCCACTTCGTAATCGAGGACCTTGGGAATGGTGAAGGTGACGGCGCCATCCGCCACTTGGAACGGAACGTCGGTGGCGGCCCGTAGCAATTCCACGCGCGACACTTGTCGCCCGGGCGGCAATTGCATCCTGACGCGCTGCTCGCCGATAGGATAGAACTCCCGGATCCAACCTCGATGCGCCGCCGGGTTCGTGTAGTTCAGAACATGGATCGCGAAACCCGCCTGGGTTTCCCAAGCGAAGGGCTCAATGAAACCTTCACCGGCCATGGTCACCGGCTGGTCCTGACCCGCCACCCAGCGGATGGCGTTGCGCAACAGATGGCTAAGGTCGGTATGACCGGAGCGCCACAGGGTTCGATCGATATCGCCGGGGGAATACACAAGACGGCTCTTTCCCTTTTCGCGAAGAACCACGGCGGGCTCCCGAGTATGCGAGGGGTCGGGATACGAAAGCTCCGGAGGATACGCCACCGAGCCGGGCACGACGGTCAGGATGGGATCCTCAATCGGCGTGAGAGGCATGCGATACTCTGCGCCCGCAATCCAATTCGTCCCCGCAAACCCCTCGAGAATTGCATGCTGCTTCTCAATTCGTGCCATAAAAGCATTGCCGGTTGTACCTATGATATCGCCCGCCTTGTGGATTCCCAAAACGTCGGCTAAGCCAAATTCCGCCCGCTTCTGGTTGCGCTCGGTGTACAACCCGGTTTCAAAAGTCGCCAGCAGCGAGCCTCCCGCCTCCACATATCCTCGCAACTGGCGGAGTTGGGAGTCGCTGAGCAGAGCGATATTAGGCAGCAACAGGGCCGAGTAATTTTGCAGGTTGGCGAGCGCGAGCTGTTCCTCGTGCACGAAATCGAACAGGAAGCGCCCTTCCAGCAGAGCATAGTACATGCCCTCCATATACTGCGTGGCCGAAGCCCCCTGGGGCGGCTGGTAGAATAACTGCGTGCGCTGTCCCATCACCACGCCGATGGAAGCAATCGACCGCTTGTTGATGAAATGCTGATCGTGCTTGGCGGTCCAATTGAAGAATTCGCGTGCCGGCTCGAGCGCCCGCCTGTCTTCGCCCAACCCGTTTTCGGCGCCCACGATGTGCTGATACGGGATCATGCCGCTGGCCACGGTTTCATCCATCCACATGCGGGCCTCGGCCCACGACTTGGCAACGCCACGCCAGCGGACAGGCCCCGTAGACCACGCGCCTGTGACGTTGGTCGCCATCTTGCCTTTCTGGACGGCACGGCATACGCGGCCTTGCGACGCGCAACCCCAGATCGGGGCAGGCTCTCCTCCCCGCCCCTGGTTGTCGGCCTGAAACCACTCGCATAGCTCACCGAGCTCCACCAAATTGGCCGAACAGCGGATGCCGCCGCCGAGGTTGGCAAAATAGAAATTCTCCGCGCGCTTTTCTTTGGCGATAGAATCGTAAAGCTTCCAAAGAAAGATGGTGCGTTCGTTGAACTTGGCCCAGTATTCGACGGTCCCGCTGGGCGGAAGGTCGCGGCAGATCGAGCAACGGCAGACCGGTAGGGTTCCCAGAGGCGGCCACGCGTTGGTGAAGAGGCCATCGATATCGTACATTGAATTAACCTCACGCATGACGGCCGGGATGTAATCGGTCATGTAGGTCGAGAACATGCAGGTGCGGAACAGCCTGGAGTCCTCGGTGTGAGCCAGCGGCCGGCCTTCTGCGTCCTGCTGGAACCACTCCGGATGTGCGGCTACAGCATCGGCCCAGTTGAGGTCGGGACTAAGGCGGGCGATCACGTGTAATCCACGCTGCTTCGCCGCCTGGCAGCAGTCGCCGAAAAAGTCGCGATCGCCGAGATACTTGCCTTTGCGATGAAAAGGCACCTTCGTCTGATAGAAAGCGAGGATGCCGGTGACGCTCACCAGGACAGCGTCCACTTTCAGGCTGGCCCAGTAATCGGCCCACTGCTCAACGTCGAGCGTCACCGGGTCGTGCTCGGTCATGTTCAATTGACCCAGGCGGCGAATCTGCCGCTGCCAGGGGACATCCTCATCACCAATTAATTCCTTCTCCGGCGAGGAGGGAACTGACGCGTTCCCTGATCCCCTCCTCTCCGAAGAGGGGGCTAAGGGGTGGTGGGTGGCCATGGCCACCGCCGGCAGTGCCATAAACTCGCGACGATTCATTTCCATTTTGGCTCCTTTGTAAAAGCAGTGACGAGTCACGAGTGGCGAGTGACGAGCCTGTAGACCCTTGCTTGTCAGTCGTCGTTGGAACTCTTGGAGCATTGTAACCATACCAACTCGCAGGACCTTTTGCCAGCCCCGGCAAGGGCGGCATCCGGGAATCGTCCTCCCTGGCCGAACCAGCCGAATGCCGCCCCTGCCGGGGCTGTTTTGAAGGGAGGGCCTCAACCCACGGCTTCGCCGTGGGCCAGAGGACGTCGCCCGCTACGCGGGCTGAATCCGGTGTAGAATGCGCATTTATGAATCGCTTGACCTTTCTTTTCGCTTGCTGGGTCTTCTGGCTACCGATCCCAAGCTTGGCGGCCGGAAACCTGCCGCAGGCTCCTTCGGGACCATTGGTGATCAGCGAGAGATGGCCCCAAGCCACGGACTTGGTTTCGTGGACGCAGGATGTGATGCGCCTCGAACACCTCGAAAATGCTTCTGAAACGGCACAGGCAAAGGCGTTTTTTGAATGGCTGCGGCTGTTTTCGCGCATGGCCATAGGCGGGATGGTTCAAGCTTATGAAGGTGATTACGGCCATGAAGCATACGTGACCGACCCGCAGAAGAATCTGTTCGTTTACGGATGGGGATACTGCGACACGTTCAGCCGCATCGCCGAAGCCGCTTGGAAGGAATACAAGAAAGACCCGCTCGCTGCGGAGCGCGTTTGCGTTAAGCACGACAACGGGGATTACCACACAATGTATCGGCTACGCCTCGACGGAGGGCACGCCGCGTTCGATGCGCGCTATGGGTATTATCTGATCGACCACGACGCCCCCGACGCTCGGGTTCTCGACTGGGCGGAAGCACACGCCAACATCCTTGCGAACCGCGAATTTCAGCACCGCAGCCGGCCCTTTTTCGAAATCCTCGGTGAAGAATGGGATCGCGCCTTGTTGCTCAGGCCTGTTTATTTCGAAAGCCAGGAAGCGTGGGAGAAAGGAGGCGCACCCACGGAGTCGGTGTTTGGCAACAGCCAATATGAGATGGGAACGCGCCTCCACGATATGTCCTTCCGGATGCCACGGGGAACGGTGATCGAGAGGTTTTGGGACAATTCTGCCCGGCGGTTCTACGTCCCAGTGGTGTCGCAAGCCTTGCGGGAGTGGCCCTTCCTGCCCGCGGGACGATTCTACCGTGTCACGGATGCTTCCCTCGACGGGCATTGGCCCAAATACGATCCCAACTACCAAAAGGCCAAGCCGTACCTCGTTCAAGTGCCGGCGGGGCAAGGCTACCCTCCCGACATGGTGGGCCACATGACCATTGGGCAGGCCTGGGGCCGGATTCAATATGCCCCAAATTTGCAGGCAGGTGTGAACGATGCTCTGGAGCCTGATTCGACCCTGGTCTACGCGGACCATGCTCCTTACTTGCGGGCACGCGAGCCAGATAAAGGGGGCCAAGCCATCTTTGACTTCTACAGCCCCTACGTTCTGGTGGACGGAACGCTCAACGCTGAGCTCGCGGGAGCTGCTCCGGAAGATGTGAAGCTCGAGATGCGTACTCTGCGCGCCAAGGCGGCGAGTGAGTCAGCCCCAGACGTCTGGTCGCCTTGGCAAACCTTATGCTCGGGGCCGGGCCGCACCACGGTGGAATTAGGACGGCCGCGTTTCAACGGCGAGGACACCAGCATTCATGGCGTGTATAGGTTCCAAATCCGGGTCGCGGTCAAACCTCGGACAAGCCGCAGGACGCCCGCAGGCTTGAGCGGCCTCCGATTCGAGTTGTACTTCGAAAATGGGATTATGTCGATTCCCCAGATTTTTGCCGGGGCCAACCTCATCCAGTTCAAACTGCGCGATGCTGCCGAACTGCGTGGGCCTGTGCGGATAACTTACACCTATCAAACGGCCGAGGGAGAAAAATCGCACACGCAAATCCTGCGTGCGGTAGATTTTCACGCCAATGTGGCCCGCTATTCGCTCAACGCGCCGGGCTTGGTGCGGTGCAAATCGTTGTCCATTGCTTATTGACACGACTGCCGCAGAAAGAGAGCAGTCGCTCATGCCCGTCCGCTGACGAGCACCCAGAAGCCATGAAAACCCTGTCATTCTGAGCGAAGCGAAGAATCTCGCTCTGATCTTTTCGTTCTCGCTTCATCACGGACCAGAGCGAGATTCTTCGCTTCGCTCAGAATGACAGCGCGTTTTCAAAGCAGGGGGCTCGAAGAGACGCGACATCATTAGTCCCGCGAGTCGCGCCGAGGCGGCAGCCCTTGCGGCTTACTCTTCCTTCTTCGGTTTGGGCCGATTCAGGACAATCAGGTTGTCGGTTACGGAGAAAACATTCGGCACCTGATTGGCGCGTGTGCGGATGAGTGTATCATCGAACTGATTGTCTACCACCCCCTCCAGCGTCACGTGCCCGTTATCCACGATGATATGAATCGATGGTAAGGCCTGGTACCCGTAACGCATTCCGATCTCGGAATCGCCGTAAATGGCTTTGGCCTCGGCTCGACGGATCTCCCAATCCAGGTTAGAGAGCGGCAGAAGCTTGATGTTGTTGATCACTTTCGTGACACCCGGGATTCGCTTCACCACGTTTTCCGCGTCCGACTTAATATCCCAGGGAGGTTCGGGAGGGCATGCACCCTCGAGCGTGACCTCCGTGCCATTCAACTGAAAAGCGATGTCGTCGAAAATCGAGTAGTACGGCAACATCAAGAGTTCATGGCGGATCTTTCGGGCCAACTGGCCCTCATCCGGCGGTCCCGAAGTGAAGACATCGTTGTGCTGCTTTTTCGGGCTGGCCAGGCCGAGAGCCGCGGCCAGTAAAATAACGGCTGCGAGTGCAAAAAGTGTGCGCATTCCTTATCCCTCCTTTATGTTAGTTCCCTGCCCCAGAATAAAAGATGAAGTTCGAATACGAAACGATGCTGTTTTCAGATTGGTACGCCGGGCGCTATCCTAATTTGGGCCGAAACGCCGGCCTCCAGCCGGCACTGGAGCCGCAAAGATGGCGGCGCTACGCCCAAATCAGGACAGCTCCGTACGCCGGGTACGCTTGGAAAGTACGGTGACGGGTGCTATCCTTGGCCGCTAGCCAAACCGTGTAAACGGGGCCCACTTGAGATGAGGATCCACACTTTTGAAGAGCTTCGGGAACGCGCCAAAGGCCTCGGACCGCGGCGCGTCGCCGTCGTCTCGGCGGACGATGAAGTGGCGTTGACGGCGGCGGCGGAAGCATTGCGCTTGGGCATTGCCTTGCCGGTGCTGGCCGGCGATCCCAAGAAGATCCGTGAAATCGCGGCGTCACTGGGGCTCAGCGAGCTAATCGAGCGCGCGGAGTTCGTGGACGCGCCAAACGACGCTGCGGCGGCCGTCGTCCGCTTGGTGCGGGCAGGGAGAGCGGAGATTCTGCTGAAAGGGCATCTGCGCACCGACGAACTGCTGCGCGCTGTGCTTGAAAAAGACCACGGCCTGCGCACCGGCCGCCTGCTCAGCGACGTTAT